>ERZ827363.653-NODE-653-length-36956-cov-4.581827_pt1 | contig 36956 bp, 29 predicted proteins | sample MGYA00519776_ERZ827363 | MGnify/ENA primary metagenome ERZ827363 (study PRJEB31778, sample SAMEA3449288) | human gut metagenome | biome: human gut; feature: human-associated habitat; material: faeces | place: United Kingdom | collected 2010/2012 ... | reverse complement strand
TCTGTTGTTTCAAAGACAGGGTTAAATTAAATAATCCCCATTAGGGGACGGAAACTTGAATTAATAGCCAATTCTAATTGTTGTAGTGGACTTAATCTAGTTAAATTAAATGATCCCCTTATGGGGCCGGTTCTTATGTCAAAAACTCATATAAGTACAAAAATATAGCCAGTATATTTTTTTAGTGAATATACTGGCTTTTTTGTATAAATCAGATGGTTTTTCTATTGGTTTTAATCAGAACTAACTATATAATGAAAACGATAAAGCATGTTTATGATAGTTTATGTCATGAGCATAGTGGAAGGAGGCATTTTATTGACCAATACTGAAGAGATTATGTCTGTAGAGCTAGTTATAGCTGCTGATCCATCTATAAAAATTGTACAGTCCATAGGTAGTGTTTTACATGGTGTGTTGATGGAGGTTGTAGGGACAGAGTATGCGGGTCAGTTACATGAATCTGGCTTACGTCCTTATAGTCAATATATTTATTTTGATAAAGATAAAAAACAGTATATATGGCGGCTTTCAGCTGTAACAGCTGACGCAATTAATCGTATAGTAAGACCTATGTTAGAGATGCATGAGAAAATTTTTTTAAAGCAAAAACGAGGTCATATATATATTAAAAGCAGAACCATTTTGGAAGAAACCTGTTACGAGACTTTAATCAATAAGTTCTGGAATAGTGATTCATTATATACTCAGGCCAAATTACATTGCATGAGTACTACAAGTTTTAAGGTGGATCAGCAATATACAATCTTTCCTGAAGCATTTCGTATTTATCGGTATTTGTTACGTCAATGGAATCAATTTAGTACCTTTGGAACGATGGATACAGATTTACTTTTAGGTGCTCTCGAGACTGGAGCTTTTATTAAAGATTACAATCTGCGCATGGGCATATATGGTCTTGAAGGTGTAAAAATCCGAGGCTTCCGTGGGCAAATGGTTATGCAATTTAAAAGGAATCCAGAGTTGCAAAGGATTTTGGCGTTGTTGAGTTACTATAGCGAATTTACTGGACTAGGCATTAAAACGGCACTTGGTATGGGCGGCGTGAAGAGCGAAGTTATAGTTTAGTTTTATGAAAATATCTAAATACATATATTAATGGTAATACTGATGGATAAGTGATTTAATTCTTTTTGAAAACAAATGAAAAGAAAATGAATTAAATTATTGACGCAAAATCTATAAACCCTTATAATAACTATAACCTTAGAAAAATCATTTACCACCAGTATTTACTTATGCTCATCGGTATTTTTGATCAAATGGGAGCACAATCTGACCGTTTACGGTGTGAGGTTTGCCAAAACCTAATTTTAAGCCCCATGAATACTGGCCTTCTGAGGTACGCTGTTGCAACAGTGCTTACCGTTTACGGTATTGAAACAATTAAATAACCACAACGATTAATAAATAATGGAGCAGCGTTGCAACAGTGCTTACCGTTTACGGTATTGAAACAGCAGTCATTCCACCGCTAATTCCACCAACATATAGTTGCAACAGTGCTTACCGTTTACGGTATTGAAACTCGATAATCATACCAATAACTGCTGGAGCAACAGTTAAGTTGCAACAGTGCTTACCGTTTACGGTATTGAAACCCGACATTCTTAATTCTAATAGACCCTACTTTTGTAGTTGCAACAGTGCTTACCGTTTACGGTATTGAAACATCCCCACGACTGTAATAATTATTGTCGTAGCTAGACCGTTGCAACAGTGCTTACCGTTTACGGTATTGAAACTCACCCACAACCAATGCAGATCCATTACCTGCAGTATTTTTATTAAGTTGCAACAGTGCTTACCGTTTACGGTATTGAAACTCAAGTATATTTCGGCTTTCGCTAATGATAGCTTTTGGTTGCAACAGTACTTACCGTTTACGGTATTGAAACCCCTAAAATTGATTTCTGACCGCTCGCAGTCGGACCGTTGCAACAGTACTTACTGTTTACAGTATTGAAACGGCATTTCGTTCAAGGTAACTTCTTGCTTCATTAAGTGCGGTTGCAAAAGTATTTAAATGTTACGATATGTGCCGTAGACTGTGAGATAGAAGTGGTATGACGCAACGATGAGATCCCCATATTGTAGGTATCTATACAGATTGAAGGTAAATAAAGGTGATAAGGGGTTGTACTATATTTTCATATCTAATAGAAAACGAGTGAATCTTTTAAATTCACTCGTTTTTTTATGTCTTAGTTTTTTTGAATTTGGTTATATTAGCTTTCATCTTATACTAAAGACGTAGCCGATGAGCGGTGATAATCTTAATATGCTTAGGGTATCCTAGTTTTGCATTAGATCATTTGTAGCTTGTTGGGGATTGTAGAAAATTAGGCATAGGAGGTAGTATATGAACGTTAATTGGAATGGATTATTCTAATAATAGTATATTTAGTTGTAATGATAGGAGGGATGTTATGTCACCTTTAGCAGTAGATTCTGCAGTAGCAGTCTTAGTAGCGGTGCTTGATGCACTTGAAGAGTAATTTTAGTTATATTTGTTGATTGTTAAAGTTTGTAAGGTGGTGATATTTTGAGTAAGTATAGAATTGGATTAGAAAAGTAATTATTTTGTTAAATTGTATAGGCAGTTAATCATATGTTAGGTTTCATATTATCTCAAACAGAGCGTAGTAAGTGACCTCGTTTTTTTAGATTCGTTAAGTTTAAGTACATAGTATTATTGTATAATTGGTGTAGATTTTGATTTGGATAAAAGAAAGTTAAAGGACCTAGTGCATGGAGATATGTGACTAGGTCCTTTAGTTTATAAAAAGGATATCTCTATTGTATATAAAGGTATCCTTTTAATCGTATATTTTATAAATATTAGATACTAGGGGCATGAATGAGTGCTGTTTTATAAATTGTTTCTAGTTGCTTTTTTAACGGACCATCATCTGTAATTCGGACTGCACAGCCTAGTTTTAATAAATGTCGTAAGATATCTATTTCCTGGAAGGGAAGATAGCTAACTTCAATGGTAAATTCTTCATCGTTGATATCTTTAGCTTGAATTGTATAGTTGCTAAAATAGTTAAAGCAACGATCAACCGCATTGTTTGCATCGTGTAAGGTAAATGTTACAGTTCGTTTTGACTCATCTCTATAGTTAGCATATATAGTTTCTATATCTGCTATTCGTGGTGCAGCCGCTTTTATGATATTAGATACATTGCGTAGCGGATAGTCTAAAAAGGTATCCGTTGTATGGTCATAGGCAATAAGCGTATAGCCATTGCTTCCTACAGAGTATTCTATCCGACAAGGAGATAGCTCTTTATCTTGAATAATGATACGTTCGTTATTTTGGATAGCTTGTAAGCACTGGGTAATTACTTGCATTGTTAACGGAGTATCGTCTGTCATGGTTGGAACACGTGTCCATGATCCGCTTGGAAAGGTAGTGTCTACAGTTTCTAATTCAGTAGATAATATTTGACATAGCTCTGGTGAGAGCAACCAGTTAGCTCGAGTATCAGAAATGAGGTCCTTTAAGAACATTCTTTCAGCATCAGAGATAATAACAAGAGGCAAATCTGGAAGGATAGACTCAACCTCTTCGCCATTTTCATTTGGCTCTACTAATGCATCGGCTAGAAATTGCTCATAATCATCATTCCGCAATACTTTTTTGTATGGGGTTGGCGTGAGCAGCCTACGATGGTTAATTAATCCTTCTATATCTTGTTTTGTATGGACAACACCATTAATTAAGTCTAATTGCAATTGGTATTGTGTCGTAAAGGTGATAGCGTTGATATCGTTTAAAACGGATGATACATAGGTACCATCTAAGTCTTTGTCTTTTTTAGTTTTGTTATTATCAGATTTTTTTCTTTGAAGTGGATGAAGGAATCGATTGATTTTCTTTCGCTTTTTATATCCTTCTGGTTCTACAAAATCTATATTTAAAGAGGCGTATAAATTATTGTAGAATTTATCCTTAATACTGGATTTGTTTGTGTATGTAATATATACATAAGGTAAATAGCTACGTAATTGCGGTAATAATTGTAATGCATCTGGTACTTCTAGTTGTAATTCTATATATTCATCTGTTCTTGAGAGCACTGTTAGTGACTCTTTGAAGTGACGAATAAATTTATCGTAGACCAACTCATAATCTTTTAAGGTCAAGAAGTGAATGATACAAGTATCAAATATTTTATCTCTTGTTTGTATTTTTGGTACAGTATTAGTACTGTTATATTTTGTAACCTCAAGAGACTTGATGCGATCGATACGATTCCATTGGATACGTCCATTATTAATACTACATAGCATATTTTTATTTTCCCCATAATAGGTTTGTAACGCTAATGGACTAACGATTTCCCTAGGTTTCCCAGATTCATAAAAGGATAGACGCACCTTTTTTTGTCGATGTAAGGCATCGGCTAAAGGGTAGAAAATATCTCCATCAATTACATTATTTGGATTATTATCCTTGAAAGAAAAATATGTATTATTAAAGTCATAGTACATAGACTTTTGTTGGTCTTTTAAAGAAAAGTCATTAATTAAATACATAATTTTCTTGAGTAAGATATGACCTGCTGCTGAAGTAATAGAAACATTAGTATAAAAGAATACTGCCATTGCTAGCTCTTGCAACTGCTGTTTTGAGAGTTCCTCTATAATAGTTGGTTTTATTGAATATATATAGCCTTTTGTGAGCTCTGTTTTGGTGATAGCACCTAAAATTTCTAAAGTCTTTACTTGGCGTTGAATATATTGTTGGTCAATAATGCAAGGTGGCTCTTGTTTTTTGTTTCGTTGTTCATATAGGTTTTCTACCAAATCAATATAGTGATCCAAGTATGGTTCTTGGTTTAAATTAGTATATAAATCTGTAATAGTTACATTATCGTTTGCTTCAATATATGATAGGATGCAGAGCTGTACATAAATTTGTTCTGGAACGGCAGCATATAATTCATATAAATTGTTAAGATAATTATAGCCATCTATAAAATCATCTTTTGCTAAATGATGAATGGATGTTTTCCCAATTCTTTGCGTGTAAATGTGACGTATGATATCAAAATAATCAAGGCGACGAATCACATCGTCGTGCTGACTTTCTTTGATACCACGAACTGTTGCTTTACCTCTATTATGGTTCCCGAAGGTTAAGCTGCGGATAAATTGGCGCATACTAGCTAAATCATTTAGATAATTAGTTGTTGTTGCCATTATTGACTCCCTTTTAAATATGTACATTCCCGACTGTACAAAACGATTCTTAATTATGAATATAACATGATACAATATAAAATGTAAGGATAAAATTCGAGGTTAGGTTCTGATAATACACGGATGACCTAGTGTAGTTAATCAATTAATGTAAGTTTGGTGAAAGCTATGGCAATTCATAATATATTTTTATCTTTTTTGAGTAAGGTGTCTAATACGAGTATAAAGACAATTGTAAATGCAGATATGGAAGATGCTATTCGTAGTAGCATTGCCACGAATGAGTCGTCTTTGAAATATATTTTATACCATACATGGAAGGATGAAAAAACAAGAGATATATCCTTTGATAAGATATATTTATTATGTACTGATGGTGTAATGGCACATCAAAGTAATAGCCCATCATCTTATGATATCTTTGTTAATCAAATGTGTAAGTTTTATAACGTGATGGGCCACAATGAGCAGGCCTTTTTAGGTGCTCTTGATCATGTCCCATGTGGTACAGACTTAGATGATATTAGTCGTATTAAGTCTAGCATCATTGAGATGTCAAAGAAGATTCTTGATTTTAAAGATACTTTCACCAATGATAAAGATGAGGTCCGCCTCTATATGGATATCACTGGTGGCCCACGCAATGCAGCTATGATTCTCCTTGTTATTAGTAGACTGCTCGCCTATCATGGTATCATTGTTGATGATGTATATTACTCTGGTTATAAGGAGATTGAGAACGGCCCAGGAGAAATTACAGTTCATAAAGTGCTAGATATTTATGAGCTATTTGATATTATTGCAGGATTTGAAGAGTTTAAACTATTTGGTAGTGCCAAAAAATTAAATACTTACTTTAAGTCACCTGAAAATATTGGAACAGGTAATATTGAATCGACTGCTACAGCTACAAAAAAATTGCTAAAAGCTATGGACAGCTTTTCAGAAGCTATTAATATTTCAAGTCGTGGTGCATTTGAAAAATCTATAGCTCGTCTTGATGATAGCTTATCCTTAGTACATAGTATGGCAAATAATACAGATAACAATAAGACCTTTGACCAAGAATTAATTGAATTATTGCATAAACCTATTGAGCAGTCGTATACTACCCTTTTACAACATCATCGTAATCATGCCTCTGATGAAATAGCCTATATTGACTGGTGTTTAGATCATGATTATTTGCAACAAGCACTTACCTTATTTTGTGAATATGTACCGGAATACGCAGTAGATAAAGGTATTATAGAGTGTGATCCACTCGTGTTTAATGCATATTATGAAGATACGCAACAGAATAAAGAAAAGAGATTGCTCCAAGCTGCTATAAAAGCATGGAATAGAGTGGGGAATAATATTCAGTTTAGTGCATTTTATAATGTAGTCATGCCCGATCATGATAAGAAAACTTCTGAAAAAGATGTACGGTCTATGCCTATGCGCTTATTTAATTCTATTAATAACGCTCGTATGCAATGCTTGGCAGCTATGATAAATGCAAAAAAAGATGAAGTAGCTCCTAATATCGATAAAGTAATTACTTATTATATTAAATTCGTAAGAAACGAAAAAAAGAAAATACAAATTGTTGAAAGAGACCTCCAAAAGCAGAAAGAACGTATTCATCTGATGGTGGATGAAGAAACTACTAAACTTAGAGAAAAATGTGAGGTTCTTTTAAATCAATATGGGTTTACACTTTATTTACAAGACGATAGATATGCTGAAAATTATACATTATTAGAATATATCTCGTTTTTGCAAGATATTCTTGAAAGTGCAGAGAATATAGAAGCCTTTAATAATATCTTAGAGTCATTACGTAAAAATATAATATCTGAAGTCTTAAGTAAAGAGGAATTTAAAGAGTATATTATTTGTGATGCAGATAATTCTTCATTTAGGTTGAAAAAAACAAGTATGTTAGCGCGTAATATGGTATGTAATGCTATATTAAATCATTTAATTGAAGAAAAAAAATATAAGGCTTATAAAAGTTTGATTATGCATCAGTTACCAGATACTAAAGATAGTGCAGTTACTGCGGCTGAGCTTTTGTTATCACAGAAAAAGTCTAATCATAGAGGGGTTCCTTTATTTGAGGTCTCTGGCGTGTACATTCCACATGTGCTATTAGATGATATAGCTAAGACTATGAAGTTTATTGAACAATACTTTGAGATAAAAAAAGCACGTAATGATAGTAATCATGCGAATAAAGAAGCATTATGTAAGTATACTACTTCACAAGAATTGCTAGATGAGATGCGCAACTGTGTGGCAATGGCAAGAGAATTGAGCAGAAAATAGGATATTTAATATAAGAGGCTATAGATAGTAATAATCTATAGCCTTTTGGTTTTTATGAAATTATTGTTGATTATACGTACAGATATACTCACGAATCTCACGAATATCATTAAGACATTGTTTTAACTCCCTTTTTATGTCTTCACTTTCAATAAACTGGCCCCGTTTTTCTTCACGTGCATGTGCCGTATCATTTCGACTACCTTTTAATGTTCTATACAGGTTTAATATGCGAGCCACTTGAGTTATTTTTTCTGGATTGCTTTTTAATACTGAATTAAGTGTGAGTCCATCTATACCATAAAGTTGATGGGGAAATAAATCTATTGGATATTGATATGACACACAATTAGCAAATAGAAAACGATATATATCATCATTGTTTGAGTTTGTAAAAATTGAAATAAATGCATCTCTTACCTTGAAGAGTTTATTAGTGTCGTTAAGTGTAATTTCATATTGATCATTAACTGTTACAATATCGTTTGGTAAGTCTTTAATTTCTTTTAATTGATGTACAAGTGCAGCAGTAAAATATCTTCTAATATTTTTGTTAAACTCATTTATACCTACAATAGATTTGGTATTTATACCTATATTACTGATAAGTCGAAGTAGCTTACTAGGCACATTAACATTATTATTGGAAAACGTTTTGTATTTCAAATAATTATGTGGCTCTTTTTCTGCTTCTTTTAAGATTATTTGATTAATATCGTTTATTAGTTGCTCCTCAAATTTAGGATATTGTGTATCTTCTCTAGTAATGTTAGTGCTAGTGTTATTTTTCTTGTCTTTTAATGCTTCTTTGATAATTCGCTTAGACTCTTTTGAAAAATCACCACTAAAGTATTTCAGTAATATGCTTTTTATTTTATTATTAATCTTAGTCGCTCTATTGTTTACGATTTCCATTGTTTTGGCGGTATACTCATTAATCGTATTAAAGTTCTCCATAGAGGCACTCAATTCATTGTCTGAGTCTGTAGGGAAGATTGTGTCATCTAAAATAATCATTTTAGATTCTAAAATAGCACGAGGTACAAATTCAGCGAATAGTGCTAAGGCTTGCTGTAAATAACCATTAGCTAGGCACCAATCAATGTATGCTAAATCGTCTTCTTTATTAGCTAGCACTGTTTTATAGTTATTTTGAATTTTGCCACTCATTAATTTGAGTGCCTCAATTTCAAAGTTTTTATGGTTTTCCCTATTATTTGCAGGTATTTCTTGTTTAGAGGATTCGATATCTGTTAAAAGTTTATGAATGTCCTCCATGGATCTTTGGAATATACCGCGACTAGATAGACGAACGGCTTCTGAAAAATCTCCCATGCTAGAGATTAGTTCTTTGATTTGGACATCGGGGTTATCTAAAGTATTTACATAGTTTTTTAAGGTATCAACACTACCAAATTGGTTGAATTCAGCAAATCCTGTAATCATATCGTAAATATTATAGATGGAGTTCCCTTCATATACTCGAACTATGCTATTGTTATTTGCATTTACATTGGCATATAAAATAGATCCAATTTCAATACCTTGAAAAGCTACTAGTCTAATGATGGCAATCATCAGCATAATAGCTGTTCGTGGGCCACCAGATAAGTCTACATGTAAGATAACCCTGTCGTCAGATGACTTGCTTTTGTAATATTCCATTATAGCTTGAGACATATCTATGATGCTGTCCTTTAGATTGTCTATATAGTCGATGTCACCACAATCTATATAATTAATTGTTTCTGGGCTCCACGTAATAGGTATACTTGTTTTATTGATATAATCACACATTTGCTCTTCAAATACGTTGAGGCTTGATATGGTAGATTCTTTAAATGTATTCTCCATTTCTGGTGATTTAAAAAAGAATAGCTTATCTAATTTGAAAGTAGAGTTCTCTTTTCTTTTATTATGTAAAAGATACTTTAAAGCTGATTCATTGGTTTGACGGATGACATTAAAGGGAGCTATTTCAGTAAGATTAACAACCGTTTTTTCTAGCTTTTGCGGATTATATGGATTATCTTTCGTATGTAAGGTGCTTAAAAATGTTAGGTAAATATGATGTTCCATAATAGGACTCCTAGTAAATTAAGATTTAAAAAATGAATCTTTTATGAATACTATATCAGATTTTATAAGAATTACATAGAGACTGGTTTGGCGTAAAAACTGACATACATAGAAAGTGAATATTGGGATTCACTTTTTTGTCTTAGTTTTCTTGAATAGGGGCACTTAAGTTTTCGTTTTATAATAATCTTGTAGCCGATACGAAATACTTTTGAAGTATAAGACTAAAGGTTCGTCCTAGTTTTTATGAATTCATGGGTAAATTAGATTAGTTTATACTTTAGATAGTTAATTTAGTTTTATAAAACAAGGAGGTAATATGCGTAGTAAGATTGGATGTCTAGATTTGTAATTGAAGTTGTATTATATTGTTTAAGATTTTATTATAGGAGGAATTACTATGTTACCATTTTTAGCAGCAGCAGCGGCCGCGGCCGCATGGGAAGGTTTTGCAGTAGGTGTATCATTAGGTGTATCCGTATATCAAGCAATAAAGTCTGGTGACTAATCATTGGTTGATATAAATAAGAAAGGTAGGTGATACTGTGTATTCATTTGCAAGATTAGCTGTAGACTTAGCCCTTTGTGCATTATTTAAAGATAAAAAGTATTAGAGGAGGTATTTGTATGGCACAATTTGTAGATTTTGGTTTAGTTCATGTTTATGTTGAGGAGTAATTTTGGTTGTTATAATTGAATCTGATATTAATTAGGCCTATTTATATGATGTCATATGGATAGGTTATTTTATATGTAATGTTCGGTCACAGTAATTTTTATGTACTAAATGTATTATAAAATTTGCTGAATAAAGATAATATCTGTCTTTTGATAAAAATAAACAAAATTATGGGTATACGCTTTCATATTTAATGCAAAAGAGAGAACCTTTAGATTCACTTTCTTGCGTCTTAGTTTTTTTGAATATGGACTTACCGTTTTTCATTTTATAATTATCTTGTAGCCTAGAGAAAAATACTATGAAATATAGAGATGATGGTTCGCCTTAGTTTTTATGAATTTGGTGGTTTTCTTAATAGGGTTATACTATGGATAGTTAATTTTTGGTTATATGTATAAGGAGGTAATGAATGACTCGTAGTATTGGACATTTGAAATTGTAAAGGTTAAAGTATTTATTTGGTTTATATGTATTTTAGGAGGAATTAATATGTTACCATTATTTGCAGCAGCAGCGGCCGCAGCCGCATGGGAAGGTTTTGCAGCAGGTGTATTATTAGGTGTATCCGTATATCAAGCCGTTAAATCTGATGACTAGTTGCTGGTTGATATTTTAAGAAAGGTAGATGATAGTATGTATCCATATATAGGCTTTGCCGTAGGACTAATAGTATGTAAATTATTTGAGGATTAATGTAAGGAGAAATAGTATGAAGCAATTGCTACAGCATGAGTTAGTAGAAAATAGGAAATGTCAGTTTTAAGTATAGTATTAAAAAAGTTTAGATTATAATGAGGTGAAAATATGGATGAACTATTGGATCTAGTAATAGAAGTAGCCGTTGATGCGGCGGTAGATTTTGTATTAGACGAATTATTTGATTAGGGATAGGGGGTGTTGTACATGTCAGCTTTAGTAGGATTATTATTGTTGTATATATTCGCTTGGTATCTCGAGGATTAATAGTAAAAGTAATGATGGAATTTAATTGTATATAGGCCTATTCGTATGATGTCATATGGGTAGGTCTTTTTTATATGTTGCAGATAGACTAAATCCTTTTCTAAGGTATTAAAATTAATTTAAAGCTTGCTAAACTTAGATAATACCAGTGTTTTAATAAAAATAGGACAAAAAGAAGATGATAAAAAATATTGACGTAATATCCAGAAAACCTTATAATTACTGTAACCTTAGAAAAATCATTTACCATCAGTATTTACCTATGTTCATCGGCATTTTTGATCAAATGGGAGCCCAATCTGACCGTTTACGGTGTGAGGTTTGCCAAAACCTATTTTTAAGGCCCATGAATACTGGCTTTCTGAGGTACGCTGTTGCAACAGCTCTTACCGTTTACGGTATTGAAACTGTGGCCTTATGTTGTAGCCACTTGCCACTATTATTTTCGTTGCAACAGCTCTTACCGTTTACGGTATTGAAACATTTTAGGCAACCAAAAATCAAGACGATTTTTAGGGAGTTGCAACAGCTCTTACCGTTTACGGTATTGAAACAACAGTAATAATAATAATAAGTCCTAAAATTAAATTAAGTTGCAACAGCTCTTACCGTTTACGGTATTGAAACATTTCTGCATAGGTATTAGTAGGCATAAAAGACATAAGTTGCAATAGCTTCTTACCGTTTACGGTATGCGCAGAAGGGTGCGAGACAGCAGAGGAGCAAAGCGACGATGAGGTCCGCACATTTCAAGTACCTGAACGAAGTGAAGGTAAAACGAGGGTGATAAGGGATTCAGCTTACCGTTTACGGTATTGAAACGGTGTCATTGGGTCTTCAGAAACAGTAATTACTTGCCCAGTTGCAACAGCACTTACCGTTTACGGTATGTGCCGAAGGGTGCGAGATAGCAGAGGAGAAAAGCGACGATGAGGTCCGCACATCTCAAGTACCTGAACAAAGTGAAGGTAAAACAGATATGATGAGGTAATAGTCTTACCGTTTACGGTATTGAAACACGTCAGAATTTGTATTTGCAGTGATTTCTTTTTTCCAGAAAAAGTTGCAACAGCACTTACCGTTTACAGTATGCGTCGAAGAATGTGAATATCTAACTTAAAAATTACATAATAATAAAGAACTGTGTTCTTGTGTATATCACACAAAGATACAGTTCTTTTTTTGTTCCTAGTTTTTCTGATTAGTTCACTTTCAGTATGATTCGTATAATGAACTCGACAAGTTTAATTGGTCTTATATAGGAGGTAGTATATGGCAATGTTGTTTTTATCTTTATTAGTATGGCTTGTATTACCATCACGGAATGATTATTAAGGAGGTTATTATGGAAAATTTACAGGAAGAATTAAAGTCTATGTTGTCCTTATCAGGGCGTATGAATCGTCGCTCTTATTTTATGAATTTGTTGATGATTATTGGTATTGGCTATCTTGGGGGCCTTTGTATTAGTCTTGCCTCTGTATCTAAGTTTTTCTGGGTATTGGGTTGGTCAATCATAGGGTATTCTGTTGTTCGAGAGTTAGCTATTGCATCGCGTCGTATTCATGATTTAAATGGGCCAACTTATTTAGCAGGTATTTATATTGTGGCCGCTATAATAGCTATTTTTGAACCCACTTTGGCTAAAATAATGGGATTTGTAAAAATTGGTTTAGTGTTGATGCCTGGTGATAATGATACTAATAATTATGGTGAAAGACCGGAATCTATGATTGTTGTATAGTAAAGGAGCGAATAAAATGACTGGTTTTATAGGGATATTTTTGTGTGGCATTGTATTGCTTATGATTTTTGATCTTCTTACTAATGATAGAAAGTAAAAATATAGGAGGTTCTGATGCGGTATCTTATTTCTTATGATATTTCCGATACTAAAATTAGAAATAAGGTAGTTAAGTATTTAGAATCCTTCTGTTACCGCGTACAGTATAGTGTGTTTTTATGTGTTCATGCTCACGTTAGAGTAGAAACGATTGCCAAAAAGCTCGAGGTGCTGAAACACGGCGCCTCCTCATCGTCTCTATTTCTGACACGGCTAAGACACCTATATGGTGTAATAAAATGATTCCATTAACAGAGGATAAGATGTTGATCATTTAATTTTTTAGGAGGTTGTAATGTTAGAAACTTTATATGTAATGACGCCTGGTGTATCGATACGACAAGATGGAGGATTGTTAGTACTTGAAAAAGATCATTCTGTTATTAAAGAAATTCCTATAGCGACTGTATCAAATCTTGTATTAGGTCGAACGATTCAAATTTCTACGCAGGTTATGTTTTCTTTAGTGAAGCAAGGTTCTCTCATTCAGTTTGTAGATCATAAGTATCAGCTTGTAGGAACTTTAGGAGATGAACATACAACATTGCAACGCTTGTTGTGGCAAGCAGAACGTTTTCAAAATCAAGAATTTGCCTTGGATGGGGCAAAATATATTGTTCGTCGTAAGATTAAAGGTCAGATAGCCTTGTTGAATCAGTACAAAAAGAGTAAGTGCATTCCAAATTTTGTGGTCGTACATAGAACGATGCAAGCATTGCTGAAACGTGTAGAAAGAACAAAAAAAGTAGACACCTTACGTGGTATAGAGGGTTTAGCATCTAGGACTTATTTTTCTGTATTAGGGCATGTATTATCTGAACCATGGGAATTTTCTGGTCGTAAACGTCATCCTAGCCCTGATCCTGTTAACGCTATCTTGAGTTATGGCTATTCGTTTTTAGAACGGGAAGTCCGTGCCTGTTTGTTGACTGCTGGTTTAGATGTACGCATAGGTGTTTTACATAGCACGAATAATCGAAAGGATAGTTTAGTATATGATGTAATGGATATATTTAGACAAGATATAATCGATCGCTTTGTATTAAAACTATTGAATCGTCATATGATACTCCCTGAAGATTTTGATCTGTCAGAACGAGGTTGTTTTTTATCTAAGGAGGCCAATAAGAAATGGGTGGAGCTTTATGAGGACTATATGAAAACGGAACTTTCTCGCATTGATAATCTAGTACCAAGAAAATGGATTCAACAAGAAATACAAGCTTTTATTTCATATCTCAAATCGTTAGATGAAACAGTAGATATTGAAAAATCTGAGAATATATCTTGATAGTAGGGGCTGATGTATATGTAAAAATATGGTATCAGCCTATACATTCGTTTAATTATATACAATTTATAAAATATGAAAAATCTTTCATAAATCATGTATTTATGAGTGATTTTTTTTATACGATTTGCTATTATTAAAGATGAATAATAAATGAATTTTGTTTTGTAGTTTGTATAGTGAGGAGTGGTTATGTTTATCAATCATACAAATCATCCTTCTCAATATTGGTCGGATGAACAGTTGGCAGCAGCTCATCAATATGGCGAGGTGGTAGATATACCATTTCCCCTCATTGATCCAGAGTTACCATCTGGTGAAATTGGGCAGCTAGTACAAGAATATGCAGGGAGGATTATAAGTCTCAATCCACAGGCCGTCTTGTGCCAGGGGGAATTTATATACTGTCACGCTTTAGTGGAACGGTTATTAGCAGTGGGGATTACAGTATTAGCGGCCACTAGTGAGCGCTTGGTCAGTGAATCTTACGAAGCAGGCATAAATGAGAAAATCGTCAACTTTCAGTTTGTTCAATTTCGAGAATATTGTCATTTATAAATGTTGTGTTAATAGGTAAGGAGTGAGCCTATGCAAGTAAATGCTATATTGTTTGATGTGCAGTCTATTCAAAAGTATATTTTTGCTAACAATAAATTGAAGGCCAATGTTGGGGCATCGTTTATTGTGGATAGATTGTTTGAGGATGTATTGTGTAAAGAAACCATCAAGAATCTTAGTGTAGAGGCTGACACTACATCTTGGTTAACTCGTAGTGATAGCATTACATCTCTTCCAAAATCTGTATACGTTGCGTATATTGGCGGCGGTAATGCTTTGGTTCTTGTAGATGATAAACATGAAAGTTTGGTTCAAGATATTGTTAAGAACTTTACGACTCAAGTCTTGGTGCAGTATCCAGGTCTAAAAGTAGGTGCCACAACTGGTCACATTACTCTTGATGGAACACAGTTTTCTGCAGATCTTGGCCAATTATATAAACAATTGAAAGCTAATCAATTTGCATTGAATCCAATTGTGCATCCTGCCAATACAGGTTTGACAACCATTTGTGATTTTAGTGGTGATGTAGCGGATACAACACAAAGCTTTGGTAGTGATAAGCGTTTAGTTGCTACATCTTTCACAGCTAAATTTGAAGCTTTTGAGGCTGCGAATAGCCGTTTGAAAAGAGACTTATTTGGTACGGAAACGACTGATTGGGTATTTCCATCTGAATTTGAAGAGTTAGGGCAAAACCAATCCACAGAGAAAAGTAAAACAGGTATCAATGATATTGCCATCGTTCATATCGATGGTAATAACATGGGTGCTCATTTCAGACAGTGTAAAACATTAGAAGAGCGTAGCGCTTTATCTAAACGTGTTGCCACTAAAACATTGGAGAGCTTCAAAGCTTTAGTAAAATGGATCATTGCGAAATACGACATCATTGATAAGAATCTTGAATTGAAAGACCAGATGTTACCAATTCGTCCTATCATCGTTGGTGGTGACGACATTACTTTCATCTGTAATGCTCGTATTGCGGTGCAAGCATCCCATTATTTGATGCAACAATTATTGAGCGATACAGACGGCATGTCTATTTCCTCTTGTGCAGGTATCGCAGTTATCCCAACGTCTTATCCATTCTTTAGAGGGTACGAAATGGCTGAGCAGCTCTGCGATAGTGCTAAATCTAAAATGCGCGCTTATAACGCATCTCACAAAGTTAATGAGTCTTGTTGGATGGACTTTGCTTTCCTTCATGGTGAAACAGCGCCTACATTAGAGCAGTTCTTTGCTAATGAATACAGCAGTTTAACCGGTAATATGCACTTTGGCCCATATCGTGTGTATGGTAAGGCGGACGCAAATGCCACCAAGGATATGGAAGCATTACATCAATTGTTAGATTGCACAGGTCAATTCAATTTGGTTAAAGATAAGGGCTATGTAGGTGACTTATTGGCTCATAATAAGGTAAAAGAACTGCGTTCCGTATTGCAAGATAACGAGCATATGTGGACTGTATTCCTTGAGCAATTGCGCAATACTGATAAATCTATGCCTACCGTATCTGGTTGGGATGCTTTCAAAGAAAAATTATGGGCTAAGGTGGACGGTGAAATGCGTACGCCATACGTAGATGCCATAGAATTAATGGATTATGTTTTGCCTGGATTGGAGTAAGTATGTACACATTAACTATTAAATTATTGTCGCCAACGATGCTTATGTCCGGCCAAGGCGATGTCAACACGGACAGCACTATCGTCCATGATCGTTATGGAATTCCTTTTATTCCTGCTAAACGTGTGCGTGGTGTTTTATATGAAAGTGCCATTGAAGTAGCTGAAATGATGCATGCCGCAGGTTTGAATACCTTTACTATTGATGATGTAAAGGTATTGTTTAATCGCCTTGAAGGTGCAGAGGATAACCCTAGATTATCTATTTCTAATTTAACAATTGCTGATTATGACGTGGTAGCTAGTGAATTAGCGGCTCTTGAAGAGCAATATCCAGCAGTGTTTACGAAGGAACGTGTCCTTGAAGAGTACACATCTATGCGTTATTACACATCTATCGATCAAGTAACAGGTACAGCACTAGAGGGGACGTTGCATAACTCTCGCGTTCTCAATAGAGGTCTTGCTTTCAGTGGTCAAATTGATGTGGAAGATATGACGGAATTAGAACGATTGATTTTAGCATGTGCAGTGCGTAATTTGACTGGCATTGGTGGCAAACGTAACCGTGGCTTTGGTCAAGTAGAATGTACGATTGATGACACATCTTTTGATTTAGAAACTGTAGGGGGTACATTATGGAACAAGTAAATATTACGATTACCGTTAAATCCCCAACGCTTATTGCGAACTCCTCCACGGCAGGTGTATTAACATCTACACGTGGCTCTATTGATGGTCGCGTATTGCGCGGTCTTTTTGCATCTCAGTTTATTTCCTCTCATAAGCTTGGTAGAGAAGCTCATAAAAATCAGGATTTTATGAAGTTGTTCTATGGTGACTTACGATTTGTTGCTGCCTATAAACATACGCCAAAAGGTACGTCTTTTCCAGCACCGTTGAGCTTACAAAAGAACAAAAATGCAGAAGGCTATACTAGTGATGATGTCGTAGACTTTTACACCGGTAAAGATCTTTTGGGTTTTAAAGGTGTTAAAGGTTTTGTCATTGTAGATGGCAAAGAATGTAGTCCTGTACAAATTGAAACGGCTATTAAATTACATATGTCTCGATCCTTAGAGCAAGAACGTGTGCAAGGTCGCAGTAATGAGGGCAGAAATATTTTTAACTATGAATACATTGAGCCAAATCAAGTATTTGTAGGTTCTGTGGTGGGGCCTAAAGTTGCATTAGAGGAGTTTGTTCGTCAATTCCCTAAACAGTTGGATTGTCATATCGGTCGCTCTCGTCGTACTGAATATGGTCATTGTATCGTTGAAATTGGTGATATTACAGCTGTTCCAACGCCAGTAAATAGTGGTAACTCTGTATATGTAAGACTTCATACGCCATTAATGCTAGGCAATGAGTCTATTGGTCATGTAGTAGCTCAAGCAGTCCAATCAATTGGTTCAGATATCTCTGTAGGTACTGTGTTTGCTTCTTATCAAGAGGAGCAAAGCTTTAATAGTATTTGGGGCGTTCGTAGTAGCGCTGAAGCGTCTGCATCGGCTGGTAGTATCGTAGAGCTTGTAAAGGAATCTGGTTGGTCTCAAGATGATCTAGATAAACTACAAAATATCTTGTATAACGGCATGGGTACTCGACTTCAAGAGGGCTACGGGCAAGGCCGTTTATGGTCTCCTGGCGAGTTCAAGATGGTGAAATTAGGTAAACAAGAAGAACCTAAGCTCAAATCTTTACATACGCCAACCCAAGATATTGCAAAAAAAGTATTGGAAAAACAAGTTATTGTAAATGCTCGTTTGCGTGCTGCTCACGATGTAGATGTGTATATTAAACGTACTATGACTAGAGCTGGTGTATCTAAACATTTTGCATCTGTCTTATTGGCTGAACTTGGCACAAATCATGAAACTGGTCATAAGCAATTACAACAATTCTTGGAAGACAAGAAAGCAGAAGGGCAAAAGAAAAATGAGCCAAGAGCGATTGAAAAGAACTTACGTGAGTTCCATTTAGAGCATGCCTATACACGCAGTGAAACAAAACGAGTTAACTTGATGGAGTATATCATCGATTTTGATGCTCCTACATTAGTGGCAGCTTGTTTGGCAAAATCTGGTGAAAGTGGAACATACTACGAAATTCCTGCTGAATTAGTCGATATGGTAGGGCTCGACAAACAAAAACTTTCAAGTATAGTGGCCTACGAATATTGGACATATTTCTTTAGACATATTAGAAAGATTAAGTAAGGAGGACCGTCGTATGTTAAACTCTGCAAGTGTAATGGGGCGGTACACTCTAACTGGTACTGTCAAACTCACAAGCCCTCTCGTTATTCGAGCTGGTGTTAGTAATGATATTTTAAATGATACGGTAGATGATATTGTGGTAACCTATCACGATGGTCAACCATTCATTCCTGGCACATCCTTAGCAGGCGTATTGCGCCAAGCGATTCAAGGTCTTGAACCTGTATCTGAAGATGTATTGTTTGGATCTATTGATGATAAAGGTACACAAAGTGCATTACAGATCAACGATATTCCATTAGATAATACAAATATTGTCGTTCGTGATGGTATTCGTATAGATGATGTACGTGGTGTTACCGAAGACGGCGCCAAATATGACTTCGAAGTAATCGAGTCTGGTGCGACTGGTCGATTGCGTATCGATTGCGTGATTCGTCAATGCCACGAAAATCAAGTGGATAAGATTGAGCGAGCTCTTGTAGCGCTAGCGAATCTACTTAAAAATGGTATCTCCATTGGTGCTCGTACTATGAATGGTTTAGGCCGCGTAACATGTAAAGATATTTCTTTAGAATACTACGATTTTACTAAGCCAGAACATGTAAAAGCGTGGTTATTACGCAAAGCAGGTACATCTGTTGCTATTCCTGAGCGATGCATGATTTCTGAAAAAGACCTTGTTATCGATATGGAATGCTGCTTGGAAGATACATTGCTTATTAAATCTATCTTCGAAGAGGCGTGGGAAGATAAGTCCGTAGCTCTCTTTATTCCAGGTACATCCATTAAGGGCGTATTACGTCATCATTGTAGCCGTATATTACAGGCCTTAGGCCGTAGCAATCAAGCGGTGGATACACTCTTTGGATATAGCATCGAGAAAACAAATGAAAGCCGTAAAGGTCGTGTCATGGTAGATGAAGTTTACTTTGATAAATCCTTTACCCAAGAGGAGCAACCTCGCATTCGCATGGATCGTTTTACAGGCGGCGCCATGAATGGTGCTTTATTCCAAGACCATCCTGTGCGTAAGGGGAAAGGTAAACAGTTAGCATTCCCATTGCGTATGACTATTAAAGACTGTAGTGATAGTGAAGCGGGCCTTGTACTACTCCTCGTAAAAGATCTTATGACAGGTCAAATTACGTTGGGCGCTAATCGTACAATCGGTTATGGCCGTATTAAAGGTAACGCTGTTACTGTTCAATATCATGGTGAAAGCTATGGTATCGATGGTACTGGTAAGGTTACGGAAGGTGAAGCTACTAAACTGGAAGCTTTGGTTCAAGCGTTACATCAATCTACAGAAGATACAATGTTAGCTAAGGAGGGCGCTCATGAGTAAACAATTGCATAGCCATGAAGGCGTATATACACGTACTTGCAGCACATGTGGTCCTACAGCTAATGTGAACGTACTAGCTGTAGCAAAAGAACAGATGAAACAAGATGGCCTAGTGATTACGTGGTCTGTCCATGAAGTTAAATGGGGCTATTACAAGCAAGGTGGCTTCCAATTTTCTGATGGTACAACTGACGTAGATTTGGCGTATCTACAAGATATGCGTATCTTTAATGAAACAGAAGAGCTGCGTCTCACTGTACAACATGGTGAGATTGTATATCGCTATATTAACGATGAAGCTGGTGAACCTGTAACATACGTTGATTCTTCCTCTCGTATGATTGGTGAAGTTGATGCAGGTCGTACTCAGTTGAACCGAGTAGAAGGCTTTACAAGCTTAGTCGATACAGGCCGTAAACTTTCACAAATTATCCCTGTGTCTACTACAAAACAATACTGTTATTTAACGACACGTAATTACATTGGCTATTTAGATAATCATCAAGCGAGCTATACAGATTATCGATATGTCAAAATCGTAGATAAGGAGGTCTAGTATGGCTGGTAAAGGTAAAAGTAAAAATAGACATGCTGCTAGCGCGGCCTTCTTTGCACGAAATAATCCAGGGATGGATGTTGAAAAGGTAGCCAATGAAAGACATTCCGGTGGCAATCGTGGCGGTCAAAATCGTTCTGGTGGCTATAATAATTCCTACAATAATCAAGGTGGTAACCGTAGTGGTGGTAACAGCAAATACCCAAGTGAGCCAGCAAGTGCAGCATATAATTTTGTACGCTTGCCAGAGCATGTAATTCCAGCTGAGTTTTACAATGGTCACTTTGAAGGGGTTACAAAAGATGTGCTAAAAGCATACTGTGATCATGTACAACAATCTGACACACATACAGGCTATATCGACCTTACGATTACTACTGAAACACCATTATTCATTGGTGGGCCGTCTAAACAAGACGAGGATACACCACTTGAATTTTATGGTGGACAAGATAATCCTACAATTCCAGGGGCAAGCCTTAAAGGTATGGTAAAACAAATCTTCAAGATTGTTACAGCTAGTAGCTTTAGACCATACCAACGGGGAACGGGTCTTGGTGATTTCGAAGATAGATATCTTTATTTCCGTGATTTTGCAAGCTCTATTAAATCCCTTAAAGGCTACTATGCAGCTCGTATGGTGGGAAAGGAAATAAATGCAAGAGGTGAAGAAAAGGCGGCTACAAAAGCGACACCTGGCTTTATCATTCAAACTGTAGATAATAACTATTTTGCTATACCTAGTGAATCTAGAAAAATGTCTTATTCTGACGATTATGAAATGCAGAAGAAGAAAGATACTCCATCTATTGACTGGATGGATCAGTATGTAAACATCCATACTGGTAAAATGAAATCTAAAATGTCTTATATGCGCATTACTCGACCTGGTAATTTTGAAGGTAAGCGCATTCCGATTCTTCAAGAATGTATCGACAGTTATAAAGACGATAAAAATCGTGGTACATTAAACCTATTGGATAAAAAAGTCGGTAAATCTGGTGATGCAGCCAAGAATTATACTCGTTGTAATGATGTTAAGTTTGTAGTACCATGTTTCTTCTCTGAAAAAGATGGTATTGTAGAGCATTTTGGTCATGGTCGATTCTATCGTATTGCATATGACTTGAAAATTAGCGACCACTTACCAACTACATTAGAGCAACATAATAATGGTGTGGATCTTTGTGATAGTGTATTTGGCTATGGCGATAATTGGGCTGGCCGCTTATCCTTCTCCGATGCTCATGTTGTGGGACCTGTGAGAATGTGCCAATCTGATTACCCACATCCATTGATGGGGCCTAATCCAACATCCTTTCAATTGTATTTAGAGCAAGATGTAGATAATCACTCTACCTATAACCATTGGGGCCATGAAGGGGCATCCATTCGTGGTTATAAAATGTACTGGCATCAACCTTTAGCAAAAGCAAAAGATTGGACTCGTACAGAAGAGGAAAAAGCTATTAAAGGTACTCGTAAAATCCGTCCAGTTGATACTGGCGTTACCTTTAAAAGCCGCATTCATTTTGACCGATTAAGCAGCGTTGAGCTAGGTGCATTGTTGATGTCCCTAGATTTAGATCATTACTCTGGCGGTAATCGTCGTACATACTATAAACTTGGTATGGGAAAATCCATCGGTTTTGGTAGTATTAAACTAGAGTCTGCTGTAACGGTTTTCGATAGTAAAGAACGCTATGGCAGCCTATTCGGTGGTGATACTTGGCATACTGGAGATAGCACAACTACTCCTAATGAGTATGTAGAATCTTTCACTCAGTATCGCGATAATGTACTAGGGTCTAATATATCCTCTTATAAAGCTATGCTAGATGATTTATTCATGATGCTAGATTGGAATATTGCTAATAGTCCAAATGCGGCTAAAAACTGGACTGAAGGTATTTCTATGATGACTATTAAGAATAATAAAATGGACCCTCGTATCAGATTCCGTAGCAAGCTAGATACACCTAAATCATTCATTGCAAAGTGGTCTAAATAATGCTCGGCACAGTTTCTATTGCTTTAGAAGCTCAAAATAGAGGCAGCTTGCCTGCCTTTCCTGGGCGATATCTACATGCAGCACTCTTCTCTATTCTTAGTCATATAGATGCAGATGAGGCTACATGGTGGCATGATATGGAAGGAATAAAGCCCTTGAGAGTACAGTTATCCTTCAAAGAATCTCGTCAAGATAATTCCATTCGACGTGGGGATATCTTATATTTACATGTTTCTGTATGGCATAGTGAGTTATGGGGCTTATTAGAAGGGATACCTAAAGAATTAGAGGTAGTCTTTGGGCGTTTACGTACTACCATCATAGGGATTCGGTATGGAGCACCATTCAATTTACCTTTGAAAGTAGATAATGAGTTGGAGCTAATTAGCCGTCGCCTCTCTGCAAAACAGGCGAAACGCATTACCTTTGACATTATGATGCCAACCTCCTTTCATGGAACACATGGAGATATAACGTTCCCTACAGCAAGTCTTATTTTCTCCTCTCTTGTGGACAAATGGAATGCTGGTGACATGACCGATGTATTAGATAAGGATTTAATACGGACGGTCGTTGAAAAGGTTACCCTTGAACGTTGGGAAGGTCATACAAAGCGAGTTTTCTATGGTCGTGATCGTGGCCTTACTGGTTTTGTAGGTAAGTTTACCTTTAATATCTCTAAACTTACAGAAGAGGAAAACCAACTCATCACTATTTTGGCCCTTTTCGGACAGCATTGTGGTATAGGTAGATTATCTAGCCAAAGTCTTGGCCAAGTGCGTGTGATTTTACAAAACAAATAGGGTTTATACCCCATACAAACTGAACTCAATTGGAGTTTAAATATGGTTACTCTCAATCAAAGAGGCCTTAAAGGCATCTGTTATAGATGTCTTTGAGACCTCTTTTTTGTTCCTAGTTTTTTTGATTATCTCCATTTTCGTATAACTCGTATAATGAACACACAAGTTAAGCCTGAGGGGTGAAGCATCGAGTAGTTATTTTACCTCCTTTCTATGATAATGATAGTTCTCCTTTTTTAAAATAAAATTTCTCCTTTCTACACACATGAACCCGTAGGGTTTTGAGGCCGTCTTTGACGGTTTAAAATTTAGCGATGCTTGCCTCACAGGTTTAACAGTAATTTTAATGTTTGTGTTAATTGATAGTATGGTTTCTTTCTTGATGGGTGTTGTTATTTTTTGATGATTGTTTGATTGGTCTTATAGTTGTAAGTTTTGTTTGTTTTATTGTATAGTTTGAAATTTTGTTATATGTAGTTTTTACACATGGAGGTTCTTATGGAACAGTTAATTAGACGTTTTACTTTATCTAGCAATGAATATTTATCTCGTGATTGTGTTGGTTATTATCGTGACTTGTATTTGCGCTTTCGTGAGCCAGGAAATCCTGATTTTCTTAATACCTTAAAAAATACATTGAACAACTATTGTCCTAGTGTTCTAAAATCTGCCCGTCAGGAAGTGTATGATAGAGTAAAAAGGGATATTCCCGATATCATGAAGGCTGAAAAGCTTGAGGAGGCGGTTGTTGCCGTTGTACCTAGATCTAAAGCCCTTATGTCACCTAACCAGTTAGGCTTCCGCGATGCGGTGCAAGAGTGTGTCAGAATATTACAGGCCAACGGATACTCAGGTATCAGAGATGGCATCGGTTGTATTATGCGACATACAAATACGAAGACAACACATATTCATAAAAATTTGCCAGGCTTTGATAATTGCGGTAGCGAGCCCTATGTGGGCATTACAAATGACACTTGTCATATTGACGCCGATGCAGTTCGAGGCAAAACGGTTATTTTAATTGATGATATTTATACAAAAACAGTGAACGTTGATGAGGATTGTATTCAGGCATTATATGATGCGGGCGCAGCTCGTGTTGTATTCTACGCCGTTGCATACACCTACCGTCGTTCTTCTTATAGAAAAGGGGCATAATATGAATATTTCACCGATAGCTTTAAAAATTTGGGCCGTCCATAATACGACGAGCCGCATTACAACTAGAAAGAGCTTTCACGATACTTGGAAAACGGAGGATGAATTCCTCGCCATGATGAGCGACATTCCCAACATCGATGATGTAGTGCATGAACTATCCGTAGCGGTAGATGACATGGACTGGATGGACGGTGCAGTATGCTGCTTTGATGCGGAGTTTCCAGTTATTAATGAAAGCGCCCCTAAAGGGGATTGTCCGTATCTCTTGTTCTACAAGGGGGATTTGTCCTTACTAGGTGATTTAAATCGTAATGTGGCAGTCATCGGTTATACGACGCCTAATGAAAATCTCATTGCTCGTGAAAGCAAGATTGTTGAGTATTTAGTCCATCATGGCCAACATATCGTAAGCGGCCTTGCTAAAGGCTGTGATGCCATCGGACATACGGTATGTATGGAACGTGGAGGAAAGACGATTGCCATCTTGCCATCACCATTAAATGCTATTTCACCGGCAGACCATCGGGACATGGCCCATCAAATTATTGAAAAAGGTGGTCTTGTTATTTCTGAATACTACAATGGGCCACGTAGTCGTCATGAAGCGATTAATCGTTATGTAGAGCGAGATCGGTTGCAAGCGTTATTTGCCAAGGCTGTAGTGCTCATCGCTAGCTATGAAGGCCGAGATGGAGATAGTGGCTCTCGTCATGCTATGGGCAAAGCACACTCTTATGGACATCTAGCCTGTGTCATGTATGATGAAACGACAGATGGCGAAGTACTTGAGATGAAATTGAACCGTAGCCTACTTTCACAGCAAAAAGCAAAACAATTGGTGACAAATCCAAGTGGGGGAGGTACAGCAGGGCATACATCGGTAACGGTGGGAGATTTGGTGAACCTGGTTAATCCTGCACTAGAGGCACAGCAAAAATTATTTTAATGTTTAATATGGCTAAAGGGGGTTCTTATGTTTCACATTGTAGATGTAGATAATACATTGGTATTTACCGACCAATTAAATACAGCTGGCTATGTATACGCTTTGGCATGTATGGCATTAGAACCTCGTAAGGTCGTGCCGCGTATTACGACCAAAATTGTACAGGATTGGTACCCGCATTTGACGAGATGTGACTTAATGTATATTGCTAGCCTCAAACAGGCATATGTAGAAAACCATTTGGATGTATCTCGGTTAAACCAATCGGTTGCACGTGTACTCAGAATATTTGGTAGTGAGCGGTGTGCCTTGTGGACAGCGGCCAATCCTGAACGGGTGCGTATGTTACTAAGATACCATAAGATTATCGACTATAGAGCGATTCGCTTTAGCAATAAGACAGCAAATGATGTAGCTCATGCGGTACAAGATTTCTGTGTGCTCTTTGATTGTGAGCCTGAGGAATTATGCTTTCACGAAGACAATCCTGAGGTGATTAATCATCTGCGGAAATTAGGAGTGACCGTAATGGCTGTAGAACTAGTTGAAACATGTGGTAAATAGGAGTTGACTGTAATGATAGAGGGATTGGTTGTTATAAGTTAAAACGTTTGTATAAAGAGAGTTTGTTATTATGTAGTATTATGCATAGGGAGGATTTATGAGATTTTTAACCTTAAGCACCACAGGTATATTTAATGCTATTCAACCATCGTTGTTTCCACCCATAGAAGGTAAGGAAACAACGACATTTTTGCTTGCCTTGGAATTTTATGTATCAGATAGAAGTTTCCCACCTGATGAAGAAGAGGATGTGGAGAAGGCTAGAAAAAGTTATGATGTAGAGCGTAAACGTATTCGTGCCTTAGTAAAAGCACTTTGTAATGACTGGGGAAAGCCTATAGAGGAGTTGCGAACAGAAATCATCAAGTGTTTGCCAGAGTTTATTAGTCATGGTACCTATAATGGGAAACCGCTATTATCTGAACCTCGTGATGGATACTATACTATATATCCTATGTATAAAAGCCATCGAGGTAGGGATCTGTTATTCCCAACACATGAATCTCCTAAAGAGGAAACTCAGTATATATTCGATCATATGCTTAGATACTTTTTAAAGGCCTTCTTTGAACCGGATGCTTTTTTCGGTTATTTAGACGGTGCATTTCATATTGATACCCCCTTATCTGTTACAACAGTTCAACAGATTTTCGAAGATCTCGAGCGTGAAGCAGTGCCATCTCCATTGTCGGTTTCCTCAATCCCCAATACCTATACCATGGACGAACCTACGATAATTAATACAGAGTTTCTATTAATCGCTGATGCTTTTGGTGCTTACATGGTACAAGCAATGGAAGGTGATACAGAGAGTGAACAGTTAGCTGCTTTAACAGAGAATCCATTTGTCTGTGAGATGTGTTGTAGTTTACATAGGTGTTTTATGATTAACAATAGATGTTTTACCATATCCATTTATGATGAATGTAATATTTGGGTAGATAAAATATTAGATGCTTATGCTATACATGATTATTCACAGATTCTTAACGTTTATAATGATGAGTTTCCATCCTATGACGATGGGGTCATCGGCTATGAGAAACAATATCTTGTGGGACCTTTACTTGATAACCTTGTACGAGACCTTACAAGAGAAAAACTGTTAGTTCAGTTATCTCCAAAAAATGAGCAACGTAAAGCTTATCTGAACTTTATACTCACCTATGATGAGGCAGTGCAGTCTATTTTTGAGGAAATATATGAAAAGCGCTTGGATGGACGAGATATCTATAAGCAGCAAGACTTAGCAACTGTACTAACCCTAGACGTGCGCTTGTGCTGTACCTTTTATTGTATGATTGATGCATGCCGAAAAGCTTTTAATAGACGTATGTATGCCTCTATTTTACCGATTGTAGACAAGTTAGATGCTCAACTTGCAAAGGTACAAATTTCTGCGACAGATACTTGGCAAGTTGAGTATTTGGTGAAAGTATCTCGCATATCTCAGTGGTATCGAGCACTAGCCTATGCTTGTTTAGGAGATGAAAGAATAGAGGCAATACTACAAGATTTAATGGTTATGCAACAGCAAGACCCAGTTTTGTATAAAGAACATATAGATTCTATTTTTGAGAATTTAGATGATTCAGAACATGCTTTTAATATAGAAAATTTACGCTATGCATTGCTACATTATTATATAGAAACGAATAATCAACTTGGCTATGAGCGTTATATTAAAGAGCTGTATCCACCAATATTAGGGATAGATTCAGATTACAAAGTACAAAAGAATATACTATTATACGGTGAAGATGGTAAATATTGTGAAAATTATTCTAACAGAGATTTCTATTTATGGGTGAAAGCGTTGTGGGCGTTCTACTTAGATGATATTGATAAAGAATTTTGGAATGAATTGGCAGAACAATGGGAAAAACAGGACTATATACCTATTTTCTATGGCATAAATGACTATGAGCTATGTGCTAACTATATGATTAAGCTAGCTGTTCATTTTGGAGATATGCAACGAGCTGAGAAATATAAAAAAGAATTTGATATGGCTCTTCCTAATAAGAAAGAACCTATGGAGAACGCACCTAATGGATATACATGGCCTTTCTTTGACTGCTATTTAATAGCTCAAGTTAATGAATCGTTAGGAAATATAGAAATAGCAAAAGAACACTATCACAAAGCCCTTTCCATGGCTACTTTTGGCGAAGCACGTTGGGAACAATACGAAGAACAACATGGTGGCATATGGAAGACCTACAAAGACTTTGGCTATAGTGGACCAGATCTGAAATTTGAAGATTGGATTAAAGATAGTACCGTGACCTATGACACCATAGAAGAATATAAAAAAGTATTAGATAAGTATGTATTTTATATGTATAAGTAGAGACAATATATAGAAATTTATATACCTATTTTATAAAGATTTCCATACAAAATTTTATTTATAGATTGAGGTTATGAGCCTAAAACATAACTATATAGTTATGATCTTTATGCCTTAAAGAATAAAAGAACTCGCCTAACAAAATGTTAGGGGGTTCTTTTGTTTAAACTGTATATCGAAAAAATAACTATCAAAATTTTATTAATAGTATTTCCTTAAAATATAATGAAAAGAAAATGAATTAAATATTGACGCAAAATCTGAAAAACCTTATAATTACTGTAACCTTAGAAAAATCATTTACCACCAGTATTTACCTATGCTCATCGGCATTTTTAATCCCATGGGAGCTCAATCTGACCGTTTACGGTGTGAGGTTTGCCAAAACCTATTTTTAAGCCCCATGAATACTGGCCTACTGAGGCTTGCTGTTGCAACAGCACTTACCGTTTACGGTATTGAAACTGCACGAGATCTTTCTTCAGGCAAACACTACCATAAATAGTTGCAACAGCACTTACCGTTTACGGTATTGAAACAGGGCGAACTTTTTTGCAATCGTTTATTCACCGGTTAAACGTTGCAACAGCATTTACCGTTTACGGTATTGAAACCTTTATATATCTTGCCGGTTTGATATCCACCACATTCAAGTTGCAACAGCACTTACCGTTTACGGTATTGAAACGTATATTCGTGACCGTCATCAATATAGCCCCAGATGGTACGTTGCAACAGCACTTACCGTTTACGGTATTGAAACAATCCACAATTAAAACCACTATTTAATCGCTGTGTAAGTTGCAACAGCACTTACCGTTTACGGTATTGAAACGAGTAAGCTTCAAGCATACTACAATTATCAGTGATTAGGTTGCAACAGCAATTAACGTTTATAGTATATTAATAGAACCATTATTTTTAGTTTGATATATTGATAGAGCTATCTCACTAATGCTAATGGTTCTATTTCTCTTGTTTATGGTATAATGTAGCTAGATTTAAAATTCGGAAAAACAAATCTGCGCCGTTGTGATAATGGTGCGGTTTATCGGTGTTATTTTAGTGGGCTAAAGTGCTTTTTAGGTCGGATTTGTAATCTCCGCCGTTTTTTGCATTTTTTGATCAGTAAATACCTGTGGTTTCAAAGACAGGGTTAAATAAAATAATCCCCATTAGGGGACGGAAACCAATAGCAGATTTTTTAAAGACTTCGTCTGGCCTGCGGTATACAGTTAAATAAAATAATCCCCATTAGGGGACGGAAACCAGAATAAAGGCGTACAATAAGACCCTCTTGCGTATGAGCCTGTTAAATAAAATAATCCCCACTAGGGGTCGGTTCTTATCTCAAAAACTCATATGAGTACAAAAATACAACCAGTATATTCTTTTTAGTGAATATACTGGTTTTTTGTATAAATTTGGTGGTTTTCTATTGGATTAAATTGAAAATGAATATATAATGAAGAAAAGAGAGCTTTGATTCTTAGTAGTATTTGGAGGCGATGTGAAGGCTAAGACATTTATACTGCTGTAGAAATTCAATCGTTATCATCTTTAGACCCAAATTGATTCCTTAGCATATTCATTTGTATAAAAGGAGGCGACTGTATGTCATCCTTATATGTTACAGAAGCAGGATCGTTTATCAAGCGTGACGGTGGTCATGTTGTAGTTGGTCGTAATAATGAGGTATTGTTCGAGGTTCCTTTAGAGCGAATCGAAGATATTACTGTCTTTGACTCAGTATCTATAACAAGCTCATTGGTAACTGATTTTATTGAACGTGGCGTACCTATTACATGGCTATCTGGTTATGGAAAGTATTTTGGTACTATAATCAATACTAATACTATTGACATTAACAAACATAAGAAGCAATTTGATTTGTTAGATGATAATGCATTTAGAGTGGCTATGTCACGTAAAATTATTCGGGCAAAGGTGCGTAATCAGCTGACTATTCTTCGTCGCTACGCACGAAATCTAGAAGAGGATATCAATATAGATGTGCAAATTGCGAATATTAAATCTGTACGTAGCCATATTGGTGAATGTATGCGTGTATCTGAACTCATGGGCTATGAAGGACTGATAAGTCGTCTTTATTTTGAAGCACTAGGTAAAATTGTGCCATCTGCCTTTGCTTTTACAAAACGTACAAAACAACCGCCTCGAGATCCTTTTAATGCTATGCTCGGATTAGGTTACAGCATGCTGTTTAATGAAATCTTGGCTGGTATTATTAATGCAGGTCTTCATCCATTTGTAGGAGTTATGCATAGCCTAGCTAAAGGTCATCCAGCCCTCGCATCTGACTTAATTGAAGAATGGCGGGCGCCAATTATAGATTCTATGGTGCTATCTATGGTGAGCCGTAATATGGTAGATTTATCCGAATTTGATAATTCTGATAAAGGTTGCTACCTGACAGCAGAGGGGCGTAAGGCATTTTTAATGGCCTATAATAAGAAAATTCGTTCTGAAAATCAATATATTGATGATCGTAAAAGCTATCGTGAATCTATCTATAAACAGTGTAAGCAATTTGCTAGTGCAATTATACACGAAGATGTAGATTTGTATACGCCATTGGAGATTCACTGATATGAAAAAGTTTATCGTTCTAGTTATCTATGATGTGGTGGATAACAAAACGCGTAACCGTCTTGTTAAATGCTTGGAACGTTATGGCGTTCGTGTCCAAAAGTCTGCGTTTGAAGCATTGCTTAATAGGAAGCAATATGATGCTATGATGCGGCGTGCTAGCAAGATGATTAATCCTTTAGAAGATTCCCTACGAGTATATGTCCTTGATGACATTATAAATATCTATACTTGGGGGATTGGAGAACGTAAGGAACAAGACTGCATCGTACTTTAAATATAAACAGTTACTCTTGATTAATGCTGTTACTATGTAGAGGTGTAATTAACAATAATAGAATCATTAATATTAGTAAAAGTATTTCAGGGTTTGATGTTTTGTATTGATGATTCTATTATTGTAGTATCTATTTCCCTATATGATATAATGGGTCTAGAATTTAACTCCTGAGAAATTAAATCTGCGCCGTTGTTATAGTGGTGCGGTTTAACGGTGTTATTTTAGTATGCTAAAGTGCCTTTTAGGATCAATTTGTAATCTCCGCCGTTTTTTGTATTTTGGAACCAGTAAATATCTGCTGTTTCAAAGACATGGTTAAATTAAATAATCCCCTGATGGGGACGGAAACGATTGAAATCTAATGAACATCCTAGTAGCATGCGAAGAGTCGTTAAATTAAATAATCCCCTGATGGGGACGGAAACCTCAAAACTCAATGAATTTTGTATCAATTTGTTAGGACCGCTAAAGTTAAATTAAATAATCCCCTGATGGGGACGGAAACTCATAGCTTCCAATACAAGCATCATATACGCATGTTTGAGTTAAATTAAATAATCCCCTGATGGGGACGGAAACAACCTTCACATTCTTCTTTTTTTAGCCAATATAATGTGCCTGCGTTAAATTAAATAATCCCCATTAGGGGACGGAAACACGATAATACGGATTTCTGACTCGTCGTAATCACACATAAAGTTAAATTAAATAATCCCCTGATGGGGACGGAAACTGTAAAACTTTTCTGTATTCTCTTGGATGTGATCCAGCATGAATGTTAAATAAAATAATCCCCATTAGGGAACGGAAACTTTAAGTCATTCGCTAATAGCTTTGTAGCATATGTATGTCTAGCGTTAAATTAAATAATCCCCTGATGGGGACGGAAACAATTTAACAGTGCCGGTCCACACGCCGTAGTCATTCGCTGCGTTAAATTAAACAATCCCCAATGGGGCAGAAAAGCACTATCTTATTATTTGTAGATAGTGCTTTTTCTCATTTTATATAAATATTAATTTTTTACGGTTGCCATTTAGAGTACCCAAATCCCATCATAATAATGCTCACCACAAGCATGCCGTTACCAAGGGTAATGGCACTTTCAGTTGTGGCTAGACAGGTCATAAAGGATCCGATGCCCATAATGATTGTGCCTAGTATAGCAGATAGTTTATGAATTGCCATGATAATCACCCTTTGCTTTCACTAACAACATTAGGTTTAACAATATACGTAATGACTGCGTACAGTAGGGCACCGATTACAATCCCGTTCAGCGAAGCCAGTCCGAATGGTATGAATTTAACACAGACCAATGCGATGGCCCATGTAATCCATGGAACTAGATTCCATTTTTTGAAAGTCGCTTTGTTGTAATCGATATATTTTCCGCGATGAACCAGGTAAAAGTCTGCTAAGATAATACCGCATAGTGGCGGAACGATGATGCCTAGTGTACTTAAGAATACAAAGAGGGAGCCGATTTTATATGGTTGTGTCATTGTTGCTAATGCAGAGATAGCAATGAGAACGGCTAGCATAATATTTCTGTTCAGTTTGAAAGAATTTGCTAGGTTCAATGATGTGGAATACAGGTTCGCACCATTTGTGGTAAAGATATTTGTAGTCAACAATAGTAAGCTTGGGAACACGAGGCCAAAGCTTAGTAGTACATTGATTAAGTCACCATCATTCATAGCAACGCCTGCGATAGCACCGCAGCTGATCATTAAGGTATTGCCGCCTAATAGACCAATTGTGCTCGCTGTAATAACGTCTTTCTTGCTTTTACCATAGCGCATAATATCGGCGATACATGTAGCAGTGGATAGAATCCATGTACCGATAACGATGGTAATGCCTGAAAGTAAATCGATAGGTTGCAATGGCACATAGTTAAATAGTTCTTGCCAGCCACCGATTGTTTGAACGGAGCGAGCCGCCGTTCCTAGGGAGAGGAATACGATGGACGGAATCGCAATATAGCCGAATACGGCGAGGGATTTAATGCCGAGAACTGCAAAGATACCCATGATAACGGCGCTGAGCATCATAGCAATGATTTCACCTGTGTAGGAAAGGTTGAATACTTGAGCAATAAAATGTCCATATAAAGCCGCTTGAATCGTGTACCAACCTAGATTGACGATAGGAACGAAGAGGGATGCAATTCTAGATCCTTCCTGACCGAAGCTGTATCGCGTTAAAAGGGCAAAGGTAAGGCCTGTTTTATAGGCGATTACACTCACTAGCCCTGCGATGATACATAAGAAAATGTTGCCTAGAATCATGGCCAATAGTAATTCGTTGAAAGTCAGCCCTGCCGCTAATCCACCACCAGCCATCATACTAGTTACAAGAAAAACGAATCCAGTCCAAACAATGGTGATAGAAAAGCAGGACTTCCTTGCTCCTAACGGGACAGGCTCTCTAGAATACTCATTATCTGTGTTCGTATCAACTGGTTCAACAAACTCTAATTTCTCCTTACTCATACATCTATACTCCTTTACGTAATAAAAAAGCTACCATGATGCGTTTTAAGATTTATATAAGCATGGTAGTAAAGACCTATTATGTAGTGTAAATATAGTGAATTTTTCTAATAAAGGATACATATTTAATTTGTCATAAACGAAAGGTATTTGTCTTCATTAAAACATACGGGGAATGAATATTCAATATGTATACTATGCATATTGAGCAATGTTGAGAACGATAGATTCTTTAGTGTTAATATTGTAAAAGCAAATAGATATTGTGACTATAATATAGTAAGAAGGTATGAGTAGGTGTTACTCCTATGAGATCCTAGTTATAAATAGGCACGTTCTCAAGAGTATAGTATATATACTGATGAGAACGTGCCTTTGCTGCATTACTGGATGTGGTTATTGTTTTTGGAGCTTTAGTGCCCTTATTTGCTTTACAAAAAGCAAATAGCCCTCCGTTGCCTAGTGTAACTAGATAACGGAAAGGCCATTTCTTCATGTTTTTGTGTAACTAGAGATGAGCCTGACGTAGCTACTCGTCTGACTATCTTCTTATATTATAATAAGGTTATTATATATCGTCAAATTATGATGAACACGTGTATGGCATACAGTTTGATGATGTTGTTGTAACATAAGAAAAACTCCTATTGGCTTTCACCGATAGGAGTTTTTGGTTTTATAATTGTAATTTTATAGTACTTTTAGGCCTATTATTAAGTCACAGATTATAACAAACTAATTATATTTCTTTTACATCATCAGGTATAGCCGGAGGAGCCGGTGGTTTACCCATAGATCTTTCAATGAACACCACAGCCACAAAGACGATGAGGCTGACGATGGAACCAAAGATGATGGACATGATGCCATATGGATTGCCAACGAATTCCCAGTACACGCCTGCGATGGAGCCGAGCACGATGGACCAAATGCCGGCGCCAGCTGTTGCATTTTTCCAAGTGAGGCCAAGTAGGAATGCAGCGAATGGTCCAGCGGATCTCATTGTGAAAGCAAATACGAGCATCGGAATGATGGCTTTGCTTACGAGGGAGATGATGATGGCGATGATACCGAGGAATAGCACGCACAGACGGCTGTAATTTGTGAGCTGAGCGTCAGTGAGGCTTTTACCAAAATGATGTTCCACAATATCCTTGGTAAATACAGTAGCGGCGCCTAAGAGGTCGCCTGCGCCTGATGAAAGCGTAGCCGACACGACCGCAGCCATAACGAAGCCTGCCATTACAGGAGGCATGAGGTTAAGCGCTACCGTTGCCACCGCATTGTTCGCTTCGATGTTCGGGAATTCAGCCAATGCTACGAGGCCTAAAACCGCAGGAACAAAGGCGAATAGAGCCATGATAATACCACAAATAATAGAACCGAGAACGGCCGTTCTTTCGTCCTTCGCTGCAAAGTACCGTTGTACGGATTCTTGGCCGGTGGAGAAGGTCATAAAGTACATAATGATGAGGCCGATGATGGTTTTCCAACCAACCTTCGTAAACCCTAACTGTTCAGGTGGCAATTTCGCCACTACCGATTCCCAGCCGCCCACATTGTGCAATACGAATGGCACCGCGAGGGAGAAGCCCCCAACGAGGACGAAGAAATGGATAACGTCCGTCATCGTAACGCTCCACATACCGCCGGACATGGTGTAAATTACGAGTACCGCGCCGCAGATGAGGATGGCGAGCTCTGTTGAAAGCCCTGTGAGAACGCTAATAATGGTTGCGGTCGCCGTAATCTGTACGCCTGCTAGCGTAATCGTTGCCAGCATGGACAGAATGGAAGTAATGAGATGGCTAGACGCGCCGAAACGACGGCCGATGATCTCTGGCACTGTGGTTGCCATGGCACGCCGTAAGAGCGGTGCAATGAAAGCAACGAGGATAACACCAATCCCTGCAGATACTACGTACCAACCTGCAGATAAACCCCAAGAACCATACGCTTTCGCGGCTACACCAACGGTACTCCCGCCACCGATCTCCGTAGCTGCTAATGTGCCTGCCGTCATAAGAACCCCAATACGACGACCTGCGAGTAGATAGTCAGTACTATCTTTTACACGAATATGACAATACACGCCGACCAATAAATTCAGTAATAAATAGGCACAAACAATAACCCATATAATAGTTAAAGAGTCCATATGCCACCTCCTAAACTACAAACTAGTTAGAGACACATACTAAATCACCCTTACCTACTTGCGGGGCATATATCAAGTATAGTTTAATTATCCATAAAAACTGGAGAAAATACAAAGAGGAGTTTGTGTGAGCGATGGAGAAAGGTATAATATTAACATTTTTGGTTTGTTTAAAAGTATTAGAGATTTTTATTCATTGCTATTAATTTGTCCTTATAGTTTGGTTTTATTATAATGAGGAGGTTCTATGTTCCGTGTGTTACTATTAATTCTCGCTATAATTTTGGTTCCGTTAAATTTATCCGCTATATCATTTGTAGATTTGCAGAATAAAGATAATTATACTAAGGTTTATGGTAATCAGGATAAATCTGTATATGTTAACAAAAATTATGCAAATATTAAAAGTAATGAGTCGAGACAACAAGAGGTAGAATCTGAATTTTATGAAGTTAAAAAGAATGGGCAAATATTTAGTGTAAGAGCAATTTTTGCTTATGATAAAAATTATAATTTTTTATCTTATCAGCGTGAAATAAAGGCTTTATATCCTAATATTCTATCTGAAGATTGGTTGGCATTGATTCATGTTCGTAAATACCGTAATTCAGGAGTTAAGATTAATGTTCAAGGTGCAGGGGTTTTTGACTATAATGGTAAGTTAGTTACTAAAGGACCACTTTCAAAAGATGATAATCGTTTTGTGGATATAAAATTTACTTCAGATCGATACTATGTGGCGGAATATGTTTATTTTTATGCATATGGCTCTCATTTCGATGAAAGTGAAAAAAGATGGTAATTGTTTTGCTAGTTATAGCAAGTTTGTATAAATAGGAATTATATTTTTA
>ERZ827363.649-NODE-649-length-37146-cov-4.076946_pt1 | contig 37146 bp, 36 predicted proteins | sample MGYA00519776_ERZ827363 | MGnify/ENA primary metagenome ERZ827363 (study PRJEB31778, sample SAMEA3449288) | human gut metagenome | biome: human gut; feature: human-associated habitat; material: faeces | place: United Kingdom | collected 2010/2012 ... | reverse complement strand
TGTGTTGCCTGAAATTGCGTAAAGAATGATCACGCCGAACTAATTTTGTTTAGAAATTATTCTCTGCCGAGTATGTAAATCCTTTGATTATTTGATATATCCATATTATCCTGCCTATATAAGCTAATGTTATCATTTTGTTATCGGTATTGATAACACTTGCTCAGTAGCTGTGGATAATAGCTATATGCTATGGCTTAAATTATAAGCGAGTTTGCTTAGAAAATCAAGCCTTGTAAAATATTTAGCATACTGTATTTTTCTATTCAGATACCATCTTAATTTGCACTATCTATGCTAACCGAAACAACAAAGTGCTTGACATTCACAAGTGTTTGCTGTTTACACTTCGGACAGTAGAGTGGAAAGTTCTTTAATTCGGTATCTTCTTGCATCATCGTTCGGGTTTTATTTCCACAGGTAAGACATAGAACTCATTTTATAGTTTCCATATTTTTCTCAATCCTTACTTCTAAATATTATCCTACTAAATTTATAAAATTTATCGCAACGGTTTTTAAGTTTTTGCTTCTTGATTACTTAACGGCGGAAAAAGAATGTTTTCACATAGGGCTGTTGTTTACATATCATTTTTTTGTTTTTTTAATTCTATACCCACCAGTACAACAGATAGCACAAACGCTGAAAAATCAGCAACAGGTCCCGCAAGCAATACTCCCATAATTCCGAAACGAAGCGGGAGCAGCAGGGTAAGCGGAATCAACAAAAAGGTCTGCCTTGTTAATGCCAACAGAGCACCTTTTAACGATTTTCCTATTGCGGTAAAAAAACTGGAAGAAAGCAACTGCACACCATTTACCAACACCATGAAAAGATAGGTACGCATGAACAAAACAGCAAATTCAAAATACAGCTCGTCCCCATCTCCGAATAGCGAAATGATAGATTGCGGGAAAAATTGAAATGCGATGAAAGCAATTGTGGAAACAACAAGGTTCCATTTTACCGCAAGCAGGTAAGCCTCCCGTACACGATGGTATTGCCTTGCCCCATAGTTGAAGCCGATAATCGGCTGTGTTCCCTGCGAGATTCCTACAACAATCGCAAGGATTATGGCATTTGTTTTCATAACGATTCCGCAAGCAGCTAAGGGAATATCTGTTCCATATTTTGTTAATGCGCCGTAATAAGTCAACGAATTGTACTGAATGATTTGAATCACGGTAACTGCAATCTGGTTTGCGCTGCTGCTGATTCCCATGCTGCAAATTTTCATACTTTCTTTGATGTCCAATAAAAACGACTCTTTTTCAAAATGGATTGTTTGGAAACGCCATAGATAACGGAGTGCGAGTATGAAGGAAAAAATTTGCCCAATAACTGTTGCCCAAGCTCCGCCGGCAATCCCCCAATCGCAAGCAAAAATAAAAATAGGGTCAAGAATGGTATTGATAATAGCTCCCATAACCATGCAAACCATTGAATACTTTGGTTTTCCATCTGCTCGAATCAAATTGCTCATACCATTCGTTACAATAAGAAACGGCATTCCAATCAATGTTATGCTGGCATACTGCTTTGCATATGGAAATACATCTGTCGTTGCCCCAAATGCCTTTAGGAGCAAAGGCAGAAAAGTTTCTCCAACCAGCAAATAAATAATTCCGAAAATTCCCATCAGAACAATACCATTTCCCGCTGCTTTGGCGGCAGCTTTCGGCTCTTTGCGTCCAAGACAGAGGGAAACACGGGAAGCACTGCCAATTCCAACCAGCAGTGCAATAGCAAGGCAGATGGTAGAGAACGGGTAGGCAACATTGGTTGCTGCATTTCCCAGATAACCGACCCCTTGACCAATAAAAATCTGATCCACAATATTGTAGATTGAGCCGACAAGAGACGCCACAATACTGGGAACAGCAAAATTTTTCAACAGCTTTGGAATTTTTTCATAGCCCAGAGGATTTTCAGTCATTGAACTCCTCCCCCTTTCTCTCTATATGGAGTTCCGATGTGATATTTCTGCCCGCCTGTATTAAGAAATCCATAAAAAGGTTCTGCTCGGATTCGCTCATACCCTGCAATAAAAGAGCTTCTGTCTTTTCACATACCGTCTGTACCTCATCAATTACAGACAGCGCACGTTCCGTAGGATACAGCTTACACGTCCGCTTATCCTTATCATTTGGGGAACGCATAATCATTCCCTGCTTTTCTAATGCCGCAACTGTCCGTACAATATTGCTCGGATGAACATAAAACATATCCATTAAAGAATCCTGTAAAATGCCAGGCGAACGACAGATTTTAATCAAAAACATATATTGGCTGTTGTTGATTCCAAAGGGGGCAAGCTGTTTATCCAAATAGAGTTTGTAAAATCGGTCTGTTACTGAAAGCCATTTTAATAGTTTCATAGATATATTCCTCCTAACCACCAGTATTATAACACAATATGCGTGCGCACGCAACTACTTTTAACATTATATCTGCCGCTTTGTCCTCCTAAACACAAATCAATTCTACATCTATAATCTCTACTGCTCTGCTACGAATATTATTCATTTTCCCGACCCATTCAAGCTGATTTTCTGCCTTTAGCTGTTCTGTTACTCCCTGCCTGTCGGCATATTCTTTTACCAGCCGAGAAAAGAGTTCTTGTGCCTGTTCTTCGGTATCTGCGAGGTGGGAATGGAGTTTACCGGAAGTGAGTAAATTATAGTACAGCACCTTATGATGTTGTTTCAAATATCGTTTGTGTCTTAATGCCCACATGCCGATGTTACCCGTTTCTTTTTCCGCCGGTAAAGCTAGGTTCGGCAGTAGATAATCGCCTTGTTGCGTGTATGTACCGCCGAGTTGTTCAAATAATGCGTCAGTCATGGTAAAACCTCCTTTGATGTTTTAATTGTATCAAAAGAGGTTTTCTTTTTCGAATGTGCGATTTATGAATTTGTAAATTCTGCTTGTGCCAAAAATTACGACGAATATTTGCAACCTGTGCCACTTTTTACGGCGAACATAGCGAATATTCACTCTTTTGTTTTCAATCCTCGTATCACTTGCCAACGAGAAAATTCCTGAAGCGCCCGGATATGCCAATCAGATTTTCGGGTGATAGTGCGAAAGTATTTCGAGCAGCACAATTCTATTAAATATACTTTCGGAATGTGATTCATATTGTTTCTTTTGAATGCTTTAAGATGTCCGTTATTGCACCAATTATTGATAGAAGTTGTACCGTAACCGATTATTTTTGATATTTCGGTTGCAGTCAGCACATCGGGATATTGCGCAAAAAGTTCCGTGTAATACAGCTTCATATTTTCAAGAGTATGTTCGGGTACTTCGGCGCTCATTTTGACGGTATAGTTTCCCCTGTACCAACCTGCCGGTGCGGAATAGGATTCGGGCAATACTTTTCTGTTTTCAAGATATGTAATAACATCAGCCTTTTTGATTTTATAACAGCGCGTTTTCTTGCCCGTGTATTCGCACGGTATCTTACCGCTGCGAAGCAGATACAAAGCCGTTGACTTGCTGATGTGGCAGATTTGATAGAGTTGGTCTTTGGTAATAATATCGGGAATCGAATCCCAATTGATTGCGGTTTCATCCATAGCAATACACCTCGTAAATATTTTAGTCGGTGCGGTTCTTTCCTGTGTATTGCCGTTGTTAATGTGTTTATTCTGTTCTTTCCACAGTTCTTTCCAAAATAGTGCCTGTTCTTTCCGAAAACAGCGAAAATGCCGTTATTCGAACTTTCCTTTATTTATCGGGATTTCAAGCGGCACAACTGCCCAAAAAGCCTTTCATAGCAAGCATTTTCGGTGAATACGAAGTATCCCGAAACTGCCTTCAAAAATCGCTAAACAGCCATTAACCCATAAAACTCGAAATTTTTCGAGAGATTGGCAGATTGCTCTGCTTGATTCTCCCGTAAACACTGCATCGAATCGAAATTAAATATTTTGCTGTTCTTTCCGTCAGTTCTTGCAAAAAGTTTTTTGAACGAAACGGAATCACATAAATGGAAAGTTGTACGAGCAGTCGAAAGCGGATCCACATCTCGCCGCAAGCCGGAACCAAATTGCAACCTCCTGCCGATATAAAAAAATTTCCCGCATATCGTAAATCGGTTTTAAATTTTTCTTTCCCCATTTTCCGATTGTTCCGCTGCACCTCTTTCCCCCTTTGAAATGTCCTTTTATGACCCCAAAATATCCCCTGCGCTCCCCTTTTCTTCCCAAGTTTTTCTTGCAAAATCAATCCGATTATGTTATGACCAGATAAACGATTTGGATCATAAATTCAGAAGTCTATTCTTTTGGCTTTTCCGACTACGAAAGCAAACAGATCCGGGAAGCAAGACACTGCGGCATCGACATCGGGGTGCGCAAAACCTCCGTGGAACAGCTCACCGAAGCGGCAGGGATCTCCAAAGGCTCCTTTTACTGCTTTTTTGACTCCAAGAAGCTTTTGTTTTTTCCGTCCTCGAAGGCATCCACACGGAAATTTACGACCTCACCCGAAAAACGCTGGCGGAAAATGCTACCCTTCCCCCGGACGAGCGGGTCGTCAAAACTCTGCTCGCCGCCTGCAAGCAGCTTTCGGATACCGGCTCCATGCGCTTTATCGAAAACGATGCTGAATTTCTCCCGGGCGGCTTCCGCAGGAAGTGAAGGCAGAACATTGTCACGACGATGAGACCCACATTCGTGCCCTGCTGGAAGAAAGCGGGCTTTTCCCCGCCGGAGGCATGGCGCTGGCTACCGCCACCATCCGTGGGCTGATCCTCACCGTTTCCTATCAGCGGAAGATCGGCCCGCTTTACCCTCAGGTGCTCCAGCTGCTGATCCGCAGCGCCATGAAGGAGTTGTTTGTCTGAACCCCTAAGCTGCCCTTTCGGCAGCTTTTCAAGGCCTAATAAGTTAGTTTATACTAACTAAAAGAAGGCGCCATGGAAACAAAATTCCGGGATCGAAATGCCCACCGCTGCGACTGTTTTATGAAGAAAGACGAAACCACCTATGAGCAGATGTGTGCCAAGATTCGCCCAGCTGTCAAGGGAAAACAGGTGTTGGAGTTGGCTGCCGGAACCGGTCTGATCTCCCGTCACATTGCCGATTCCGCTTCTTTCATCGAAGTCACCGACGCATTTCCGGAAATGATCACCAAAGCCGAAAAGGGCGTTCCCCCCAAAACCTTCCTTTTTCCGTGCAGGACGTTTTTCCCTCCCCTATGAAGCCGGTTCCTTTGACGTTATCATCCTTGTCAACGCCCTGCGCATCCTATCCACTCCGGAAAAAGCCTTAGCCGAGATCCGCCGGGCGCTGAAGGACGATGGTGTCTTTATCGCCCCCACCTTCACCCATGGGGAAAATACGCTTCCCGGAAGGCCCCGGGCGTTTTTCATGGATCTTGTCGGCTTTTCCCTTCACAGCCGCTGGTCCAGCAAAGAATATCTCTGCCTCCTCGCAGAAAACGGCTGGAACGTGGAAAAAAGCGCCGTTTTAAAAGCGTCCTTCTCCCTGACCTATGACTTTTCGCTTTTAGAAAAGCGCTCCCGGAGTCTGATACAGCGCTTCGGCTTTCTGGAAGTAGCCATGTGACAAAATGGCCTGGCCTTTGAGGTTCGGGACTACCTAAAAGCTCATCCTAACACTGCCATCGTCAATCTGGGCTGCGGACTGGACAACACCGGCCGCAGCTGCGACAGCGGCTCCTGCCGGATCTGCAATCTGGATTTTTCCGATGTTATTGCGGTGCAAGATCAGCTTCTCCCCGCCGGAGAGCGGGAGGAAAACATTCCCTGCGACTTAAATGACTGCTCGTGGTTTGAAAAAATAGACGCCTCCGACGGTGCCGTTTTCTTCGCAGCCTGCGAGTTCTACTACTTCCTGACAGAGCAGGTAAAAGCACTGGTGCAGGCCATGGTAAAAGCCTTCCCCGATGGAAGGCTGATCTTCGATACCGCCGCCATCCAGGACGTAGGCTCCTATTTCTCCATATCCGATGCCAAAATCGAGCTTTCCCCGCAGAGCAGGAACCTGCAGATTTCCAGCCGGGGATATATGCTGGGGTATCAGAGCTTAGACTACCCTTCCGCCAGCGGATTCTTTCGATTTTTAGCAAAATTGGGCGACCGGAACATGAGGATGCAGATTGTCCGGCTGGATTTTTCAAAAGAAGCGGTACGGTGAAGCATCTTGCTGCAGTAGGGTGCTACCTCAAAAAATACAGAGAGATCCGTCTTGCTATCGAACCCCGGATAAAGGACGCCGTTTCCGAATGGAGGATAAACAAATGAAATACCTTGGAATGTCTGCCGGAATGTGGATGCTGTTTTCCGGCTCTTTTCAAAAACAGCTTGTGGAAACACTGGGCTACGACCCCGCCGCAGCCCGCCAGATCGCAAAAAAAGCAAAGCCCCGGTATCAGGCAATCATCGCCGATCTTCCGGAATTTGAAAAAGACGACCGCTTTCAGATGAACGTTGTAAACTGCGCCCTATTAGGCGTCTTTACGTTGTCCTGTCTGGAGTGCCCGAAGGTGGAACCACTGACGGATTACTACGCCAAGGCTATGATGACCAAGCCCATGGCGTGGTTCTGTCGTAAGAGCGGAAAGAAAAAGTTCACGGAAAAGAACATTGCCGGCATGAAGGCCACCGCTCGGCTCAAGGCCGCCGACCAAAACCCCTACTCCTGGAACATGGACTTTTTTGAGTACCCCGACGGCAGCGGCTACGAAGCACGGTTTTACCAATGCGGCATCTGCACGCTGATGAAAAAGCTGGGACTTTACGACCTGACTCCCGCCCTGTGTCATTTGGATTATACCGTGGCGGAAACCGGAAAAACCACCGATTTTGTTCGGGAATACATCCTCGCTTCCGGTGGGCCCTATTGTAACTGCGGCTACAAATGAAAGTAAAAGATCCCGGAGCAGTTCCTGATACGGACTTTCCCGGGATCTTTTTACTTTTTATTCAAATGCTGCTCTTCCAAAAGGCCGTACTTTTTCTGCACCCGGCCGATCTTCTCCATCATGGGATTGGCCAGGAAAAAGAGGAAGATCACCGTGGACGCCCCGTGGATCAGATCAAAAGGAACTCCCGACGCATAAATGGCCAAAAGACTTTTTACCGTCAGCTTCCCGCCGAACAGGATGGCGGAGCTGAAATTCATGATCCCCCCATAGATCACCACCGTAGCGATCCCGCCATAAAGGCAGAGCGCCCACCGCTTCTTCGGCAGGATCCCCCGGACAGCCAGAATCCCAGCCAAGAACCCCACGATCCCGAAGCTGAACATCTGCCAGGGCGTCCAGGGGCCCTGCCCGAAAAAGAAGTTTGACACGAACCCGGAGACCGCCCCCACCAGAAATCCAGCTTCCGGTCCTAAAGTCACTGCCGTCAGGATCACGATCGCCACTACCGGCTTGAACTGGGGCAGCATGAAAAACGCCGCCCGCCCCGCCACGGCAAGGGCGCTCAGAGTCGCAAGGAGCACCAGCTCCCGCGCCATGGGCTTCCGGTGCTCGAACACCAGCAAAAAGGGCAGCATCGTCACCGCTAAGATCAGAAGGCTTACAAAATAGTAGCTCCGATCCTCCAGAACAATCACGCCGAAAGCGATGATCGCCGGGATCAGTAAGATCCCGATCACCGCCGCCCAGGTCCGCTTTTTTAATTTCGGCAGCACCGGATCACCTCCTGACAGGTCACTGCCCCCGGAAAGACCCGCCGTGCCATGCGGCAGGCGGCGGTGGTATAAAAGGTGTTCCCGGAAAAGAACTTCCGGGGCGGCTCTGTGGTCAGGACGGAACCATCGAAGAACATGGCGCAGAGATCAGCATATTCGGCGCAGAATTCCACATCGTGGGAAACCAGGACGATCGTCTTCCCCTCTTCAGTCAGTTCCTTTAAAATTGCCGCAAACTCTTCCTTAAAAGCGGCGTCCATTCCCTTGGTGGGTTCATCCAGCAGGAGGATCCGGGGCTTCAGGATCAGGAGTTTTGCCAGAGCCGCCCGCTGCTGCTCCCCGCCGCTTAAGTCATAGGGATGCCGGGCCAGCAGGTGGGTGATCCTCGTCTGCGAGGCTGCTTTGCAAATACGGTCGTTTTTCTCCTCTTTGGAAAGCGGCAGCCCCGAAAGCGCCTCCGCAAGGTCCAGTTCCACGGTATTTTTGACAAACAGCGTCTTCGGATCCTGGGGCAGCATACAAACGCCTTTTTCCGCCACCGGATTCCCCCGGCAGGGCTTCCCATCATACAGGATCTTCCCGCGATAAGGCTTCCTGATGCCGCAAAGCACCGAAAGCATGGTGGATTTTCCCGAGCCGTTCCCGCCGACTACGGCAAACAGCGTTCCTCCCGGCACCTGCAGGGAAAGATCCTTCAGCACGTCTTCCCCGTTTTTTTCATACCGGAACCAGACCTCTTTCAGTTCCAGTGCCGAAGCCCCATCGGGCTTTTTCTCTTCCGGAAGGCAGTCTGCCGTTCCCGGCTCATAGTGTTCCTCTAAAAACCGCCGCCCATCCCGGACGGTCAAGGGGCATTCCCCCGCCCCCTCCAGCCCGCTCCAGATCCGTGCCGGAGCCGGAAGCGCCCGGGTCATAGCGCTTTTCTGTTGCCGCAGCTGCAGTGCCGCTTCCGCCGGCGTACCAAAGGCAGCCGCTTCCCCTTCTTCCAGCACCAGCACCCGATCGGCCAGAGGAAACGCTTCCTCCAGCCGGTGCTCCGAAAGGATCACCGTGGTACCCACTTCCCGGTTGATCTTCCTGACGGCATCCAGAAATTCCGCCGCCGCAATGGGATCCAGCTGGGAAGTAGGCTCATCTAAGATCAGCACGGAAGACCCCATGGCCATCACCGACGCCAGATTCAGAAGCTGTTTCTGCCCACCGGAAAGATCCGTCACCGGCTTATAAAACCAGTTCTGGATCCCGAAAAAGTTGGCCATTTCCGCAACCCGAAGCCGGATCCGGCTGTTTTCCATCCCAAGGCTTTCCAAGCCGAAGGCCAGCTCATGCCAGACCTTGTCGGTAACAATCTGGTTCTCCGGATCCTGCTGGATGAAGCCAATCTCAGACGACTGCTGCCGGAAATCTACTTCCTCCAAGGGCTTCCCCCCAAAAAGGATCCGCCCTTCCCGCTTGCCGTGAGGGGTGAGGACCGTTTTCAGGTGCCGCAGCAGGGTGCTTTTCCCACAACCCGACTGCCCGCAGAGCAGGAGAAATTCCCCCTCCTCCACGGTGAAACTCAGATCTCTTAATGCCCGCTTTTCCCCTTCGGGATAGGTAAAACTTAAATTTTCGACTGTATACGCCGCCATTGCAGATCCTCCCAAAGGTCGAGCCCCAACGGCACCAGCAAAAACGCCGCATAGGCAAAAATCGTAACGATACCGAAGGCGCCCACGTCCTTCACGGCAAAAGAAGGATAATACCGCACCTTCCCCGCACCTAAGAAAAAGCCTGCCGCAGCTACGACCGCAAGGCCGCCCATGATCCCTAAAAGCACCCGATCCCGGGTATCCAGCCGGTAGAGCTGAAAGCTGCTCCGCCCCTTTAAGCCGTAGCCTCGGGAACGCATGGAATCCGCCGTTTCGATCCCGCTTTCCAGCGCCCAGGTGATCAGAATCGACAAAATACGAAGCCCATTTTTCGCTCTTTGCAGCAGATTTCCGCTTTTCTGGTCCCGACCGATGCACCGTTGCCCTTCGGTGATCCGGTTAAGCTGCGCCCGGAACTTCGGGACAAACCGCAGTGCCATGGAAAGAACCAGCGACAATTTCGGGATCACCCGACCGAAAAGGGCTAAAAATTTATCGGAGGTCATGACGGCGTTGTAGCAGCCGAACCAGAGGATCACCGATGCAAATAACGTTCCCATGATCCCGCCGTAAACGATGGATTCCAGCGTAAGGGGGTTGCCGTTTTTAAAGTAGGTCAGGATGGTGGCGCCCTGATGGCTGAAAAGCGGATTGATCAGCGCCACCAGCAAAGCCGTGGGAAAGAGCCACAGGATCCCGCCCTTGGGAGCGCCTTTTTTCCGGAGGTATCCATGATAAATCGCCCCTGCCAGCAGGGAGATCCCCAAAAACACCGGGTGGGTCAGGAACATGGCACAACCGATGGAGCCTGCGAAAAAGAAGAAGTTGACCGCCGGGTGGCATCGGGAAAATGCGTCGTTCATGAGCCTTCTCCTCCTGCCAGATAATCGCAACCTAGGTCCCTCCCAAGGTCACAGGTATAGAGCCATTCCACCTGATCGCCGTCTTTTAAAACGTACCGGCTGCAGCCGTAGTTCGGGAACCAGCCGTTGACCTGATACATCCAGCCGCTTAAAGAGCCGCAGTCGAATTCGTAGAGGTTGTGGATGCCTTCGATGTAGCAGCTGTTGTACATGGGAGTGGAAGAATATTCCATATGGATCTTCCGCTCCCGTGTCTCCCTCAGAAGGACGTCAAATACCGATTCTCCCTCGTAAAATACGATGGTCGTCTCCGGAAGGATCACCCCATCGGACGGGAGGACGGATTCCTTATCCATGTTGAATTTGTCCATATTCTGCAGGATGGTGTCACAGCGGATGGTCAGGGTGCAGGTATAGGAGACCGAAGAATTTTTGCTGGTCTCCTGAGGCTCCTGCGGCTGCGGTTTTCCTTCCGGGATCGGGTCGGTATGGTACTGATCCGGCTCCTTTGAGGTAGATTCGGAGGAGGGCTCCGGTGGCTCGGAAGGGGTCGAAGAAGGGTCGGAAAAGGATCCCGAAGGGCTATCGGAAGGATCCGGCGACTTGGAAGGCTCCGACGCTTCTTCAAAAGAAACATCGGAAGAAGATTCCGGAACCGATTCCTCCGTTTTCTCCGAAGACGGTTCTCCGATTTCCTCCATAGAGCTTTCAAAAGAAACCTCCGACGGCTCCGAAACAGCCGAAGAGGAAACGAAAGACGTTTCGTTCTCCCCTGCCTGACCGCAGCCGGTGAAAAGCAAAGCGGCCGAGCATACGCCGATGAGGATCCTCCAAACTTTTTTCATGTTCTTCTCCTTTATATGGAAGTATAAAAAGCGCCGCCCCCTATTGAAGGGCGCTAAAACAAATTAGCTTTTATAAAAAGGTTACCTTTTAAGGGCAACCGGGTACTTCTCTTTTGGATCGTCTGTTTTTAAGACGATGGTGTAAGTGGAAACGGGACGGTTCCCGTTGGTTTTGAGGGAAAAGGACTTTTCAAAATCCGACTTCTCTATTATAAAGCACCTGAATGAAGGAAGCAAGCAGTTTTGAGGCTGCCTGCTGCTTTTGAAACAAAAAGGAAGAAGGGAGGGAGCAAACTGCCCCCTCCTTTCCATTTTTTCTTAGTCCGCCAGACGCCCGGAAGCGTCCACCCGATATCCATCGGGGGTAACGGCGCTTGTCAGCATTGCGCCGGAACGATCAAAATAGTACCAAACGTTGTCCACTTTCTTCCAGCCGGTCTGCATGCCGCCCCAGGGGAGGAGATAGTACCAGCTGCCGGAGATCTGCTTCCAGCCGGTGACCATTTTTCCGTTGGTGCCGAAGTTATACCAGATACCGTTGACCATCTGCCAGCCGGTGACCATGACGCCCTTGCTTCCGAAGAAGTACCAGTCGCCATCCACCTGCTGCCAGCCGGTCAGGGCTTCCTCCGGGAAGCGGAAGCTCCAATTTCCGGAAGCATCCTTCTGCCAGATGCCGCCGTCTTGAGTAGGATAGGAGAAGATCGTTTCGCCGAAGGAAGCTGCAGCCTGCAAAGTGCCATCGGTGCCGGCAAAGTACCAGCTGTCCCCTACCCGGAACCAGCCGATCTGCATGCCGCCCCAGCTCCGGAGGCGGTAGGTCTTGCCGTTTTCTTTAAACCAGCCGGTCTCCATTTTTCCGTCCATGTCAAAGTGGTACCAGACACCGTCGATCTTCTGCCAGCCGGTGAGAGGTGCGGGGGTCTCCCCTGCCCAGAATTCCCAGTGGCCGTCGGAATACTGCTTCCAAGTGCCGGAATTGTCCTTCGAAGCGTATTCCTTCAGGGGTTTTTCACCCTTTGCGGAGGAGGTATGATCGTAAATGGGGGTGCCGCCGGTGGTCAGGCGCTGATAGGAAAGAAGCGCCAGCGCCGCCTGATCGGTGGCCATGGCGGAAACAACGCCGCCTTCGGATCCGCCGCCAGTGGGGTCGCCTGCCTGAACGTGCAGGAATCCGCCGCCTTCCGCCTCATAAGCAAGAAGGGCTTCCAGCAGACTGTGGCCGTTTTTGATGAAGCGGGTGTCCTTCTGGGGGTCGATGCCCAGTCCGCAGAGAGCGATGATGACCTGAGAAGCGGATTCCGAATTCACGGAGCCCCAACTGGCAAAGCCGCCGTCCTCCCGCTGCAGATTAGAAAGCACCTGTAAGCCCCGGTCGATCACCGCAGCCACGTCCTTCCGATCCCGGTAAGGGGTCAGCGCCTGAATCGCCATAGCGGTCAGGTCCGGATCCGCAGAAGCACCGCTCAAGTCAAAGCCGCCGCCAGCCACTTCGTTCGCCAGGATCGCTTCGATGTATTTTTCCCGGACAGATTCATCCGAACCCTGATAGTTTCGGGTATCCAGCGCAATCAGCGCATAGATGGAGCCGTTGATGCCCTGAGCGCTCACCTTGTCCACGTTCATGAGCTTTTCCACCAGATCATAGCCGCCCACATCGGTGGCATCCTTTCCGATGGCGGCAAGGCCCATGATGACACGGGAGTATTCGGTGTACTTCCGGTCGCCGCTTAAAATGCCGCCGTTTTCCTGCAGAGCCTGAACGACATTTGCATAGTAGCCGTCGTAGTAGCCCGAAGCCACGGGGTATTTGCCGCCGGCCAGAGCCATCACCGACCACTCGCCGCCGAAGGTGCCGATGGTCGGCTCTGTTACGGTGCGGTAGATGTAAGCAAGAGCCCGCTGCAGCACATCGTCCACGTTTATCGTAGACTGATCGGGATCGTTATCGTCAATGGTGCTGTCCTTTTTCACGGCATCCATGGCCGTTTTTGCGTTGGCGAGAGCTTTTGCAACCGCCGCCTTATCCGCCGCTTCCTCAATGGCTTTTTTACCGGACTCGAGGATCTCGGCGAGAGCGGCTTTACCGGCCTCGTCGTATTCGGAAGGATCCTTGTAGTTCTGGAGCTCCGCCAGAGCGGCACCCTTAGCTTCGGAAAGCTCCTTCCGGTCGGTGTAATCCTTGGCAATGGCGTCCAGAGAGGCTTTGGCTTCGGAGAGAGCCTTAGCTACCGCAGCTGCATCTTCAGCCGCCCCAATGGCTTTCTTGCCGGAGGCAACGGCTTCTTCCAAAGCCTTTCCGGTGGCTTCGTCAAAATCGGAGGGATCCTTATAGGCTTCCAGCTCCGCTATTGCGGCGTCTTTGGCTTCCTGCAAAAGCTCCGCCTTCGATTTTGCCACCTTCACGGTGAAGTCGGGGAGCTCGCAGAAGTAGCGCTCCAGAATCGGTGCGTTTAAGTTGGGATCACCCTGACCGTAAACGCCCTTGTCGGCGCCCAGCTTGGACCCCCACCAGGAGGAGAAGATCCGGCCGCCGGTAAAGGTATAGTCTCCCGACTCATCAAAGGTCACGTCGAAGGAGTTTTTCGTTGCCAGGTCCCACTGGCTGCAATAGCCCTTGAAGGTCTCGTCGGAGATGGATTCGTTCGTATACTCGACGTAGGTGCCCTTTCCGCCCCAGAAGTTCGGGATGGTGGGATTATAGATCGTCGCCAGCTTGTAGACCGGGTTTGCGATACCCTTAAAGGAGATCGTTGCCGTGTCGCCGGTTTCCAGAGGCTTGCCGGGGTTGGTCTTGTTGGCCACGTTGATCTCGATCTTTCTGGCATCGATGACCTGATAGAAGTACCGGGTGCCCTTGTCGTTTTTGGCGGTGACCCCGATGATATTGCTGCGGTTTTCCAGCGGGAGGACGTATGCGCCGTCTTTTCCGCCCTTCACCTCATAGCCGTTGCAGGTCACCTTGACGGAATCTGCATTGTCCACGGCGAGGTAGTAGGTGTAATCTACCGTGTCGCCATCGGTGAAATAGATGGTGTCGTAGGAGGTCAGGGGCTTCCCGGCCTTAATTTTCGCCTCGGAGAGAATGGAGATGCCGGTATCCGCCGGATCTTCCTTTGACACGGAAAACACTACATAAGCCGCATTGGAAGCGGCGGTAGCACCGTATTCCGTACCCTTATATTCCACGGCATCGTAGGTCACCTTGATGATGGTGTTGCCGGGTCTTTTCGCCGTGACGGTCACCTTATCGTCGGTTTTGTCGGCGTCTAGTTCGACGCTTCTGCCGCTGACCACCTCGAAATGGAAGGTGGGACGGAAAACGTCGTTTGCCACTGCATCGCTGACGATCTGGGGCACCCGGCGGGGGTAGATGTCCGCCGTTTCCCCGACCTGCAGCTCCTTGAAATCATACTGGAGCCAGAGATCGTTTTCAAAATCGTCGGGAATGTCGGAGGGGACGGGAGGCTCTTCCGGATCCGGTTCTTCGCCGCCGTTTGCCAGAAAGTTGAGAGCCGCTTTCGCCGCTTTGAAGGCATTAACGACGGCCTGGGCGTCTTCGGCGTTCTGAACGTTGTTGATGCCCTCCTCTACCTCTTGCTCCCAATCCTTTCTGTTTTCATCGTTCTGCTCCGAGCGGCGGTAGTTGTAAAGATACTCCGAAGCGGCTTCTTTCCGCTCGCCCAGGTAATTGTTTACCACATCCCAATCGTACTCATTGATCATGGAGTCGTAGGTCTGGTTCACAACGCAAATCAGAGCCTCCTCCGTCACGCCGTCGGTAATGTCCCCGCAGATCCAGCCGGGGGCTTTGGAGGAGAGATCGGCTTCCGTCAGGTCCTTGACCACATCGGAAACCGTCAGGGCATCCGGAAAGAGCTTCCAGAGGTAGTCGCCCATGATGAGGTTGTTGGCAACTTCCTCCGTGACGTCCGACAGGAACTGGGTCATTTCGGTCTTATCGGCCATTTCCGCCGATGCGCCCCAGCCGGCGCCGATGTCGTAGCCGTAACCGTAGGTGGAAAATTGCAGGCGGATCACGTCGCCCTGAGAGACCGGATAGCTTGCCATACCGACGTTTGCCATCTTTCCGTTTACGGTATACATCCAGCCGGACATGCCGGTGTAGTCACGCTCACCCAGCCAGTCGTTTTTGTTTTCTTCCAGCGTGACGTTGTTGTCTTCCAGATAGTCCTTCATGTAACCGGGCAGGCAGACGTAGCCTTTGTCGACGCCCTTCAGCGCCGACAGATAGCCGGAGCTGTATTCCGCTTCGATCCCGGCCTCTTCAAAGGCACGGAGGATCACATCGGCACAGGTATCTCCCTCATAAAAATCCACCTTGGTGGGATAATAGAAATACCCCTGACCCAATGTGAACGCTTCACCGGCCAGAACCACCTGGCCCTTGACCTCTTTTGTTTCTCCGTCTCCTGCAAAAACCGGTACGGCAGCCGATAAGGCGATGCCTGCAGCCAGCAGCGAGGCGGTGATCCGTTTCCAGACTTTTTTCAGTCCCACGAACACTCTTCCTTTCCTTTTTTCTGAAAAAGAAAAAAGCAGCCTCTTTTTGTGGGCTGCATTCTATATGTCCGCGTATTTTTGGCAACACGAAACACACCAACCTGGTCCCCACCGACAGATTGTTGGCTGATCCCGGCAGGTCTCCTGACTTAGAGCTTCAAACCTACTCTGCGTGCCTTCCCGCTTTCGCAGTGACCTTTCCGCATTCCGTAGCCCTTACAGTAGAGTGAGCTGTCCCGGATTCTCACCGGGTTCCCTTTTCATCCATGGCAAGCATGGAACCGCAATCAGTAGTTCTTCTATTTCCTTCCTATTGTGACACGGATCCGCCGCTTTGTCAAGGGAAAAGGGCCTTTTATAAAGAAAAGCCGGACTCTTTCCAGAGTCCGGCTGCGGTTTTTTTATTTGGCGTGGAAGAATTCCAGAATTTCTCCGTCGGGGCCTTTTACGAAGGCGATCCGAACCGGGAAGGGGGTCTCCGCAGGGATGGTCGCATCCTTGGGGGCGTCCACCGACTCGGCGCCGGCTTTCAAGGCAGCCTCATAGGCTCCATCGGGATCGGTGGTGGCGATGGCAAGGTGCATGAACCTGGCGTTTTCCTGCTCCTCTTTGGTGCCCTTGGCAAAAAGCTCGATGAGGGCGCCGTTCCCGAAGTCCAGCATGGCGATGTGGTTTTCCCCTTCGCCCCAGCCCCGGACGTAATGACATCCCAGGCCCTCAACGTAAAATTTCATTGACCGGTCAAAATCCGATGCATACAGCGCAATGTGGTGGAAACCGGCGTTTTTGATGACTGTGTTTTCCATACGAATCCGTCCTTTCGTCCAGCCGGCGGAAAGCGTCCGGCCTTACCCTTATCATACCGCAAAAGCAGGCGGCTGTAAAGTCGGTTCCCGTAAAAAATACGGCGGCGGTTTCGTTTAAAACCGCCGCCGCAGCTGTTCGTCAGTCCCTTGTGTCCACCAGATCGTTTTTCCGAAAAAAAAGAGAGATGCTCCAAAGTGCTGCGAGTCCCACGATGCTGAAGATAATCCGGCTGAATACGGCGTCCTGCCCGCCGAAAATGGCGCCTACGAAATCAAAGCCGAAAAGCCCGATGGAGCCCCAGTTCAGCCCCCCGATCACCACAAGTGCCAATGCGATCTTATCGATCATTCTCAAACCACTCCTCCATTAATTTTTCAGATTATTTACAATTGCCGGGCTGATATTAGTATGGAGACTCTTTCCTTTTTTATTCAGTTGTGGTAAAATAAGAGAGATCTTAACGATTTTGGAGGGCATCATGACACCGATTCAATGGACGATCCTTGCCGCAGCGGTCGCAGCTGTGATTCTTATTCTTATCCTCATCCGCCTTCTCCTCGTCCGGAATGACCGCAAGAAGGGCGTGGATGGGACGAAAAAGGTTTCCCGGATCTTAAAACGCTTTGCGGGGATTCGCAGCTTTAAGGTCTTAAACGACCTCACCCTGAAAACGGCAAAAAAAAATGTGCACATTGATCACATCCTCATCGGGTTTTTCGGGATCATGGTGGTCAACACCCAGAATCTCCCCGGCAGCATCTACGGAGACGGGCGGGGCAAAAACTGGACCCATGTGGTCACCAAAAACGGCCGGGAGGCCAAGACTTCCTTCCCGAACCCGCTTCTGGAAAATCAGCAGGCGGTGGACGCCGTGCGGGAGGTTCTTTCCACCAACGGCGTTTACAAAGTGAACATTGAAAGCTGGGTGGTCTTCACTCGAAAGAAGGCTTCCTTGAACCTTCCGAAAGGGCTTTCCGTGCTGGGGATCAAGAATTTTAAGAAGCTCCTTAAAAAATCCAGATATTCCGCCGACGGGAACGTGAACGTCCCTCAGGTCGCTTCCCTTCTTTCAGCAAACAGCGTAAAATAAGGACTGCAAAAACGCCTCCGGATCGGATCCGGGGGCGTTTTTTGATTTATTCGCCTGTTTTTTTGCAATCGGCGGCAAGGAGCTTGTCAAAGGTCTCCTCCGCCAGCATCCGGCGGACGGTACCGGAGATGCGGCCGAAGGCCTGATGGATCGGGCAGCAACCGGTCATGTTCCGGGTGCAGCCGATCTCGGGATCCAGGCAGCGGTTGAGGCAATAGACGCCTTCAATGGCCTCGATGACGTCCTTCATGGAGATCTCAGAGGCCGGACGGGCCGGCTCATAACCGCCCTGTGCGCCCTTGAAGGAACAGATCAGCCCCGCCGATACCAGCTTCCGGAGGATCTTCAAAGCAAACCGCAAGGTCACGCCGGTTTCTTCCGCAATACGGCCGGCGTCGGTCCGTTCTCCCCTTTGCAACAGGCAAAAAACGATGCGAAGGGCGTAATCCGATTCCAGTGTAATGTGCATAGTAACCTGCCTTTGTTCTTAGTCCAGAAAATCCTTCAGTTTCTTACTGCGGCTGGGGTGACGCAGCTTCCGAAGAGCCTTTGCCTCGATCTGACGGATCCGCTCCCGGGTGACGTTGAATTCCTTGCCCACTTCCTCCAGCGTCCGGCTGCGGCCGTCCTCCAGACCGAAGCGGAGCCGCAGAACCTTTTCCTCTCGGGGGGTCAGGGTGCTCAGGACGCCGCTCAACTGCTCTTTTAAGAGGGTGTGGGAAGCGGCGTCTGCCGGGGAGGGGGCGTCGTCATCGGGGATGAAGTCGCCCAAATGGCTGTCCTCCTCCTCACCGATGGGGGTCTCCAGGGAAACCGGCTCCTGAGAAACACGGAGGATCTCCCGAACCTTATCGACAGACATATCCAGTTCGGCTGCAATCTCCTCGGCAGAGGGCTCATGGCCGTTTTTGTGGAGGAGCTGGGAGCTGACCTTTTTTACTTTGTTGATGGTCTCCACCATGTGGACGGGAATCCGGATGGTGCGGGCCTGATCGGCGATGGCACGGGTGATGGCCTGGCGGATCCACCAGGTGGCGTAGGTGGAGAATTTGAAGCCCTTGGTGTGGTCGAATTTTTCAACGGCTTTGATAAGCCCCAAGTTGCCCTCCTGGATCAGGTCGAGGAACTGCATTCCCCGGCCGACGTACCGCTTGGCAATGCTGACCACCAGACGGAGGTTCGCTTCGCTCAGGCGTTTCCGGGCCTGCACATCGCCCTGAGCCATCCGCTCAGACAACTCCTGCTCCTCCTCGTTGGTAAGAAGGGGAACCCTGCCGATTTCCTTCAGATAGACCTTAACGGGGTCATCGATGCTGATGCCGTCGGCGGTGAGGATGCTCTCGTCCTCTACCTCCTCCAGCACCTCGTCCAGATTCAGGTTCAAATCCAGATCCTGCTCGGGGTTATAGTCCTCGATGATCTCGATGTTCAGGCTTTCCAGAGAGTCGTAGAGCTTGTCCATCTGCTCCACGTCAAAATCCAGTTCCTCCAGAGCGTCGGTGATCTCCTTGGTGGTGAGCTTGCCTTTCAGCTTGCCCTGTTCCATCAAGTCGCTGACTGCGCTTTTTTTGTCTGCACCCATCGTACATTCTCCTTTGTTTTTCTCTTTTTATCCCGAAAGCTGTCAAAGATCCTTCCTCCGGACGGAAAAGGTGAGAAAGCCGCTTAAAAGGGCTCATTTGCGTCGGGAAGGATCGGGAGACAGCCGGTTTTGCTATTTTTTCTTTTGCTGACGAATGCGCTCGGCGACATTTTGCAGCTCTTCCACGGAAAGCTCCCCGGCGTGGCGGCTTTCGTCCCGCATTTTGTATTCGGAAAGAGCCCGGACGTAATCGGAAAGGGCGGTTTCCGAATTGGGGGTTTCCTGATTGACAATAGCGGTGAGCCTTGCCATCTGCTCCGGAGAAAGCTCCTCGGCGAAATCGGACAGGGAGACACCGTTATTGGTTTGCAGTTTTTCCTTCATTATGCGGAAAAGCTGTCGGTTGAAGTCCGTTACAAAGGCATCTTCGTCCACCTCCGACAAGATCCGACCCAAATGATCCGGATTCCGGAAAAGGTAGGCGAGGATCCCCTCCTCCGCTTTGGAAGCGCCGAAGTTAGCGGCACGTTGGGGGTTCACCCGGTCGCCGTAGAGCTCCTTTTGGGTCTCGATGTCCCCCCATTCCTTCTTTTTCTCCTTGCGGTAGTTCCGCTTGACCGCCTGATCCAGATTGGTAAGGACGGTATCCCGGAGGATGCCGGTCTCCTTGGCCAGCTCCCCGGCGTAGACCTCCCGCTCTACGGGGTTTTTAAGGGTGGCTAAGTATTTGACGCCTTCGGTCAGGTACCGGCTCTTCCCTTCCGGAGTCTCCAGATCGCAATTTGCACGGATCACCGAAAGCTGGTAGGCGGTAACATCCCCGGCGTCCTCCAGCAGCAGCTTGAACCGCTGGGCGCCGAATTTTTTGATGTATTCGTCCGGGTCTTTGGCACCGGACATTTTTAAGATGCGGCAGGTCACCCCCGCTTCCTCCAGAAGCCCGGTGGCACGGTCGGTGGCCTTCCGGCCGGGGCCGTCGGAATCGTAGGCAATCACCACTTCTTTCGCATAAGCGGCGATCAGCCGGGCCTGCTCCGGGGTCAGGGCCGTGCCCAAGGTAGCCACGACGTTTTCAAAGCCCGCCTGATTGACGGCGATCACGTCCATGTAGCCCTCCGCCAGGATCAGGCGGCCGTTTTCGATCTTGTTTTTGGCGAAGTTCAGGGAGAAAAGGTTCCGGCTCTTTTTGAAAACAGGGGTGTCGTTGGTGTTCAAGTATTTGGGCTTGCTGTCGTCCAAGACCCGTCCGCCGAAGCCGATGACGTTTTTCCGCAGATCCACAATGGGGAACACGACCCGGTTCCGGAAGGCATCGTAATAGGAGCCTTTCGGGCTTTTATTGACCAGCCCCGCCTCGTACATCTGCTCATAGGAAAAGCCCTTGCTTTTTAAATAGTCCCGCAGCGTGTTCCAGCCGGCGGGAGCGTAGCCGAGACCGTACTTCACGATGGTCTGGGGCGACAGCTTCCGGGAGGAGAAATACGCCTGCCCGGGGCGGCCGTCGGGGGACTTCAGGACGTTATGATAAAAATGGGCAGAGAGGCGGTTCATTTCCAGAATAATGGGCTTGATCTTCGAGGCATGATCCTCCATGCCGTCATCCGGGACTTCCAGCCCCACCCGCTGCGCCAGAAATTTGATGGCTTCCACATAACCGAGGTTCTCGATGCGCATGATGAAGGAGATCACGTCTCCCCCTGCCCCGCAGCCAAAGCAGTAAAAGGACTGGGTGTCGTTATAGACCACCATGGAAGGGGTCTTCTCCGAATGGAAGGGACAGAGCCCCGTTTCGTTGCGGCCGGTACGTTTCAGCTTCACATAGGAGGAAACGATGCTTTCAATGTCACAGCTCATGCGCAGGGTCTCGATAAAGCTCTTTGGGATCGGCATTGGATTCCTCCTTCCGTTTTATTCCTTCGTCCAGAACCGGGGGATGAACAGCTCCTCATAAAGCCCCACGGCGTACTGATCCGTCATGCCGGCGATGTAGTCGCAGATGACCCGCTCTTTTGGGTACTGCTCCAGAAGCCCCTGATAGAACGCAGGGAGCCGGTCGTGATCGGCGAGGTAATACTCATACAAACGCTGCACCAGGGCCTCCGCCTTCGCTTCCTGCCCTTTTGCGACCGGGTTGGTATAAACATTTTCAAACATAAACCGCTCCAGAAGAAGCTGGGCATCCCGGATCCGCGGATCCAAGGTGATGTCGCTGCCGCTGCAGGCGATGATGGAAGAGATGACGGTGGAGAGCCGGGCGGATTTCCCCCGCCCCAGCACATAGACTGCCTCCCATGGAAGATCCGCTTCGGAAAGCACCTCCGCCCGGATGGCGTCCTCGATGTCGTGGTTCACATAGGCGATCTTGTCGGCGAAGCGGACCACCCGCCCTTCCAGAGTGACCGCACGAACCCGGTCGCCGCTGCCCCGGGAGTGGCAGGCGATGCCGTTTTTCACCTCAAAGGTGAGATTCAGACCCTTGCCGTCCTTTTCCAGCTTCTCCGCCACACGGACGCTTTGGAGATAGTGACGGAAATGAAAGGGGCAGACGGCATTGAGCGCCCGCTCGCCGGCGTGGCCGAAAGGGGTATGGCCTAAGTCGTGGCCCATGGCGATAGCTTCGGTCAGGTCCTCGTTCAGATGCAGCGCCCGGGCGATGGTGCGGGCGATCTGGGACACCTCCAGCGTATGGGTCAGCCGGGTGCGGTAGTGGTCGCCCTGAGGGGCTAAAAACACCTGAGTCTTGTGCTTTAGGCGGCGGAAAGCGTTGCAGTGGAGGATCCGGTCCCGATCCCGCTGATAATCGGTGCGGATGGGACAGGGATCCTCTTCCCGCACCCTTCCCCGGCTCTCCGAAGAAAGGGCGGCGTAGGGGGACAGGTATTCCCGCTCCCACTTATCCTGATATTCCTTACAATCCACGCAGACACCCCTTTTCCGTAAGCTCTACTTTCCATATACCGGAAAAGTCGAAAAAATCCTCTTTTTCGGAAGAATTTTTTTCATTCCATATCTGCACAGTATTCGTCTAAAGTCACCGCCGCCACCGAACCGTTGGTCAGCTCCGTCAGTTCCGCTTCAAAGGCGTTCGCCCGGGAAGCCTTGATGAGGAGGGTCAGAGTCACGTTTTCCGCAAAATCCGACTTCTCCGTCCGGATGTTATACTTGGGGAGGATGTAGCTCACCTTTCCGTAAAGGCTGTAATCCATCCGCAGGCGCAAAAGCCGGCAGACGGTCATATGTTTTTTCTCCGCCGCTTCCAAGGCGATGGCGGCGCCGTGGGTGTAGGCCCGCACCAATCCGCCGGCTCCCAGCAGGATCCCGCCGAAATACCGGGTGACAACCATGCAGAGGTCGGTGACCCCCGCCTTCTGGAGCACGTCCAGAACCGGCACGCCGGCGGTGCCCTGGGGCTCCCCATCGTCGGAGCAGCGCTTCTGCTGCCCTTCCCTTAAGATGTAGGCGAAGACGTTATGAGTGGCATCCCAGTGCTCCTTGCGCTTTTCCTCCAGAAAAGCGAGGGCTTCCGCTTCTGTTTCCACATGGTGGCAGCAGCCGATGAACCGGGATTTCCGCTCGATGAATTCCGCCTCCGCCTGTCCGGAGATGGTCACATAATCCGTCATGGGGCTTTTCTCCTTTCAACGACAAAAAAGCGGTGCGCAGAAAAGCGGTAGAAACCGCCTCCTGCTGCACCGCCCCAGAGGGTTCGGGCTGAATTACTTATCCAAGCCAAAACGCTTTTTGAACCGATCGACACGTCCGCCGGTATCCACCAGTTTCTGCTTACCGGTGAAATAGGGATGGCACTTGGAACAAACTTCAACGTTGATGTTGCTCTTGGTAGAGCGGGTCTCGATGACGTTGCCGCAGGCGCACTTGATGGTGGCCGCCTCATATTTCGGATGAATTCCTTCCTTCATTGCTCGTTCACCTCTTTCAAACAAATCTCTCGAAGCAATATCATACCATATCCCGCAAAAAAAAGCAAGAGATTTTCAGAAAATTCCTTAAAAATCCCCGTCCTTCGCAGAATCGTAATCGCATCGCATAGAGAAACACGCAAAATATTCACGGCTTAAAACCGTATGAATTTATGATAACACATCTTCGCCAAAAAAGCAACCGTTATTTTTTAAGAAAGCGACATTTTTCCCCGCCCGCTCTTGACTTTTTTTCCTGTATGGATTATGATTATCGTAAACGATTACACGTCGTTTCAGCGTTTGGAGAGGAGGCGTCTCATGGCCACCATCAAGGATGTCGCAAAGCGGGCCGGTGTTTCGGTAGCGACGGTATCCCGGGTCCTCAACGACTATGATAACGTCCGGGGAAAAACGGCACAAAAGGTCAAGGACGCCATTGAAGAGCTGGACTATCACCCAAACTTTCTGGGCCGGACGCTGCGGCGGCTGGAGACCATGAAGATCCTGGTGGTGCTTCCCACCATCTCCAACCAGTTTTACTCCCGGGTGGTCAAGGGGATCCAGATAGCTGCCCTTGCGGCAGGGTATCATCCCGTAATCGCCACGACCAACGGCGATCCCGCCGTGGAAAAAGAGTTCATCGATATGGCCAAGCGGAAGCTGGTAGACGGAACCATCTTCCTGAACACCACCATGCAGGCCGAAGAGCTCTCCAAATTTGCGGAAGGGTATCCGGCTGTCGCCGCCTGCGAACTGGTCCAGGGAGCGCAGATCTCCTCCGTTTCCATCGACGACTACCGTGCGGCGCTGGACGCTGTCCGCTTCCTGATCCGGATGGGACATCGGCGCATCGCTTTTGTCGGCGCCGGACAGCTCTATAATTCCTCCCAGCTCCGGGAAAAAGGATACCGGGCCGCTTTGGAGGAAGCTTCCCTCCCCTATCTGCCGGAACTCACCCTGAGCGAAGGGTTTTCCTTCAACGCCGGCCGCCGGGCCGCCCGACGGATCCTTGACATGGAGGAAAGGCCCGACGCCGTATTCGCCACATCGGATTCCGCCGCCATCGGCGTGATCTCGGAGCTTGGCCGCAGCGGGGTGAAGGTCTGCGAAGACATTTCCGTCATGGGCTTTGACAACAATCAGATTGCGGAATACTACAATCCCCCTTTGACTACGGTCTCTCAGCCCCAGTTTGACATCGGTCAAGAAGCCTTACGGCTTTTGATAAACAAAATTCAGAATCCCACCTGCGAAAACGAGCAGATCCTGCTCCCACATCGACTGGAGATCCGGGATTCGGTCCGGGATCGAAATATCCCGTAAGAAAGGAAGTTTTTATGGAAAAGAAAGTCAGAGTCGGCATCATCGGCTGCGGCGGCATCGCCAACGGCAAACACCTGCCTTCCATCAAGAAGCTGGCAGACCAGGGCATCCTTGAGATCGTCGCTTTCTGCGACCTCATCGAGGAGAAAGCAGTCAAGGCTGCCAAAGAGTACGGCACTCCCGACGCCAAGGTCTACACCGATTACAAGGAGCTCTTAAAGGACGAGAGCATCGAGTCTATCCACGTCTGCACCCCCAACCGCTCCCACAGCTTCATCACCGTGGACGCCCTCCACGCCGGCAAGAACGTCATCTGCGAGAAGCCCATGGCCATCAACTCCGCCGAAGCGAAGAAGATGCTGGATGCCGCCAAGGAAACCGGCAAAATCCTGACCATCGGCTACCAGAACCGCCAGCGTCCCGAGTGCCGCTACCTGAAAGCCACCTGTGAAGACGGCGTTCTGGGCGAGGTCTACTACGCCAAGGCTCACGCCATCCGCCGCCGCGCCGTTCCCACCTGGGGCGTGTTCCTGAACGAGTATGAGCAGGGCGGCGGCCCCCTGATCGACATCGGCACCCATGCTCTGGACCTGACCCTCTGGATGATGGACAACTACAAACCCAAAATGGTCGTGGGCAGCGTCTACAAGAAGCTGGGCGATCAGACCAACACCGCCAACGCCTGGGGCGACTGGGATCCCAAGGAGTACACCGTTGAGGATTCCGCTTTCGGCTTCATCACCATGGAAAACGGCGCCACCATCGTTCTGGAGTCCTCCTGGGCCCTGAACACCCTGGATGTGGAAGAAGCTGCCACCACCCTCTGCGGTGTCCTGGGCGGCGCAGATATGAAGAACGCCGAGGGCAAACCCGGCGGTGCCCGGATCAACGGCGTCAAGCACGGCCGTCAGTTTGTGGAGATTCCCGACCTGCAGGCCGGCGGCGTAGCTTTCTACGACGGCGCTTCCGAGAATCCGGCGGAGATCGAGCAGATCATCTACTACAACGCCATCACCAAAGGCACCGAGCTCTGCGTGAAGCCGGAACAGGCTTTCGTCGTCACCCAGATTCTGGAGGCCATCTACGAGTCCGCTAAGACCGGCAAGCCCGTTTACCTTGACTGATTGTTCCATAAAACCCAAAGGACGGGATCTTCCCGTCCTTTTTTATAAGGAGGAGCACAACGATGAAACTGGGAATCATGGGAAGCTACGGGAAATTCGACCCGGCGGATTTTGATGCGATCAAAGCCCGCGGGCTTTCTTTCGTGGAGTACTGCATCAACGTAAACTGCGATTGGAAAGCCTTTGCCGACTCCGCCGACGCCATGAAGGAATGTGTGGAGCGCACCGGCGTCACAGTGGGTTCCATTGGCCGCTGGGGCACCACCCGGGTTACGGAAAACGGGATCGTCCCGGAGGAGATGGAAGCGGACAAGGCTCTGATCCGCACCGCCGGGAAGGTGGGCTGTCCCATCTTTGTCTGCAACTGCAACAAGGTGGAGAGCCTTTCCGAGCACGACAACTGCGAGCAGGCCATCCGCTATTTCCGGGAGCTTCTGGAAACGGGAAAAGAAGCAGGGGTCAAGATCGCCCTTTATAACTGCCGCTGGAACAACAGCTTTGTCTGCTGCGAGCCTTACTGGTCTCTGATCCTGGGGGCGCTTCCGGAACTGGGGATCAAGTACGATGCCTCCCACTGCATCAACGAGTCGGAAAACGACTATCTGGAGGAGATCCGAGACTGGGGGCACCGGTTCTACCATGTCCACATCAAGGGAACGCTGAAAGTCGGCGGGAAACATGTGGACGATCCCCCGGCAGGGCTTGACATGATCAACTGGAACGCCCTGATGGGGATGCTTTACGCCGTAGGTTACGACGGAACCTTAAGCATTGAGCCTCACTCCGGCGTCTGGCAGGGCGAGCTGGGCGAAAAAGGCATCGATTACACCATCCGCTACATCCGGGAACGGATGCTCTGATCCAAAAACCGGCAGCATGCATGAAGCGCTGCCGGTTTTTTCTACAGTTTTTCCATCCTTTTCATTTGTCAAGTGTATTTTCTTTAAAAAATACACTCCGTTCATCAAAAAATATTTGATTTTCTTTCCGGTCTGTGGTATACTAAACGGGATCTTTGTTTTGTAAATCCCATCGGAAAGGACGATTTTTATGGCTCGTTTATTTGGAACGGACGGGGTCCGGGGTGTGGCCGGGACGGAGCTGACCGCCCGAACCTGCTTTGACATCGGCTGCGCCGCAGCTACGGTGCTGACGGAAGGCTGCTCCGGGAAGCCCCGGATCCTGATCGGAAAGGATACCCGGATCTCCGGGGACATGATCGAAGCGGCGCTGACTGCCGGGTTCTGCTCCGTGGGAGCGACAGTGATCCCAGTGGGAGTGATCCCTACCCCCGCTCTGGCGTGGCTGACCCGGGAATATAAAGCCGACGCCTCCGCCATGATCTCCGCTTCCCACAATCCCATGGAGTATAACGGCATCAAGCTCTTCAACAAGGACGGCTTCAAGCTGGACGATGCGCTGGAGGATCGGATCGAAGCCATTGTCCGGGGGGCGCTCCACATTCTGGACCTGCCCAGCGGCGCCGGGATTGGCACCGTCTCCCCCATCCGCACGGCAGTGGAGGATTATGTAAGCTACATCCTCACCACCATCGACACCCGCTTGGACGGCATCAAAGCCGCCGTAGACTGCGCCAACGGCTCCGCCTCCTTGACGGCTCCCCCTGCCCTTAAAAAGCTTGGGGTGGATCTGACGGTCATCAACGACGCACCCAATGGTATAAACATCAATGACCGCTGCGGTTCCACTCACATGGAAACCGTCCGGCAGCTGGTGCTGGATACGGGCGCCGATGTGGGGCTGGCTTTTGACGGCGACGCCGACCGGCTCCTTGCCGTGGACGAGACCGGCGGGATCATCAACGGAGACCAGATCTTAGCCATCTGCGGCTGCTATTTAAAAAACCGGGGCAAGCTCCCCAAAAATGCGATCGTAGCCACCATCATGAGCAATCTGGGGCTTTTCCAGATGGGCGAACGGGAAGACATCACGATCCCCCGGACGAAGGTGGGCGACCGCTACGTCCTGGAAAAAATGCGGGCAGAGGGCTACGGATTGGGCGGCGAACAGTCGGGGCACGTCATTTTCTTAGAACACAATACAACAGGCGACGGCCTGATCACCGCCCTGCAGCTTCTTTCTGTCATGCGCCACACCGGGAAAAAGCTGTCGGAACTGAAACAGGTCATGACCGTCCTCCCCCAGGTCACCGTCAACGTCCCCATCGAAAACGAACGGAAGTACGACTACATCGACGACGATGAGATCATGAGCACCATCCATCAGGTGGAGCGGCTGTTCGAAGACAGCGGCCGGGTCCTGATCCGTCCTTCGGGGACGGAAGCCATGATCCGCATCATGATCGAAGGGCAGGAGCTCCCCCTCATGGAAAAAGAAGCCCGCCGCATCGCCTCCGTCATGGAACGGAACCTGAAAATCTGATGAAAAAACTTGCGCCGCCGGCTTTGTCCGGCGGTTTTTTTCATGATTCTGTTACCATGGCACAACAATTTATTCATTCTTTTTTACTTTTTGCCCAAATTCCGAAGAATTCACAAGGGACAGCCAAAGAAAACTTAAAAATTTTGTGAAAATTAAATAGATACAAAGCGGGATTTTTATGGTACAATACTAGTAATTTCAGATGATCCAGAAGTCGGATTCTTCCCCTTCTGCAGAAAGGCGTGGTCGGAAACTTTGGCAGAACAACTTATCACACTGAATACCACCGCCGAGGGGATCGCTCTCTGCGGCAGCTATGACCGGAACCTGGAGATCCTCAAGAAGGAATACGGTGTGGATCTCGTCCTTCGGGGCTGCGATCTGAAGGTCATAGGCGACGAGGGGCCGGTCACACTCTGCGCCAAGACGATCCGGGCGCTGCTCCCGCTGATCACACAGGGGAAGGATGTGGACGAACTGAACGTCCGCTATGCCATCTCCCTGACCAATGAAGGCAGCGAGCAGGAGCTTCAAACCCTGTCCGGCAGTGCCATCTGCATCACTCAGAAGGGTAAGCCTGTCCACCCGAAGACCGTGGGGCAGAAACGGTACATCAAAACCATCGAACAGAATACCGTCACCTTAGGCATCGGCCCTGCCGGAACCGGAAAGACCTACCTTGCGGTGGCCATGGCGGTCAATGCCTTCCGTTCGGGTGCAGTGAACCGCATCATCCTCACCCGCCCTGCCGTGGAGGCCGGCGAAAAGCTGGGATTTCTTCCCGGGGATCTGCAGAATAAGGTGGATCCGTACCTGCGTCCCCTTTACGATGCGCTGTTTGACTTTTTAGGGCCGGAAGGCTTCTTGAAATGCCAGGAACGTGGCAGCATCGAAGTAGCACCTTTGGCGTACATGCGGGGACGGACGCTGGACGAATCCTTCATCATCCTCGACGAAGCGCAGAACACCACAAGAGAGCAGATGAAGATGTTCCTGACCCGGTTGGGCTTCGGCTCTAAGATCATCATCACCGGCGACATCACCCAGATCGACCTGCCCGACAACAAAAAATCGGGGTTGGTTGAAGCAATGCGGGTCTTACGGAACGTAGAGGACATCGGCATTGTAAAATTCACAGAAAAAGATGTGGTCCGCCACAAGCTGGTGCAGGACATCATCAAGGCTTACGACCACTATTATGAGGAGGGCAAATCCAAGCGCTATGAATAAGGTAAAAGTTGTCATTTCCAATCGGCAGAACGATGTAAAGATCCCCACCGGCATCCGTCTTCTGGTCCGCCGCTGCTGCAACGCCGCCCTTCGGGAGGAGAATTTCACCGAGGATGCGGAGATCTCCGTTTCCTTCGTCAATAACGAAGAGATCCGGGAGCTGAACGCCAAGCATCGGAACAAGGACGCCGTCACCGATGTATTGAGCTTCCCGCTGGGTGAAAACGGCCACTACGACCGGAACGAAGCCACTGGCGCTCTGCTTTTAGGGGACATCGTCATCTCCATGCCCAAGGCCATGGAGCAGGCGGAGACCTTCGGACACTCCCTGCAGCGGGAGGTTGGCTTCCTCACCGTCCACTCCATGCTCCATCTCTTGGGCTACGACCATGAGGAAGGCGGTCTCCCCGCCGTCCGGATGCGGGAAAAGGAAGAGACCATTCTGACCATGCTGGGGATCCCCCGGGGTGCCAGCTATGTCATGGAGGAAAATGAATAAGATCCATCAGGAAAGACGGGCGCTGTGCAAGAGCTTTCTTTACGCCTTTCACGGCATCCGCTTTTGTGTGAAGAACGAACGGAATATGCGGATCCATCTTGCGGTGGCGGTTCTCGTCACCGCTTTTTCCCTTGTTTACGGACTGACAGGGACAGAGTATGCCCTGCTCTTCTTGACCATGGGGGCCGTCCTTTCGGCGGAAGCGGTCAACACTGCAATCGAAGCAGTGGTCAATCTGGAAAGCCCCTCTTATAACGCTTTAGCACGGGTGGCCAAGGATGCGGCTGCGGGTGCCGTCCTGCTCACCGCTTTGGCTGCCTGCGGTGTTGGGTGCTGCCTTTTTCTGCATTTCCCAAAGCTGTGGGAGACCCTGATCCGGATCGGGACGACCCCGTGGCTCCTGATCCTTTTTCTGGCACTGCTCGGCTTCGGAGGGTGGTTTGCCTTCCGGGGCGGGAAATTATTCCGTGACTGATTTTTAAAAATAAGGAGAAACTATGAATTCCAAATCTGCTTTTGTTGCCATTGTCGGCAAAGCAAACGTAGGGAAATCCTCCCTTTTAAACGCCCTTTTGGGGGAAAAGATCGCCATCGTCTCCTCCAAGCCCCAGACGACCCGCACCCGGATCACCGGCGTCCTCACCGAAGAGGAGTACCAGTGGGTTTTCCTGGACACCCCCGGCATCCATAAGGCGAAAACCAAATTGAGCGACCACATGAACAAGGTGGTCACCACCAGCGTTTCCGACGTGGATCTGGCGCTTTTCGTGGTGGAGCCTATGGGGAAGATGAACGAGGAAGAGCTGTCTTTGATCGAACAGTTCAAGTCCCTCTCCCTCCCCGCTCTCCTTGTGATCAATAAGATTGACCTGATCGATCAGGAGCAGCTGCTGGCACGGATCGCCGAGATCAGCCGGCTTTACGACTTTTCCGCCGTCCTCCCCGTCAGCGTCAACGAGGGAAAAGGCATGGATGAGCTGATGGATGAGCTGCGGAAAAACACCGAAGAAGGCCCCCACTTCTTCCCCGACGACACCCTGACCGACCAGCCGGAGCGCGCCATCGCCGCCGAAGTCATCCGGGAGAAGATCCTGCGGAATATGCGGGATGAGATCCCCCACGGCACCGCCGTGGACATCGAAAAAATGCGGGAACGGGAAGGCAGCGGGATGCTGGACATCGAAGCCACCATCTACTGCGAAAAGGAAAGCCACAAGGGCATGATCATCGGCCGGGGCGGCGCCATGCTCAAAAAGATCGCTTCCGAAGCCCGCACGGATCTGGAGACTTTCTTGGACACCAAAGTGAATCTGAAGTGCTGGGTCAAGGTCCGGGACGACTGGCGGAACAACGAAAATGCCATTAAGCAGGTGGGGCTCCGTTACGAGGAGTGATTTTCCAGTTGTAACCGCCGCCTCCTTCGGGTAAACTGATCTCAGGAGCTGCCGCTCCGAATTTTCCCGGCGGAGGACAAAACCATGAAACCAACTGCACCCGAAAATGCGTGGCGCCGGTTTGAAAAGACCGGTGCCGTTGCCGATTATTTGAATTATAAGGCTCTGAAAACGGGAGGGATCCGATTTGACCGTCAAAACCAAGGGGATTGTTTTAGGTCAGATCCCTTTGCGGGATCCGGATCGGAAGCTGATCCTTCTCACTCCCGACCTGGGGCTGATTGAAGTCATTGCCCGAGGAGTCGGCGGAAAGAAGTCGAAGCTCTCCGCTTCCGCCGAGGTCTTAGCATACAGCGAATTCTGCCTTTTCGAAGGAAAAGGCGGATACATAGTGGACTCCGCCGACTTGGATCGGAATTTTTACGACCTGCGGCTGGATCTTTTGAAGCTGTCGGAAGCCAGCTATTTCTGTGAGCTGACCCGGTTCATCCTGCCGGATAAAGACAATGCCCCGGATGTGCTGAAGCTGCTTCTGAACACGCTGTGGCTGCTGGAAAAGGAGAAGCGCTCCCCCGCCTTTCTGAAGGCGGTCTATGAGCTGCGGTTGCTGACGCTTTCGGGGTTTGCGCCGGACTTGTCCGGCTGCACCTCCTGCGGCAGCGAGGATGCCCTCACCCTCTTCCCCATCGACGGGGTGCTGCTCTGCGGTGAATGCCTCAGCAAAATGCCTCCCGACCGGCTGCGGATTGAGATTCCCCTTCCGGTGCGGCAAGCCATGCGCTATATCTGCGAGGCTCCGGAGGAAAAGCTCTTCTCCTTTCGGCTGACCCCGGACAGCGAAGCGGCGCTGGGCCATGTGACGGAAGCCTATGTCCTCTGCCAGACCGGCGGCCGCTTCAAGACCCTGGACTTTTTGAAATCCATTCTCTGACCCCTTATGAGGTACCAATATGATGAAACCAAAATATTTAAAAGCGCTGGAGCTTGACAAGATCCTCGAAATGCTGGCACAGGAGACCTGCTGCGAGTCTGCGCGGAACTTAGCTCTTTCCATCGAGCCGGAAACCGATGTGGACGAGGTGATCCGCTCCTTAAAGCGTACCGACGATGCGTTTAACCTGACCCTGCGGTTCGGCACGCCCTCCTTTATCAGGCTGGTCGACCCTACTCCCCGGCTGAAAGTCGCCATGGCAGGGGGAACTTTATCTCCCCGGGACCTTTTGAACATCGGCGCCGTACTGCGCCAGTCCCGCTCTCTTTCCCAGTGGGCGCACCAGTTTGAGGACGAGGAAAACTCCATCTCCGAGGATCTTTTCTCCCTTTATCTCAACAACACCCTGGAGCGGGAGATCTCCTCCGCCATCATCAGCGACGACGAGATCGACGACAACGCCTCTGCTGAGCTTGCCTCCATCCGGCGGAAGATCCGCCAGACGGAGCTGAAGGCAAGGGACCGGATGGAAAAGATCATCCACTCCAGCACCTATCAGAAATACCTGCAGGACTCCCTGATCACCATGCGGGACGGCCGCTTCGTGGTTCCCGTCAAGGCGGAATACCGGGGGGAGATCGAGGGCTTGGTTCACGACACCTCCGCTTCCGGCTCCACCTACTTTATCGAGCCCATAGGTGTGGTGGAAGCGAACAACGAGATCCGGGTGCTGCAGGCCAAGGAAAAGGACGAAATCGAGCGGATCCTTGCCGACTTTTCCGCTCGCTGCGCCGAATGCGGCGAGGACATCCAGCTGCTGTTCGGCCGCCTGATGGACTTAAACGTCCTCTTCGCAAAGACCCGGCTGGCATCGAAGATGAACGCCTTCTGTCCTACGGTCACCGAAGACGGGAAGATCAACTTAAAAAAGGCCCGTCATCCCCTGATCGACCCCAAAAAGGTAGTCCCTGTAGACGTGCATCTGGGGGATGAATTCACAAGCCTTGTCATCACCGGCCCAAACACCGGCGGCAAGACCGTTACCCTGAAAACCCTGGGGCTTCTGAGCCTGATGACCATGTGCGGGCTTCTGATCCCCGTGGCGCCGGGCTCTTCCGTCTCCACCTTTGAAAATATCTTAGTGGATATCGGCGACGAACAGAGCATCGAGCAGTCCCTGTCCACCTTCTCCGCCCACATGACCAACATCGTTTCGATCTTAGAGGAAGCGGACTACCGCTCCCTGATCCTCGTAGACGAGCTGGGCTCCGGAACCGACCCGGTGGAGGGTGCAGCTCTTGCCATCTCGATTCTGGAGCGGTTCCGGCAGCGCCACTGCCAGGTAGCCGCCACCACCCACTACGCTGAACTGAAAATGTACGCCATCCAGACCGAAGGGGTGGAAAACGCCTGCTGCGAATTTGACGTGGAGAGCTTAAAGCCCACCTACCGGCTGCTGATCGGCGTGCCCGGACGCTCCAATGCTTTTGCCATTTCCCAGAAGCTGGGGCTTGACCCGGCCATCATTTCCCACGCACAGGCGTTGGTCCAGAGCGAGAACAAGCAGTTCGAGGACGTGGTGGATTCTTTGGAGGCCTCCCGCCAGCAGTACGAAGCCATGACCCGGGAGCTGGCCGAAAAGGAAGCCGAGATCGAGCGCACCCGGAAAGAGATCCGGGCGCACAAAGAGCAGCTTTCCAAAGAAAAAGCCGCCGAAGTGCAGAAAGCCAAGGAGCAGGCCATGCGCATCGTCTCCGACGTGCAGGGACAGGCCAACGCCCTGATGGATGAGTTAAACCAGATCCGCAAGGAAAAGGACCGGGAAGCCTTCTCCCAGAAGGCCATCGCTGCCCGGAGCCAGCTGAAATCCAAGCTGGATAAGATCCACGACGCCGCAAACCCCATCACCGAACGGGAAAACATCAGCTACACCCTCCCCCGCCCCTTAAAGCCCGGCGATACCGTCCTGATCGTGGACATTGACAAGGAAGGCACCGTGCTGCAGGCTCCGGACAAATCCGGAAACGTGCTGGTCCAGGCGGGGATCATCCGCTCCAGGGTAAAAATCGGCAACCTGCGGCTTCTGGATAAGAAGAAAGTGCAGTTCAACGGCACCAACGTCCGCACCGGCAAAGGCTCCGTCAAAAAAAGCATCAACGTATCCGGCCGCAGCGCCTCCATGGAATGTGACCTCCGGGGCATGACGGTGGACGAGGCGCTGCTGACGCTGGATTCCTTTATCGATAACGCCATTCTCACCCACGTCCACCAGATCACCATCATCCACGGAAAAGGCACCGGCGCCCTCCGCGCCGCCGTTCAGGCACATTTGAAACAGCACAAGGCCATCCGCACCTTCCGCTTGGGAGTCTATGGCGAAGGCGAAGCCGGCGTCACCGTTGCGGAACTGAAATAAGAAAGGCGGAACCGTATGATTACCATTGATCTGACTGGGAAGCTGGCGGTCATCACCGGCGCTTCCGGACAACTGGGGCGGGTCATGGCGGCAACTCTGGCAAAAGCCGGCGCCGACATCGCCGTCCATTACCACAAAAACCGGGAACAGGCGGAAAAACTGGTCTGCGAGCTGCGAAAAACTGGCATAAAGGCAGAATCCTTTACAGCCGACATAGGCGATCTTTCCGAAGTTCTGACCATGCGGGACGCCATTTTTTCCAGGATGGGCCGTCCGGACATTGTGGTAGATGCCGCCGTGATACAGTACCAGCCCTGGAAACCGGTGCTGGAGCAGTCCATCGAGGATTACGAGGGGCAGTTCCGCAGCTGCGTCCTCCATAACGTCAACATGGCGAAAGCCTTCCTCCCCGCCATGAAGGAGAAAGGCTGGGGGCGGTTCATCGGCATCAACACCGAATGCGCCATGCAGTGCTACCCCACCCAGTCCGCCTATGCCGCCGCAAAGCGGGGTATGGACGGGGTGCTGCGGGTGCTTGCAAAAGAAGTGGGCGGCTTCGGCATTACCGTCAATCAGGTGGCGCCCGGCTGGACCATCTCTGAGCGCTGGCGGAAAGATCCCGGCGACGACCGTGCCTATGCCTCCAAAGTCCCCTTAAAGCGCCGGGGCACCGATCAGGAGATCGCCAACGCCGTTTTGTTTTTAGCTTCCGACCTTGCCGACTACATCACCGGCGTTTACCTCCCCGTCTGCGGCGGAAACGTCATGCCCTGCATCTGAAAGGAGTCCCCTTTGAAAAACGTTCTGCTTCTTACTACAGGCGGCACCATCGCTTCCCGTCCCGGCTCCGACGGACTGGTTCCGGAGGAATCCCCGCCGGAGCTGATGCAGGCGGTGACGGGTTTACGTCGCCACTACCGGATCGACTGCCGCAGCATTTTAAGCCTTGACAGCTCCAACATCCAAGCGGAGGAGTGGCAGCTCATCGCCCGAAACGTCTACGACGCCCTCCCCTCTTATGACGGCATCGTCATCACCCACGGCACGGATACCATGGCGTACACCGCCTCCATGCTCTCCTTTATGCTGGTGAATCTGGACAAACCGGTGGTGCTCACCGGCTCCCAGCTGCCCATTTCCTCTCCCCTTTCCGACGCCCCCGGCAACCTGGCCACCGCCTTTGCCGCCGTGCAGGAAGGGATCCCCGGGGTCAGCATCGCCTTTGACCACAAGATCTTAAACGGCTGCCGGGCAGTCAAGGTGCGTACCATGGGCTTCGACGCCTTCGAAAGCGTCAACGCCCCCAATGAGGGCGAAGTTCTCGCCAACGGCCTGCATCTTTACCGCCGCCGTCATTCCCCTTACACCCAGCCCTGCGTCCTGAAAGACCGGATCTGCAACGACGTGTTCCTGCTGAAGCTGATCCCCGGGACCAACCCTTCCATTTTCGATATGCTCCGGAAGATGCAGTATCGGGGCGTGGTCTTAGAGGCCTTCGGTGCTGGCGGCCTGCACTTCATCCGCCGGGATCTTTCGGAAAAGCTCCGGGAGATGGTGGAAAGCGGCATCTCCGTGGTGGTCTGCAGCCAGTGCCTATACGACACCAGCGACCTTTCCATCTATGAGGTCGGGCGAAAAATTCTCGAGACCGGCGCCATTCCTGCCGGCGACATGACTACCGAAGCCGTGGTTACCAAGCTCATGTGGGCTTTGGGTCAGACCTCCGACCCCGATGAAATCCGCCGGATCTTTTCTACCAACTACACCGGTGAGATCCATCTGTAAACGAAAAAATCCCCCGTTTTCGCAGTTTGTTTGCGAAAACGGGGGATCTTTTTTTGCTTATTCGGCTTGTTTTTTGTCCTTTGTATGGCGGATGACCTTGAGTCGGGAAAACTCCTCCCGCTCTTTTTCGTCCAGGGCGTTGGTGATATACGCCACATTTCCCTGAAAATTGGGAATGACGATGTTTTTCAGAGCGTTTGCCCGACGCTGGGTCTTCTTGATGGAGCCCGCCAGCCGGTAAATACTGTTCTCCACTTCCGCCAGCGTCACCGTCAGCTCCTTGCACTTCTGGAAGCAGACGCTGGCCTGATCCAGCTGGGAGTTGGAGTTGTGAAGGCTGTAGCGGAAGGGCGAGCCGGTCTGCGGCTTTAACGTGATGTGAGGGATCTCCACGCCCATCACGCTGCGGTAAGTGATCTCGACGCCGGTTTCCACCGGAGTGGAAAGTGCCAGATCCTGACAGACGCCCAAGGTCACGTTGGCCCGCTGCAAAGCGGCATACGCTTTTTTATAGGTGTCCTCTATCTCATCCCGCACCACTTTTGCGGTGTCGATCAGGGTCATCATTTCCCGGATCAGAATGTTCCGCTTCCGATCCATCAGATCGTACCCCAACCGGGCTAAGGACAGGGACTTTTTCAGATTTAAAAGATTGCCTTTGGTGGGAAACACCTGGTTTGCCATTGGAAAGCCCCCTGTTCAGATAAGTGCGGTCATACCCGGAACCGGTCGGCCCGCTTGGGGTCGTAATACCGGTCGATGAGCTTGTCGTCCAGACGATCCAGCTCCTCCCGGGGCAGCAGAGACAGAAGATCCCAGCCCAGATCCAGCGTCTGTTCAATGGTGCGGTTGTCGTTGAAGCCCTGATTCAGGAAATACTCCTCGAACCGTTTTCCGAACTCCAGATACCGCTTATCGGCATCGGAAAGCTCCTCCTCACCGATAACGGATGCCAACGAACGGGCGTCCTGCACCTTTGCGTAAGCGGAGAACAGCTGGTTGGAAACGCCGGGATGGTCGGCACGGGTGTAGCCTTCGCCGATGCCGTCCTTCATCAGACGGGACAGGCTGGGCAGCACGGATACCGGCGGGTATACGCCGGACTG
>ERZ827363.629-NODE-629-length-37731-cov-5.482960_pt1 | contig 37731 bp, 27 predicted proteins | sample MGYA00519776_ERZ827363 | MGnify/ENA primary metagenome ERZ827363 (study PRJEB31778, sample SAMEA3449288) | human gut metagenome | biome: human gut; feature: human-associated habitat; material: faeces | place: United Kingdom | collected 2010/2012 ... | reverse complement strand
TATTAGTAACTGAAGACGGTTGCGAAATATTAACTTATTAATTAGAATTTATAAAATTAACATAAAAGTATGGATATCTTATATGAGGTATCCATATTTTTTTGATTTTAATATATTTAAAAATAACAATAATGAATTTTATATTTAATGTAATTAGTATTCAATCTAATTTATATTTTGATATACTATAGATAAAGATAAAGAAATATATTTATACAAATGAGGGGAGATTAAAACAATATGAATCAACAAAATGAAAACAATAAAGTTATAAAAATAATAGTGGGAGCAGTTATTTTAGTAGGACTAGTAATTTTTTTCAGCAAAGATAGTATAATGTATGGATATTATGTCAATAAAGGAGATAAAGAAGTAGAATCTTGGAAAGCAGTACAAGATTATACAGATGCATTGAAAATAAAATACGATGACCTTCTAGTTGATAAAATAAAATTAAACGTATTACAAAGCGATGAATACGCAACATCATTATTAGAAGACTTAGATGGAGTTTTAAAAAGTAGTGATTTAAACCAACTATATGTAGATGTATATGTAAAAGAAGCTACAAATGCATATAAAGAGGGTGATTATAAACTTTGTGAAAAGGAATTAGATAAAGCTGTATTTTATGGATACTACAAAAATGACTTTAAATATATAGATGAATTAGAATCATATAATAAAACAGATAGCAGTTCAAATAATAATACAAATAAAGTAGTGAGAAATAACAGTAATTCATACTACAACTACAACAGTAATGAATATATAATTCCAGACAGTGATTCTAGATATCTTACAAGAAGCGAACTTAGCAGATATACAAAAACAGACCTTGGGTATATAAGAAATGAAATATTTGCGAGATATGGATATGTATTTTCAAAAGCAAAATACAGAAATTATTTTGGAGCTAAATCTTGGTATTATCCAGACCCAACTGTTCCAGATGATGAAAGTATATTAAATAATGTGGAACGTGCAAATGTTCATTTAATAAAATCTATGGAGTAAAGTTGATAAAATATAGATAGAATAATAAAAAATACAGAAATATATAATTTGATTTATAATAAAATTAAATAATTCTTAAAAATATATAGCAAAAATAGAAAAAAATTGATAATATACTAATGGAGAGATATTCATTAGTCATGTTAAAAAAATAACATCGATGTACGCAATGGTACTTAATATGAATAAAAACACAAAAAATTGACAAACTAAAATAAAAACATCGGAGGGTATATGAAATCAAAAGTAGGAATTATCGGAACAGGGATGGTTGGAATGAGTTATGCATATTCAATGGTAAACCAAGGAACATGCGAAGAACTTGTTTTAATCGATATCAATAAAGAAAAAACAGAAGGTGAAGCAATCGACTTAAATCACGGTCTTAGCTTCGCACCACGTAAAATGAAAATATACTCAGGGGATTATAGTGATTTAAGTGATGCAGCTCTTGTTTGTATAACAGCAGGACCACCACCACAAGAAGGCGAAACAAGACTAGATACAATACATAAAAGTATAGCTGTTATGAAAAACATAATATCTAATATAAAAACTTCTGGATTTGACGGAATAATATTAGTAGCTACAAACCCAGTTGATATCATGACTTATGCAGCTTGGAAATTATCTGGTTTTGACAAGACTAAAGTAATAGGTTCTGGAACTACTCTAGATACAGCAAGACTTAGATCTGCATTAGGAGAAAAATTAAATATAAACGAAAAAAATATACATGCATATGTAATTGGTGAACACGGAGATTCACAATTCGTTCCTTGGAGTTATGCTCTTTGTGGACCAAAACCAATATATCACTTTGCAGCGAAAAACAAAGGAATAAGTTTTGAAGAATTAAGCGAAATAGAAGATGAAGTTAGAAATATCGCATATAAAATAATAAAAGCAAAAAGAGCGACTTACTATGGAATAGGTATGTCTCTTGCAAGAATTACTAAAGCAGTATTAGACAACGAAAACAGTATACTAAGTGTATCTTCATACTTAGATGGAGAATATGGACATGATGATGTTTATATATCTGTACCAAGTGTAATAAATGCTGATGGAGTTAGAGAAGTTGTCGACCTTAACTTAGACAAAGAAGACAAAGAAAAATTCGATAAATCTGTAGCTATTATGAAAGAAAATATTGCGAAATTAGATTTACAATAGTATAAATTAAGCCCAATTGATATTAAACCAATTGGGCTTTTTTAATTGTGTGATTTAAAAATTAATCTAAGGAATTATATATATAATAATAGAAAATATTAAAAACAACCAACCTTCCAAAATGAGGAAATAAATGATTGTGATATTTAGTTGACAATTATTATCATTATCAATATAATTAAATTAAGGTGATAATAATTATCAATTACGGAGGGTATAATCATGAATACAGATTGTAAAAATAAGTGCGAAAATAAAAATTGTGAAAATAAAACAAATTCATCATATATAAAGAGAATAATAAAATTAATCGGGCCTGTGATTTTAGGATCAAAGCCGTCCGAGATTGTAAATATTCCAGGATGTCCTGAAGAAAAAATTATTAAACTAAACGAAATAGAATCCTTTTTTGGAAATTGCAAAAAAGTAAAATATAAAATTATAAATGTACACGATGGCAGCAAAAGGGTTTTATTTATAAATGAAAAATCTATGAATAGACGACTTTTAGATAAAAAATGCAGAAACTTTTTGAGATTTTTAGGCTATCCAAGAGAATATAATTTCGAAGCATATATGAGAGAATTAATGCTTAGATTAGAATCTGAAGAATTTCCCCACGAAATAGGGATTTTCCTTGGTTATCCATTAAAAGACGTTCTTGGATTTATGGGATACGGAAAACAAGAATTTGTAGAAGTTTGTAGCTGGAGAATTTATGGAGATAAAGAAGTTTCTTATAAAATCTACAATAGTTTTTTAAGAGATAAGATGAAGATGCATGACCTTGTTGAGAAGATGTCCATAAGCGAGCTTAAAGATGTTATATAGATATTTATATTAAAAAGTATTAACTAGTAGATATATTATTTGCTAGTTTTTTGTTGTATAAAAAACATAAAATTGGATAAAATAACAAAAACTATATATAAAAGTTTAGAAAAATTTACTTAAAATATATAAAATTAATATTAAATGTAAAAATAAAAGGGAAACACAATACTTATGTAGAATTTAATAAAATCAATATTGTAAATTTGGGGGTGCGAAAATGGGGAATTTAATAACGGTAAATTATAATATAGAAAGAAAAATAAAAGAAAACTTTGATAATGAAGCCTATATAAATAAAGAAACTCAAAATTTGAAATATAAGCCCATTGAAGAAGAATATGCATATAAAATAAAGGAAATATTAAAGGTATGCCAATTGGAAAGAGAGATAAATCTAGATATTTTATCTAATAAAATAATAATACAACATATCTCAAAACCAATAGATGTTGGCGAAAATGGATATAGTTGTGCACTTTTTAAAGACAAACAAAATAGCGATTTTGATGAAAATGATGAATATGAATTAAGTTTAGGAGTATTTGATTTTGACGAAGAAAGCAGGATAAAAGGTACTACTGTTTATTTACAACATTGGGGAAGTGTTCTCGACTTTTTAGATTTATCAGATGCTATAGAACAAGATGAAAATATATATATATTAAAAAATATATCTAATGCAAAACAGGGTGGAGCTATTTGCAAATTATATAGAAATGTAAAAAATCACGAGGGAATAATAAAAAGACAAGAAGATTTAATACAAAAGTTAGGAAGCCAAGTTGTCGAATATGACGATGCATCTTGGATTATTGTAAATAGTATTAAAAAAGAAGACTTAAATAATGAAGAAAAGTTTAAAGATGTATTACATAAATTTTTAGAAGACTTTATAAAATATGCGTTTACAGTAGAGTTTATTTCAAAGGGATATTAATCCAAAAATTTAGACAAAAAATATTCTTAAATATTAGAAAATTTGCTTAAAACATTTAACTGAAAAATAATACAAACATATTGAAATAACTTGTATACAAATAAGAATAATATGGTATAATATCTAATTGTGATTGAAACAAAAGGAGGTTATATCATGAAAAAAAATAAGGATATTTTAATACAATACATAGGATTAATAATAGCTTGTATGATAATGGCTGTTGGATTAAATATGTTCTTAGTTCCAAAGACAATCGCACCAGGGGGTCTTAGTGGTCTATCTGTTGTAATATCAAAACTTACTGGATTTCCAGTATCTAACATATTATTCACGATAAGTACACCGCTTTTACTTTTTTCAGTGAAAATATTAGGTAAAAAAGATGCAATAAAAACATTTATAGGAATGGCAATTCTTACACTTTCACTTAAAGTAACAGAGCCATTATCGACTATATCACTTACTGACAATACGCTTTTAGCTGCTATTTCAGGATCTATACTAGTCGGATTATCTCTAGGAATACTTTTCAGAATTGATGCATCAACTGGTGGTACAGATTTAATTGCACTTATGCTAAATAGAATAATACCAAGTATACCAGTATCTAAATGCTTAAGTATGATAGATGGAACTGTTGTAGTTTTAGCCGGGGTAGTAAATATGAATTTTGAAACAGGACTTTACTCAGCAATTGCACTTTACATAATGGTCAAAATCATAGATACAATCACAGCAGGATTTGACTATGCAAAGGCATTCTTTATAATAACTGAGAAAAAGGATGTTTTACAAGAAGCTATTATAGAATTAAACAGAGGTATTACTATTTTAGATGCAAAAGGTGGATACACTAATGAAGATAAAAATGTAATGCTTGTTGTTGTAAATCAGAAAAAACAAGAAGTCGCGCTTAAAAAAATGGTTAAAGAACTAGACGAGAAATCGTTTATTATTGTTACTGATGTTTATGAAGTACTTGGTAAAGGATTTAAATCTATTGACGCGGTTTAGGATTTAAGGCTGTATGGAGAAAATTTTTCTCTGTATGGCCTTTTTATGTATATTTGCAAATAATGATATAATAAAAATAGATGATAAATTTATTAAGGGGAAATTTTATATGAAAGAATGCGATAATATTAATACAAACAAAAAAATACTGTTAAATAAAATGTTAGATCCAAGCAAGTTTACTACAAGTTATAAAATAATGTGGTTTTATGCAATATACAAAGAAATGCTTAGTGGTCATAAAAAAGCCTCTATAAAGAAACTTTCAGCAAATATGGTATCAGCTGCATATTACCCAATAGAACATGAAAATTTAGATTTTGGAAAACTAGACAAGTTAAGTGATATTACATTTTACTTAAAAAATAATTTAAAGATAGACACACTAGAAAATGAGGATTATATTTGTGGGTATATAATGGGAAGTAATGATGAAAAATTAAATGAGATGGTAATTAAATTAGGCAAATATGTACCATATAGATTAATAAGACCTTTTTATGATGATTTTATAAAAGATAAAGAATATAAAATATGTAAAAAGATGCCTGATGCTTATATTAACAAATATATTCAAGAGTTAAATGAGGAAAAAGATGATATAGATGTACTTTATAAAATAAATAAAAATGGCGATATGATAGAATTTTGTGAGTCATGGATAAAATATATTATGGAGAATAAAAATTCAATCTTATATCTAATAAAACATAAATTGATATCATATTTAGAAACTAAAAATCCTAATGACAATAAAATAGAATTTAAATTAGGTAGAAAGCTAGCTACAGATAAAAATCTAAGTTTTTAAAAATATTAAAACAAATATTTTCATTATTCAAATCTTAGGTATAGATAAACAAACAAAATGAGGTTATACTAATATATAAATAGTAAAATACATAAAAATTACATCGGAGGCAATATGAAAAGAACAGATTACATATCATGGGACGAATATTTTATGGGAATTTCTCTATTATCAGGTATGAGAAGTAAGGATCCATCTACACAAGTTGGTGCATGTATAGTAGACAGCGATAATAGAATAGTATCAATCGGGTACAATGGATTTTTAAATGGATGCAGTGATGAGGATTTCCCTTGGGAAAGAGAAGGTGATTTTTTAAATACGAAATATCCATATGTTGTTCATGCGGAACAAAATGCGATTTTAAATGCGCGTGGCAAGAATTTAGAGGGATGCAGCATTTATGTAAATTTATTCCCATGTCATGACTGCGCAAGAAATATAATTCAGTCTGGGATTAAAAAGGTTTATTATTTAGAAGATAAATATAAAGATACAGATTCAACAAAGGCTTCTAAGTTTATGTTTGAGAAGGCAAAAGTTGAGTGTATTAGATTAAAACCTAGAGCTGAGAAGATTGAAATATCTTTTAAAACACAAGATTAGTTTTTTGATTTAAATTAAGAAAATTAATTGTAATAGGTATTAAAATAACACCATAACATAGAGACAGATTACTATGTTATGGTGCTTTTGTGTTTTGTGTAATATTCGTATAAGTGTGAATTATTTTCGGTATACTAAAATTATACCCGCGCGGAAATTCAAGACTTTGGCGAATATTTTGAAGCTTATCATGAATTAATGTACGTGAAAATTAATATAAGTATAAGGTTTTATTACAAAAATAAAGCATTATCTTAAATATAATACTTAAAATTATCGAATCTATATAAATACCCATTAAAACATGGTCTAATCGTTCCGAATATATGTATTTTTGTAAATTTATTACAAATAATCAAAACTATTGAAATAGATTTAAAAACATATTAAAATGAATGAGATTAGGGAAAGTGATGAATTAAAACGTAAAATATAGGTAGATGAAGTAGGCGAATATGATATTAGGAAAACTTGCTAAAACAGGAGCGTTAGTCGCATCGGGTATTTTAATAGGTGGATTATTATCTTATAATTCTGAAAAAACAAAAATAATAAATGGGATAGATTATCTTAAAAATACTGCGATAGAAGCTAAGAATGAAGTATCTCAAGTAACTGCACAAAGAGATAAGTTAAAAGAAGATTTAGAAAAGGTAAAATCAGAGCTAGAAGAGAAAAAAGAAAAAGTAGAAGAATTAACTGATGAAAGAGATTCTTATAAAAATAGAGTTTCAGAATTAGAAGAACAATTAAAAAATACAGTATCTAAAGAAGATTCAGATGAGTTAAAAAATGAGATAAAAAGGCTAAATCAAACAATAAGAGATTTAGAGACGGAATTATCTGATTTACGCAATGAAATGACCGAGTTGGAAAAAACTTTACAAACATCTCAAGCTGAAATAAATAGATTAAATGATTTAATAGTTTTTAAAGATAAACTTTATACTCAAACTTACATAAAAGCTATGGAATATGAAGATAAAATCGAAGAGCTAAAAGAAGCTTTAAAAGTTAAAGAAGCTACAATTTCAAGGTTAGAACAGGAACTAGAAGAATTAAAAAATGCAAATAAAAATCAGTCTAACGAAAATGTAGAATTAAAATCTGAAATAGCGAACTTAAAATCTGAAATAACTAAATTAAACAACGAAAAAAGTGAGCTTGAGTCAACTATAGCAGATTTAAATAATCAATTAGAAGACTCTAGAAATGAAATCAGCAGTGTGATTGATAGAGCGAATCAAGAAATCCAAAGAGCAAATCAAGATCAACAAGATATATTAGAAGCTGTTGAGAATGCTAAAAATGAAGTAGAAAATTATTAATAATATTTATATAAAAAGATAGAGCCCCGGCTGTTAGATGAATCTGATAGTCGGGGTTTTTAATATGAAAAATATGTAAAATCAATAAATTAAATATTAATATAATTATTAAAAAGATTTGAACAGTTTTTTTGCTGTAAAAATAGATGAAATTATGTATAATCAAGTAAACATCGACAAAATTTTGTAAGAAATTACTTTTAAGAAAATTCGAAAAAATACGAAGAATATGTAAAAATATACTACAATAATATTAAGAAAACAAAAAAGGAGGTATTAATATGACTAGCAAAATAAGAGTAGAAGAAATTGTAGATTTAATAGATTTTCTTTGTATTTGTGGATTTCCTGAAGAATTTGAAACAATGGGAAGATTAATTGTAGATAAACTATCTTACGTTTCAAATTTTTCAATGGATAATGGAAAGGCTAAAGAATGGTCAGGGGCAATTTTATATTTAATTGCAAAAGAAAGTGGACTATTTAAGATGTCAGAAGTTAGAAAAAATGATGAAATGTGTATATCTGAAGAAAAAATGGCAAAACTTATAATAAGAGTAAAATACGATATTATGAAATATAATGCTGATAAAATAAGAAAAGCATTGCCAAAAAACTTTAAATGTTATGTTAAACTTAAAAATAATGCAGCTTATGAAATAATGTCTAACTTCAGTACTAATGTAAAAAGTGCTAAAGACATAACAAATATAGATGATATATGTGAATATTTTTATGATTTTCCGCTACAAGTTCTTGAAGCAATAGAAGATTATATTAATCAACAATTTAGAAAAGTTACAATTAAAAATAGAAAATATTTACTTGAAGAAGCTAGAAATAAAATTCCAGATGATGTTTTTGAAAATTTACATGGAAGATTTCTTGATAACAATGAAACAATGACTTATTTAAGATTAAAGTTTGATATAGGCATACTTAATTATGTTGGATGCAACTTTAAGGATGCATTACAACCATTTAAAGAAGTTTTAGAATTAGATAAAACAGATATGTTTGGCGCTAGACATAGAATATTACCTTGCTTGATAAAACTTAACAGACTTGAAGAAGCTAAACAATTTGTTTCTGAATTTAAAAATGATGAAAGTACATTTATGTTATATAACAAAGCTCTATATTATCATATTTGTAATGATGAAGTTAATGCGAATTTATATATACAAAAAGCTTTTGAAAAAAATAATATTGTACCAAAATATATTTTAGGTATAGAAGATAAAATTTTTGAAGAGGAAAAAGTTACAGATTTTATGGGTGGAGTAAAATCAATTTATCCTGAAGGTAGTAAAGAAGAAGCTTTAGTTTATAAAAATGTTATAGATTTATTTTGGAGAGATACACAAGAAAGAAGATTATGGCTTTTAGATGAATATTTTTCTTATTTAGAAAGAAGTAATATTGAAATAGAAGTGAAAAGAGATTATATAGAAAGCAATATTGTTGAATATTTTGAAGGATATCAAAAAATAAAAGATAAAAATTTAGAAGAAGAAAAGATACAAGTTAAAAAATATTTAGATATAATAATAAAAGAAATATTTGAAGCATACAAAGAAGAATATAATCATATTGATGAGTATGATTTTATAAAAAAAATATTTGACAATAATAACGAAAATGAAATATATGTAGATGAAGATTTAATATTAAACCAAAATGATGCTGAAATTACAAGCTTTAGTCAAGATATATTTAACTCATCAGATTATGATGAAGATTAAAACATAATAAATAAAATAAATACAAAATCCCCCAAAAAGTACTATAATAAAACTATACAATAATATCAGGGGGTAAAAAAATGCAAGAAGTATATGAATTTTTAAAAGCTTGTGGTACATACTACCTAGCGACTGTAGAAGGAGATCAACCGAGAGTTCGTCCTTTTGGAACTATAGACATATTTGAAGACAAATTATATATTCAAACTGGTAAAGTGAAAGACGTATCAAAAGAAATGCAAGCAAATCCTAAGGTAGAGATATGTGCCTTTGATGGTCAAAAATGGATACGTGTTGCAGGGGAAGTGGTAAGAGATGATAGAGTTGAACCTAAAAAACATATGTTAGACAGTTATCCAAACTTACAAACTCTTTATCGTGCTGATGACGATAATACAGAAGTTCTTTATTTAAAAAATGCGACTGCTACAATATATTCATTTACTGAAGAACCTAAGGTTATAAAATTTTAATTGATATAAAAGGATTATAATATCCTATAAATTATGAAAAGACTCCTTATTTTGGTTAATTCCATATAAGGAGTCTTTTGTTAGAAATCAAAATACTGCTTACTGGAATAAATTGTAAAAAAAGTTGCCCGAGATAAACGTAGATCAATTCGATTTACTTGTATCTCTACGTTATATTAAAGAGATCCCTCTTTTACAAAATACTTTATTTATTGTAGCACTTATAATTATTATTTTAATAGGCGTATTATATTGGTTCTTTGGAACAGAATTAGGAGCAGCTATTCGTACAACTGGATGCAATGCTGCAATGGATCGTGCACAAGGTATAAATACTGGTCTAAATCGTGTTATAGGACTTATGTTATCAAATGCTTTAGTTGCACTTTCTGGTGCTTTGCTTGCACAATATCAAGGATTTGCTGATTCTTCTAGACGAACACACAGCAGCACTTGACCCGAAAACTGCCGCAAAAGTTTTAGAAACGACAGATGAAATTATAAAACGAAACAATCTAACAACACTAATGATTACACACAATATGAAAGACGCAATCGCTCACGGAAACCGCCTTATAATGATGATGGATGGAAATATTATTTTAGATATTAAAGGCGAAGATAAAAAGAAACTTACTGTGGAGGATTTGCTTCATAAATTTGAAGAGGCTAGTGGGGAAGAATTTGCTAGTGATAAGGCGCTTTTAGGATAAAGAGTGCTTTAGAATTTATTTAAATATAATTAGAAAGACACAGGATGGTATGTATAATATGTACTAATCGCTGTGTCTTTTTTATTTTTAGGGTATACAATTCAGTTATTAAGGCTACAAATATAATAAAGAAACATAATTTTATAAAAAATGATACAGAAAATAAAATATGATACATTTTTAAAATGATTACGTGATATAATAAAGTAAAAATGTATCATATTTATCAACTTGATATAGAAAGAAGTGAAAAAGATTTTAATGATAACTAAAGAAATTATAGAGTATGTTTTAATTAGAGCATATAAGTGTTGCAATAATGATCAATTTATTATATCTAGAAATGAAAATAGAGAGGAAAATGAAATTTTTATTAAAAGATACAACTTAACTAAATCGAGGCAAGTAAATATGATAAAAAGTCTAGTATATACTGATTTTTGTAAATAAGAAGGTGAGAATTTATGAATAAACAAAATATAGCTTTTTGTGAAAACTGTTTAGATGATACAGAGTATATAATTAAAAATATACCAGTAACAGAAAAAGTTAGAGGTCATGAAATAAAATACGTAAAAAAAGAAGCATATTGTAAGGAATGTGGTGGATTAGTTTATGTAGGTGAAATAAATGATGAAAATTTAAATACATTATATTCAGCAGCGAGAAAAGTGGAAGACCTTATAAGTATTGAGAAGATAGAAGAAATAATGAAAAAATATGATATAGGTAAAAGACCATTGTCTAAATTATTAGGATGGGGAGATTTAACAATAACTAGGTATTTAGAAGGATTCTTACCTAATAAGGAATATTCAGATAAGTTAAAATTAATACTTGATGATGTTGAGGAGATGTTAAGTTTACTTGAATCTAATAAAGGCAATATAAGTAATGTTGCATACAACAAAACTATGGAGGCAATAAAAAAATTAAAATCTAATGAAGTTTGTATAGATGCAGAATATAGTAAGCTTATAAGAGTATCAAAGTATATAATATCTAAAATGTATGATGTAACGCCTCTAGCACTTCAAAAACTATTATACTACTCTCAAGCTTTCTATAATATGTTTACAGAAAAAAACTTGTTTGAAGATGATTGTGAAGCATGGGTTTATGGACCAGTTTATAGAGAAGTATACGATTATTATAGAGATTATAAAGGTAGAGGAATAAGTTTAGATGACGATATAAGATTAGATAATTATATTGAAGAGCAAGTAGTTGATTCTGTAATTAAATATTTTGGGTGTTATAATACGAGTATTCTTGTAAGTATGACACATTTAGAAAAGCCGTGGATATTTTCTAGGAATGGATTAGATGATAATCAAGCATCAAATAAGATTGTTGAAAAATATTTAATAAATTCATATTTTAAGGAAGTTAAAGATAAGTATAATATTATTAACTTTGTTGATATAAAGGATTATAGTAAGGATTTATTTTTTAAAGTTATTAATTAGTACCGAATTGAAAAGTAAATATATATAAAATAAGGGATCTATGTATTTAGACCCCTTACTTTATGTTAAATAACCTAATTTGTCTGAGCAACTTCAACCTCAACTTCATAATTTACAAGTCCTGAAACCTCATCCATCTTTTTCTTAAAAACAAAATTAAAAAGCGCTATACATCGTCCAACGCCAATCATAGCAATCAAAGTCCCAAGTCCAATTGCAACGACATTGCCAGTAAACAATGATCCAATGCCACATGTTGTAGCGACTGAAAATAAGTCGATTGTATTTTTACCAAAGCCAAGCCCTTTATTTAATAAATCTCCAACAGCCTGTGCAAGACCATCTGCAGGATTTGGAACAAGTTTCATATTTACTGTCATAGCAGCTCCTATAGATGTTACAATTATTGCAACTAAAAGAAGCAATAGATTTTGCCATAATGTAGTGTAATTGAACTGAAAAATCCAGTTGAAAAAGTTTATAAGAACACTGAATAATAAACTAAAAGGTATTTGCAAGATGTCTATCCATTGTCTGTTTTTGCCTTTTATTATAAATTGGATTATTACAAACATTGTATATACAACAAATGTCATAGTTGCAAAGTTTAAATTAAAAATACTTGATATCGAAAATGGGATAGATATGATTGGAGATACTCCAAGTCCCGATTTTGTGTTTAATGTAATGCCGATTGAAAGGACGACAAGCCCTATTGAATAAATCAAAATGCGATAAAACCAACAATTATTTTTACTGTTTTCCATTTTACATCACTCTTTCTAAAAAATATCCTCTAATAATAAATTGTATAGTTAATTTGGGGTATAGTCAATATATGGAAATAACTTTGGTATATATGTTAAATAATAAAATTTTCTATATAGTAATGATAAAAAAAGTAAATTTTTGAATTATTTCAACTAAAGTGTGGAAAAAAATGGAAATGAAGATTAGAATTAATATATAAAAACACAACGAGGAGATAACATGAACAATAATTTAAAATACGTAGCCACAAATATGACGATGTTATTTTGGGTAAATGAAATGATAACTGGCGCAAAACTAAAAAAACAAGGCAAAACAGAAAAAGAAATAAGAGCATTATCACAAGATGAAGATCTATTTCAAGCTGGCAGTGAAAACTTCAGAAAAAAGGCAGCATCGGGTGTGATATCAAGACTAAAGACATTAGATGAATTTACAACAGAATTACTTTGTAACTGCAATATAGAAACAGCCAAACAAATCACAATTTATTCTATATTAAAAAGTGATTTGCTATTTTTTGATTTTGTAAATGAATTGTACAAAGAAAAGATTATTTTAAAGGACTATAAAATAACAGATGCAGACATAGCAATATTTATAAATAGAAAGCAAGAACAAATAGAAAAGATAGCTTCATGGAAAGAATCTACAATAAGAAGATTAAAAAATAACTATATTTCTTATTTGTGTGAAGCAGGATTTATAAAGAAGCAAAAAAATTATCTAGAAATAATTAAACCAGTAATAGATAAAACATTTGCAGAGCATTTAAAAGAAATAGGGGAAGAAATATATTTAGAAATTATGACAGTATATATATAAATTTAAAAAGATAGTAGATGTATTAAATACTAAAGTAGTAAGAAATTGCGGGGGATAATATGAAAGATATACACCAAAGGTTAGGTGAAATAAAGGAGAGAATAACAGATAAATCATTTAGAGAAAATAAGGGACTTGGAAACGAGATTGGATTTCATATATTTGACTATGAACCCAAATATGAAATGCTGGTTCGAGATTATGTATTCAATTTACAAAAGCAAATCAAAAAAGAGAACAGCGATATTAAGATAAAAGAATTTGATTTATATGAGATAATGCTAGAAGTATTAGAGCAAAGAGGATATTTAGAAAAAAACTTTGAGATGGAACAAAAAAGGGGAAGTGAATTTGTATTTAATGCTACTGAAAAGACACTTAGATTAACATCTCAAAACGAAGATAACAAAATAGTTCAATATATTATAAATAGAACTCAAAGTGATGAAATAGTATTTTTAACTGGGGTTGGGAAAGTATGGCCTATAATCAGGTCACATACAGTTCTAAACAACTTACATAGAGCATTAGACAAAGTTCCAGTAGTTTTATTTTTTCCAGGGACATATGACGGGGGATCACTTATGTTATTTAATGAAATAAAAGATGATAATTATTATAGAGCATTTCAATTAGTAGACAAGTATTAATCATCAAAAATCAAGTTAATAAGGGGGTTAACTATGAGGTTATATGATATATATCAAAAAGCAATTGATAGAGAAATTACAGGGGTAATAAAAGTAGGACAAGATGATAATAAAAATGTATTACAAGAATTAGAAGAATATGTTTTAACTGATGAATTGAGCCAACATTTCGATACATTTTTTGAAAACTATAAAAAAGGTATAGTAGCAAATACAGATAAAATGGGTGTTTGGATTTCTGGATTCTTTGGTTCTGGGAAATCACACTTTCTAAAAATCCTATCATATTTACTAGAAAATAAAGAAATAGACGGAAAAAGAGCCATAGATTTTTTTGAAACAAAGATAAAAGATCCAATGGTTCTTGCTGACATGCAAAAAGCTGGGAATACAAGTACAGATGTAATACTTTTCAATATCGATTCTAAAAGTGAGTCTAATTATAAAACTTCAAAAGATGCAATTCTTAAAGTATTCAACAAAGTATTTGACGAGATGCAAGGATATTGTGGTGTTTTGCCATGGGTTGCTGATTTAGAGCGACAAATGGTAAAAGAGGGTGTATACGATAAATTCAAACAAGTTTTTAAAGAAGAAAGTGGATATGAATGGGCAGAAAGCAGAGAAGATATTTTCTATGAAGGTGATGCAGTAGTTGCGGCATTAAATAAAGCTAGAGGTATGAGTGAAGAAGCGGCTAATAATTGGTTAGAAAAAGCAGATGGAAATTATAGCTTAAGTATAGAAAAATTTGCAAAGAAAGTAAATGAATATATAGAAATCAAAGGACATAATCACCATGTTGTATTTTTGGTAGATGAAATTGGACAATATATCGGCGATGATAGCGGGCTTATGTTAAATTTACAAACAGTTGTAGAAGACTTAGGTATATACTGTTCAGGCAAATGCTGGGTATTAGTAACTTCACAACAAGATATAGATACACTTACAAAAGGACAAGTTAAAGGAAATGACTTTTCAAAAATACAAGGTAGATTCAACACAAGACTTAGTCTATCATCTTCAAATGTAGATGAAGTAATCAAAAAACGTCTTTTAAGTAAAACTGATGGAGCAAAACAAACTTTAGAAATCATGTATTCAAATAAAGAGTCTATTCTTAAAAATATAATAAACTTTACTATAGACACAGCTGAAATGAAGAACTATCAAGATTCTAAAGATTTTATAGAAACTTATCCATTTATACCATATCAATTCAATCTTCTTCAAAAAGTATTCGAAGGAGTTAGACAACATGGTGCAAGTGGAAAACATATATCAGAAGGAGAAAGATCCTTACTTGGTGCATTTCAAGAATCCGCAATAAGATATAAAGATTATGAGTTAGGAACTTTGATACCTTTTCATGTTTTTTATGAAACAATAGAAAACTTCTTAGATGGAAATATAAAATCAGTAATTTCCAAAGCTAAAGATAACAATAGATTAAATGATTATGATGTAGATGTTTTAAAGGTTTTATTTTTATTAAAATACGTAAAAGAAGTAAAACCTAACTTAGAAAATATATCTATTCTTATGTTGTCTAATATCGATGATGACAAGATTGAAATAAAACGAAAAATCCAAGAATCAGTAAACAAGTTAATAAGGGAAACATTAGTCCAAAAAAATGGAGATGAATATGAATTTTTAACTAATGATGAACAAGACATAAATAAAGAAATTCAAAATATGCAAGTGGAAATCGGTGAAATTATCGAAAAGGTAAAAGAAATTGTATTCGGAGATATTTATAGAACTACTAAATTTAGATATTCACCTAAAAAAGACTTTTCATTCAACAAATACATAGACGAAAGCCCACATGGAATAGCAAACAATGAAGTAGGAGTTAAATTGATAACTCCACACTATGATATAGATGATATGACAGCCTATGATTTAAAACAATTATCAATTAGAGAAAACAATGTAATTATAAAACTAAGCAATGATATGTCTTATTTAGAAGAGATAGAAGAAGCTTTAAAAATAGAAAAATACTTGAGACTTAATAGTGGTTCAAAATCAAATTCAACAGTTGAATCTATAAAAGAACGCAAAGGAACTGAAAAAATAGAACGAAGAGAAAGAGCAGTTTTATTATTAAAAGAAAATATAAAAACTGCTGAAATATATATAAATGGATCTTTGATGGATATTAAAGAAAAAGAAGCTGAAAATAGAATAAACGAAGGACTAAAGGTTCTAATAGACACAGTATATAACAAATTTAATTACATTAAAAAGAGCATAAATTCAAATAAAGAGCTTGTAGAGCTTTTATCAAATAGAAAAAATGAACAAATTTCTATAGATGGATTTGATGAAGATGAAAATAAATTAGCCATAGATGAAGTTTTTAGATATATAGAAAGATACAGCATAGGAACTTCAATAACTATAAAAACAATACTTCTATCTTTTTCAAAAGCACCTTATGGATGGGATGACTTAGATATTCAAGGTATTATAGCCAAACTATTTAAATCACAAAAGATAAAACTAGAATGTAGTGGTGAAAATATCACACTAGACAATAGAGATGTAGTCAATTATATAACTAAAAGAGATTATGTTGAAAAAACTAAAGTTAAAGTTAGAAAAGGTGTCCCCAATAAATATATAAAAGATGCAAAAGAAATATCTAAAGATGTTTTTTATCACACTATAACCGAAAGTGACGAAGATGGAGTTATGGCTAATTTCAAAAATAAAGCCAAAGATGTAATTTACGAGATAGATAGATTACTAGACGAGTATAAGTTTGGAAGATATCCAGATAAAAAAATACTTGAACAAGGAAAAAAATTAATCGAAGATGCTATTTATTATAAAGAACCACTTGAATTCTTTAAAAATATAAGTGATTTATATGATGATTTTCAAGATTATGGAGACGATAGCGAAGAAATTCGCAAATTCTTTAAAAAAGACAATGGCAAAGATAGTATTCAAAAGGTCAATTTTGATAAAGGGTTAAAGACAATTAAACATGCTGAAGAAAGCATGGATTATCTAGATGATGCAACAAAATCTATAGTAGACAATATTAAACAAATAGTAGAAATGGATAAGCCTTATAATAAAATTCATGAACTTCCAATGATGATTGAAAAATACAATGATAAATTGATTGAACTATATGAAAATGAAGCTAAAAATATAGAACCTATTTTAAAAAATCATAAAGCAGAAGTTATAGAGTATTTAAATCAATTTGACTTTGGAGGTGAATTTAAAAGTGAATATATTAAAAAATTCGATGAACTTATAAATAAACTTCAAAATGCCAAACAATTTAATGAAATACTAGCAATGCCACAAATATCTAAAAGAACCAAAGAAAATTGTATTAGTGAAATAGATAAAGAACAAGAAAAAAGAAACAGAAATAGTAAAACTAGTGGTGATGATGGTACAGATATAATTAAGGATCCACCAGTGGTTAAAGAAATTAGAAAAGTGTATAAGTCTAATTTAATATCTGAGAATAGTGTTATAAGTAGTCAAGAAGATATAGAGAGGTTGTTAAATAATTTGAAAAATAAGTTAGAAAAAGAACTTGAGAAAAGTGGAAAATTTAAATTAGTGTAGTATATAAAATAAAGGGGTCAAATGAAAAAGGGGATATTATGGATAAGAATGCAGTTAAAAAATTCGCCGTAAATGCTAGAAGAAAGTTAATCGATTCAGTTAGCCAAAAAGCATACGGATTGGGGATTAGCAAAGATGAAATAAAAGAAGTAGAACAAATTCCAAATGGAAGCAGAATAAAAATAAATAACGATTATGTTTATTTAACTGATACAGAAACAGAACATAGAGAAAGATTAATAGAGCAAATAGAATATAAAGGCTACGAGCAAGTTATGGAAGAAGTCGCCTACACTTGGTTTAACAGAATTATAGCAATACGATTTATGGAGGTAAATGATTACCTACCAACTCGTGTAAGAGTTTTATCTAGTGAAGATGAAAACAAAGTAGAGCCAGATGTAGTTACTCAAGCATTAGAATTGATTGAAGATTTAAGATTAGATAGAGAAAAAATATACAACTACCAAGATAATAACGACACAGAGGGATTGTTTAAGTACATATTTATAAAACAATGTAATGCACTTGGAAAAATAATGCCTGTGATGTTTGAAAAAATTCAAGATTATACAGAATTATTGTTACCAGATAATTTATTAGTAGAAAGTTCTGTAATTAGAGATTTGATAAATGATATTAAAGAAGATGACTTTAGGAATCAAGTTGAAATTATAGGTTGGCTGTATCAATATTATATTTCAGAGAAAAAAGATGAGGTATTTGCTGCTTTAAAGAAAAACAAGAAGATAACAAAAGAAAACATACCAGCAGCCACACAGCTATTTACACCAGATTGGATAGTTAAGTATATGATTGAAAATTCACTAGGAAGACTTTGGCTAGAAGGCCATCCTAATAAAGAGTTAAAAAGTGGATGGAAATATTATTTAGAAGAAGCTGAGCAAGAGCCTGATGTAGAGAAGGAGCTTGAGGAAATCAGAGAAGAGAGCAAGAAGCTAAGCCCTGAGGATATAACTGTATTAGACCCAGCTATGGGAAGTGGTCATATTCTTGTGTATGCTTTTGATGTGCTTTATCAGATTTATTTGAGTGCGGGGTATTCTGAGAGGGAGATTCCTAGACTTATTTTGGAGAAAAATTTGTATGGACTTGATATAGATGATAGAGCTGGGCAACTGGCTTATTTTGCGCTTATTATGAAGGCTAGAAGTTATTCTAGGAGATTTTTTAGAGATATTGAGAGGGAGCCTATTGAGTTAAATGTATGTGCTATTCAGGAGAGTAATGGCATTAGTGAGGAGGATATTGAGTATTTTGCTGATGGCGATGATGAGTTAAAGAGGGATGTTGAGTATTTAGTTGAGGTGTTTACTGATGCTAAGGAGTATGGGTCTATTATTAATACTCAAAGTATTAACTTATCTAAGTTTTATAATAGATTAAATGAAATAAATTTTAATCAAATAGATTTAATTAATAAAGAAAAAATTGAAATAATTATTGCATTATTTCCAATATTAATTATGCAATATAGGATAATTAACCAAAAATATAATGTTTGTATAACAAATCCACCATATATGGGGAATAAGGGAATGAGTTCAAAGTTACAAAATTATATTAAGCTTTATTATCCAAAAAGTAAAAATGATTTATGTACTATTTTTATAGAACGATGTTTGGCATATACCCAAAAAAATAGATATACATCAATGATTACTATGAATTCATGGATGTTTCAGGGAAGTTATGAGAATTTAAGAAAATATATAATTAATAACATAAATATTTGTAATTTAATACATTTAGGAACTAGAGCATTTAATGAGATAAATGGAGAAGTAGTTCAAACAGTTTCATGGATAATGAGGAAAAATTCAAAAATAAAAAATGGTAAGTATATTAGATTAGTTCAATATAGTTCGAGTGATTTAAAGAAAAAAGAATTTTTTAATAAGAATAATTTATTTCAATTAAGTCAAAAGCAATTTAATAAAATTCCATTATCTCCAATAGCATATTGGGCAAGTAAAAATATATTTTATATTTTTAAGAATTATAAATCATTAAATGAAGTAGTAAAATTAAAAGTTGGATTACAGACAGGTGATAATGATAGATTTTTAAGAGAATGGTATGAAGTTCATGTAAATAAAATAGGTTTTGGATTAAAGAATAATGATTTAGCTAAAAAAAGTGTGTTTAAATGGTTCCCACATAATAAAGGAGGAACTTTTAGAAGGTGGTATGGAAATAATGAGTATATAGTAAATTGGCAAGATGATGGATTTGAAATAAAAAATTTATATGATTCAAGTGGAAAATTAAAATCAAGACCACAAAATACAGAATTTTATTTTAAAAGTGGTTATACATGGTCAGATTTAACTACAGGACTATTTGGGGCTAGAAAAGTTGAAGAAGGATTTATATTTGATACAACAGGACCAACGATGTATATTAATAGTGGGTTTAATGACTATATTTTTGCATATATAAATTCAAAAATATTTCAACAATTTTTAGACATATCTTGTCAAGGGATGCATTATAATATAGGAGTCATTTCAAGATTGCCTATTAAATATATTAATGATAGTTATGTTTTAGATAATATAAAAGAAATTGTTAATATAAATATTAATATATCCAAAATGGATTGGGATTCATTTGAGACTTCATGGGACTTTAAAAAACATCCTATAATAGAATTTAAATCTAATAACATAGAAAATTCATTTAAAAATTGGTCAGATTTTGCAGAAAAACAATTTAACCAACTAAAATCAAATGAAGAAGAATTGAACAGAATATTTATAGATATCTACGGATTACAAGATGAATTAACACCAGAAGTTGAGGACAAAGACATAACTATCCGTAAAGCAGACAGAGATAGAGAAATGAAGTCCTTCATATCTTATGCAGTAGGATGTATAATGGGCAGATATTCTCTTGACGAAGAAGGATTGGTATTTGCTGGCGGAGAGTTCGACATAAATAGATACAAAACTTTCAAAGCCGACAAAGACGCCATAATACCGATAACAGATATGGAGTATTTTGAAGATGATATAGTTTCTAGATTTGTTGAATTTATCAAGATAGTTTTTGGAGAAGAAACCTTGGAAGAAAATTTAAACTATATAGCTGATACTGAGTGTTTCAAAAGAAAAGCCAATGAAACAAGTAGGGACTGCTTGAGAAGATATTTCTTAAAAGGATTTATGGAGGATCATTTAAAAGTTTATCAAAAGAGACCGATTTACTGGATGTTTGACAGTGGCAAGCAAAATGGATTCAAAGCTCTCATCTATATGCATAGATATGATGAAAATATGGTCGCTAAAGTTAGAGCAGATTATTTGCATGTTTTGCAAAGAAAGTACGAATCTGAAATCAATAGATTAGATAACGACATAAATTCTGAGATATTGTCGACTAAAGAAAAAACAGCTGCTAAGAAACGAAAAGAAAAAATACAAAAGCAATTGGCAGAGTGCAAACAATACGACCAAGTAATCGCCCATGTCGCTCATCAGAGAATAGCGATAGATTTAGATGATGGAGTGAAGGTTAATTATCAGAAATTTCAGGGGATTGAAGTGCCACAGGGCGATGGAAAGAAGGATTTAAAACAAGATTTATTGTTTAAGGTTAAGATGTAGTAATTTTAATATATAGTTTTAGGTTATAATATATTTAATCGAATATATGTTTTGTATGATATTATTTAATTTAAATGAAAAAGGATGAATTTTATGGTGATTTACATAATGAAGATAGTAAATATTAATAAATAAAAATAGAAAGGTAATAAACTTTAATTATTTAAAAATATATTACAAATAATTTATTTTGCTAGGAGGGAAAAGATAATGGGGAAAAAAGAATTTTTTAAAAAGATACATCCAAATTCATTTTCTGATTCTAAAATTATAAAAAAAGCTAAACTTTCAAAGGATTTTTTTTCATATTTTCTAGATACTTTAACAAATCAAAGTAAAGAAAAAGATTTTGAAGAATTCTGTCGTAAATTAATTGAAGTCGTAATTTGTCCCAATTTAATTCCGCAGACTGGGCCAACTGGTGGGGGAGATAGCAAAGTTGACTCTGAAACTTATCCAGTTTCAGAATCAATAGCTGAAACATGGTTAAATGGATATGCAGATTTTGCGCATAAAGAAAGATGGGCATTTGCTATAAGTGCAAAAAAAGATTGGAAGCCCAAATTAAAATCAGATGTGGCAAAAATTATAAAAACAAATGAAGATTTGAATAGAAATTATAAAAAAATATTTTTTATTACAAATCAATTTGTACCAGATAAAAAAAGAGCTGCAGAAGAGGATTCTCTTAGAAATCAATATCAAATTGATGTTAGAATACTAGATAAAAATTGGATATTAGATAAAACTTTTATCGATAATAATATAAATATTGCTATTGAAGCATTTAATATGTCAGAAGATTTGGCTGATGTAATTGAAGAAGGACCTAATGATATAGTTAGAAAGAAAAGAATGGATGAAATTAATTCAGAGCTAAAATATATAGAAAAATTAAAGCCATCAAAAATAATAAGATTATCACAAGAATCAGTTTTAATTTCAAGAGAATTGGAAGTGGACAAATCATTAGCAATAGCAATATTAGATAGAAATATAAGTTTTTGTAAAAAATATGGGACTTTAAAGGATTATGCAAATGCTTTGTATGATTATTGTTGGACTATGATATGGTGGTATGAAGATTGTGATATATATTATGATATGTATGTAGAACTTGAGAATCTTTACAAAAAAAATATAGATAATTATAGTATTTTAAAAGATTTATCTATTTTATGGATTACTTTATATTCTAATCATAATTCAAATGAAAAGAGAATTGACAATATAGAGAATCATACAAAATTTTTAGTTGAGTCATTTTATAGATTTATTAATGATAAAGAAAATCCTAAAAGAGCTAAATTAGCTAAATTTGATTATCAAATGATTAGATTACAAAATCCAGATAAATGGGAAAGTGTAATAGATGAGTATATTGATATTACTAAAAATATAAATTTTAATAATGATATAGATTTAATTCAATTAAAAAAAATATTGGAACTTCCGATTTTGAAAAATTGTTCAAAATATGATGATTTATTTGATCAAATGATTGATTTATTAGCTGAACGATCAAAAAATATAGAATTATCGCAATTACTTACTAATAGAGGAGATGACTATCTAGAAAAAGATATTTATAAGTCTATTGTATTATATAGTAAAGCTTTAACTAAATTATATAGTGAAGAATCTAAAGTTGATTTAGTAAAAACATTATTAAAATTAGGATATTGCTTTGAACAAAAGGGATTATTGTGGGGAGCAAGAAGTTATTATGCAAAAGCTTTTATGGAATCTTTAATGATATATTTTTATGAAGGAAATGTTATTCCTGGTTTGTTTTTATCAGTAAAATCAATGAAATATTTAGAATTAAAATTAGGAAGAATTGATTATTCTATTGAATTAAATGAAATAGAACAATTTGGAAAAGAACTTTATCCTTATGAATTAAATATAGAAGAGGAAGAAAAAAATTATATGCATTATGATTTTATATTTGCGATTGAATTATTGCATATGAATTTAGAAAATATGAAATGGTTAAATAAGTTACCAGATTATTTGAATAAAATTTCTTTAAATATATCTAGTGCGGCATTAAAATATAAATTTGGATATTATGATGATGAGTATATAAAAGATTTAAAATCTAAGGAAGCAATAGATAAATTTATGGAAAACTTATATAATCAACCTGCTGCAAATGAATTAAAACAAAATTTTTATTATGTTGGAGATAATAAAAATATAAAACTACAAACAAAAATTATGGGATGTAAAGTAGTGATTAATTTTGAAAAAAATGACAACATAGTATATGAATTAGGTGCAACTATAATAGCTATGCTAGAAAATATTTTTGCAACTTCAGTTGTAGATCAAATTGTAGCTGTTCTTTATGAGTTTAATATAAATATTAAAGAAGTAAAAGGAGATAAATTTAATATTTATATAGAAAAAACAAATAATAATATTTTATTAGAAATATCAAAAATAAATGAATTAATGGAATTTGACAATAAAGATATACTGTTTGAAAAATTAAATTATATTGTAGGAATGTTTATTATTGAAATGATAAATTTACCAAAAGATATAGAAAAAATAAAAAAGAGTATAGAAACTGAAAATACTATGTTTAGAAGTATTAATTATTCTAGTACAATAGATACATTTCTTATTAATGAAGAACAATTTTTATTAAATGATAAGACTCAAAATATGAAAGAATATATTAATATTAGAGATAAAGATATTTTCGTTAGTAAAAATTCAAAAAAAGAAGAAAATAGTGTTAATAGTAATGATTTTAAATATGAAAAGTCCTTTGATAAATTTGATTTTTCAAAAGTTAGTCATAACAATATGGAAATAAATGATATAATTTATATACCTTTATGGGATAAAGCAAAATGGAGAGGTTTATGTGTTTATTCTGATCCAGAATTTAGATATCCACCTTATGTTAATTTGATATTTGAAAATGAAGCGGGCTTGGATATTTTTAAAAAGTGGAAAAAAGAAGATAAGATAGATAGAGTAAAAATAGGTATTATTACAGGAATTAATAAAAATAATCCTTATTGGTATAGAGTTATTATAGGATCAGATTTTAGTAATTTAAATAAAGAGAATAGTAATGAATGTAGTATATTTAACTATATGAGTAGATTGCATACTATGGAAGCTAAAAATAATAATACTATTACTATATTGAAAAAGGTTATACAAGAACATAAAAAATTTAAATTTGGATGTTTATTAGTTAAAGATATAAAAGAAAATAATTATATCGGTAGGAATAATTATTATGAAAAAACAATTGAAGATATAATTATGAAAGACGTTTCGAAAATTAATGAGGATGATGTGTTTCTTATAAATGGAGTGATGCCAACTGATATTCCTGTAAATAATAGTGGAAAAGAGATGTATATAGAAAAAATTATAAAAGAAAAATAATTTGTTATATATTAATTAAAAAATGGAGTAGGATTATATTAATATTGGGAGATGGTAAAATTGTCAAGTAAAAGATCAGCGGAAGCAACAATAGCAGGGTATTTATATCAATTTGATAAAAGTATTATAGAAATTTTAAATTTTGAAAATGATTATTCTCAAGTAACAATTGAAGGTATAGAAGATATAGATATAGAGGATGAAGATTTTAATTTAAAATCTATACAAGTAAAATATTATGAAGGTACTGAATATAATCATTCCCAGATTTCTGAAGCTGTGAGATATTTATTTTTTAATTATATAGATTATTTAAATGGAAATGCAAAAAGAAGAGAGTATTATGTGTATGGACATTATTATTCGGGAACAGAAAAATTAAAAGTAAACGAAGATTTTACTCTTCAGGATATTGATGGAAAAAAAGCTATAGATATTGTTAAAGAAAATTTTCTTACATATAATTCAAAGAAAGAAGGAAAGAAAGAATTTTACTCAGAGAAAAATATAAAATATAGAGACGAAGATGATAATGAAATAAAAAGAAGTATTACGGATGAAGAACTAGAAGATTTTATCTCTTTATTAAAAATAAATATAAATGCTAAATCTATTGATGAACAGTATGAAGAATTATTATTGTTATTAGAAGAAAGAGTTGATAATTGTAAATCTAGAGAAGATGCAGAAAATTATTATTATAATAATGCGTTAAATGTGGTATTTAATTTAGCAAAGAGTAGAGATGAATCTTCAATAGATAAAGAAGAAAAAATAAAGTTTTTGAATAAGAAAAAAACAAGTTTAGAAGGTAAAATAAAGAGAAGATTACAAAATGAAAATTCTGAAAAATTAGAAGAAGTTGAAGAATATAAAAATGAATTAGAAAAATTAAAATTAGAAATAGATAAATTATATGATGAGATTGAAGAGAATGATAAGAAAAAAAGAACTATAACAAAAAAGGAATTTATAAAAAAAATAGATAAAAAGATATTTTTATTTAATAAATGGTATGCTGCTAATCTCGGAAAAATGAAATATACTGAATATATTAGAGATAATCTATATAAACGAAAAAGTTTAAATCGTACAAAAAGTAAATTTTTGATTTTAGGAAAAGAATTTAAAAATGATTTAACTAACTATGAAAATGTACCTATTTATAAATTTCTAAAATTAGTAATAGAAGATTCTTATAAAATAGATACTGCATTTGCCAATAAAGATAAACCATGGACTATTGTGTTAGATATTGAAAGTGAAGAATATCAAAAAATTTTAAATAAGTTATTTAAACATAATATAAAAATAAATACAGGAAAAGAAGAATATAAATTTGATATAGATGCATTTAATGAAGAACCAATAATTAATGCTAATATGGATGGAACTATAAGTAGAGCATCATATCAAATAAAATTGATAACACTTTCTACATTTAAAGAGAACATACCAGAAATAGAAGATATAGATGTAGCCTTATTTTTTATGAGAGATAATTGTGATGAGTATTTAGAGGAATTAAATAGTAGAGGTGTATATTCATATGTTGTAGATAGTCGAGATATAACTACTTTAGAAGATATCGAATTTTTATTTGAAAATAAAAATATATACAAAGACTATTTTAGGATTTTAAATGTATCTCCAACATTACTTCAAATAGAAGTAATAAAACCTCAAAAATTTAAGAATTTAAATGAAAATTTTACATTGGGAAGTTATATAAAAATAACAGACGAGAATAATAATTCTATTATAGGAATATTAAAAAGTTATAAAATTAAAGAAATAAATAATAAGGATGATTTAGCAATAAAAAAAATAAATGAGCCTTCTTTTATTTTAGATGTTCAGCCTGTGGGTCATATTACTGATAATGAATTTAAAAAAGGAAATAAAAGTATAACAATACCCCCAAGTAGAGTTGAGATTGCAAATGAGGAATTATTAAAAGAGATTTTTTATATTAAAAGTAAAGATAAGGAATTCTGCATTGGAGATTTGGCTCAAAATCCAACTATAAATGGAGAAAGAATAAATGTTACTATGGATGGAAATAAATTTTTTAATAAACATCTAGCAGTAGTAGGTTCCACAGGAAGTGGAAAATCTTGTACAGTAGCTAAAATTTTGCAAGAAGGTATAAAACCTTATACTCAAAATCAAAAAGAAGGCATTTTGAACAATTCACATGTAATACTATTTGATTTACATGGAGAATATAGAAATGCATTTAAGGAAGAATGTAGATATTTAGAAGCTGAAAATTTAAAATTACCATATTGGTTAATGAATTCAGAAGAATTACAAGAATATTTTCTAGATGTTGAAGGTAGTGATCATAATCAGAGAAATATATTTAAAAAGGCAATTACTTTGAATAAAAAATGGCATAATTTAAATGAAAAAGAAGGACAAAAGGAAATTAATGATAATATAACTTATGATTCATCTGTATATTTTAGTATTAGTGAAATTTTATGTTGTATAGAAAATTATAATAGAGCAAGAGAAAAAGATGGTATTTATACTTGGATAGATAGTGATAATGTAAATGATTTAGATATAAAAGATATAATGCCACAAACATATAATGAATTAGAACAATATTCTAAACTTTTTAGGTATCGACTTGAACCTGTCAATGAAAAAGGAACTAGACAAGCAAATTTAAATTTTACTAATTTTATAAGTAGACTTGAAAATAAAATTCATGATGATAGGTTAAAATTTTTATTACAAAAAGGAAACGAATGTAAAATAGAATTAGCAGATGTTATTAAACAATTTATTGGATATAATACAATATCATTAGAAGAAAATAAAAATATTACAATAATTGATTTGAGTGGTATGCCATTTGAGGTAGTTAATATAGTTGTTGCATTGGTAAGTAGATTGATATTTAAATTTGCCTTTGAAAGAAAAAGAGTAATGAAAATGAATCAAATTGAAGAAGTTAATGAAGTTCCATTTTTGCTTGTTTATGAAGAGGCACACAATTATATTCCAAAATCACAAGAAGTAAAATATAAATCAGTTAAGGAAGCCGTTGAAAGAATAGCAAAAGAAGGTAGAAAGTATGGAGTTTCTGCTATGATAGTAAGTCAGCGTCCTTCAGAAATATCTGAAACAATTTTTTCTCAATGTAATAGTTTTGTAGTAATGAGATTAACTAATCCGGTAGATCAAAATTATATAAAAAAAATGTTACCTGAAGATATTAGTTCAATTACTGATAATATTTCGGGTTTTGATAAAAGGGAAGCTTTAATATTAGGAGATTCAGTAAAGATTCCAGCATTAATTAAAATACATGAATTAGATTCAGATAGACTACCAAAATCGAATGACATTAATTTTATACAAGAATGGAGAAAAGATTGGAACGAAATGGATGAATTTGACAGAGTTATAAGTTTAATGTCTAAAAAATGTTAATAGGTTAAATACTATTTGTTGCATATTTTTTCATAATAATAGTTATAAAACATCTATAAAATCTAATCACAAAATTATCTAAAATACTAGAAGTAAAAAGGAAAGATGGTGAATCAATGAATCTTGATGAAATAACGAAAGTACTAACAGAAATCTACAACGAACCACTAATAAACGAAAATCCACGCCATATAGTATTTTGGTACGACACAGAAGGCGAATTTATTGAAGATATAGATAACATAAACATACAAAACGTAAAAACATTAAAACTTACACAAAACAACTATTTTAAAACAAGATACATATTAGAAAAAGAAGACAAAACATCAAATATACTAATCTATGCCAACATGCCTAAACCATCACCACGAGAAGACTGGTTACTTGATGTATTAAAATACAGTATAGAATTTTCAACAGATAAAACAACCGTTACAATGAGAGATTTAGATATAAAAGATAAATCACTAACTCCTATTATAAAAAACTATTCAAAGTTCTTTAATAATAAAGAAAGATATACTGCTTTTAAAAAATTAGATATAGATAATTATACAGAGGAAAATGTACATATCGCAGTGTTATCCGTTCTTTGTAAGTTATCTGTGCTTGATTTTGAGGAAGTGACAAAAGTATTATTAAGAGGATTTTTAAATAAAGATAACAAGCATCTAGAAAATATAAAAAAATTCGGGGATATAGATGCATTTTGGGATTTATGTTCTAAATACTATGGATATAATTTAGAAGAAAAAAGCATAGGAAAGTTGATGATACTTTTAGCTATTACGGATTTAGATGAAAAGATAGACAAGCAGTTACCAAAGAACTACACAGAATATATATCTGATAAAAAGTCAAACTGTTCTATTTTTATAAATCATTTTATGAACGACAGGGAAGATTCTGATACATATAAAAAACTAGCTGATAAAGTACAACATGTAATTAAATTAGAAGAAGTAGTATCAAAATTAAATGAAGAGGATTTTATAAAATGTGATACGTTTAGATATTTTGATGAAGTTACAATTAAAAATATAGTAGATGTACTTATAAGTGGAGCTGATGAGTTTGACAAGTATGAAGAAATTATAAATAAAAGAAAAAGCTTAAATTGGTATCCTGACTATAAGAACTACTACGATGCTTTAGAGCAGGCTATTAACTTATTTAGACTGAAGGATAATATAGATTATATAAAAGAAAAATCACCTTATGAAATGATAGAATCATATTACAATAATGGTGAAAACTCGTATTATTTAATAGATAAGGCTTATAGAAAGTTTTATGTAGCGTATGACAAAATCCAAGACAAGGATATACTATACAATCTTATGCAAAGTATAGAAAAAATTTATACTAATTGGTACTTAGATGAATTATCAGTTAAGTGGTCTAGTACTGTTGATTATAATTTAAAAACTGAGTGGAATATTCCAGGGGTTATATCTCAAAAGGCTTTTTACTCAAATTATATAGAACCACATAATTTAAGTAAGGAAAGAGTATTTGTTATAATATCTGATGCTCTTAGATACGAGTGTGCTAAGGAATTTAGTGATATATTAAATACAGAAGCTAAGGGAAGTACAACTGTTGATGTGCTTCAAGGGGTTTTACCTTCTTGTACTAAGCTTGGAATGGCGAGTTTGCTTCCTAATAAAAATATAACTTTGGACGAAAAAAATGATGTATATGTAGATGATATAAGCAGTGAAGGAACTTTAAATAGAGATAAAATACTTAAATTAAAGAATTCTAATTCACTTGCTATAACCTATAAAGATTTAGAATATTTATCTTCTAGTGAGTTTAAAAAAGTATTTACAGGTAAAAAGGTAATTTATATTTATCACAATGTTATAGATGCCAGAGGAGATAATGCATCTACTGAAAGGGAAGTGTTTGAAGCTTGTGAGGAGGCTTTTATTGAGCTTAAGCAATTAGTAAATAACCTTGTAAACAGATTAAATGCTGTTAATATTTATATAACATCAGATCATGGATTTTTATATAGAAGGGGCAGCATAAAAACTACTGAAAAAATAAATTATAAATCTGATGATAAATATTCAAGAAGATATGCTGTAAGCGATAAATTTACAAAACAAGATGGAACACTTACTTTCTCTATGGATTATATATTATCAAATAAAGGCGAAAAATTTGTTACTGTTCCAAGGGGAGAGGTTCGATTTTCAAAACAGGGTGCAGGAAGTAATTATGTTCATGGAGGGATTATGCCACAGGAGATAGTTGTTCCAGTTATTAAGTTTAAAGGAAATAAAAAATCTGCAAATATAGAAGAATCTTATGTAGAAGTTGAAATGAGTACTATAAGCAAAAAAATAACTACACCTAGATTTACTATAAACTTCTTCCAAAAAGATATGGTAGAAGATAAAAAGCAACCAACTATGCTAAAAGCCCGTTTTGAAGATGAGGCTGGAAATATAATTTCCAATGAGATAAGCATAATCGCTGACAATAAATCACCTAATGCTGAGGAAAGGGTATTTAAAGAGAGATTTGCTTTAAAGAGCAGTATAAGATATGACAAAAATTCTAAATACTATCTAGTTATGTTAGAAGATAATAATGAGATAAATAATGAATATAAAAAATATGAATTTATTATAGATATTGCAATTCAAGATGATTTTGAATTTTAATGTTTTAAATCGCTTTATAGGACTATAATTATAGTATATGAGGCGATTTTTTTATAAGGGGTGAAGGGATGGACAATTTAGATAAAAAATTAAACGAGCATTTTGCGGGAAGAGTTGTACGCAAGGATTTGACTAAAAAAATTAAAGAAGGAGCAAATGTACCAGTTTATGTACTAGAGTATTTGCTGGGGATGTATTGTGCAACTGAGGATGAGGAAAGTATAGCTGAGGGTGTAGAGAGAGTAAAAAAGATATTAGCTGATAATTTTGTTAGACCTGATGAAGCTGAAAAGATAAAATCAAAAATTAGAGAACTTGGCAAGTTTACAGTTATAGATAAGCTTACAGTTAAACTAAATGCAAAAAAGGATTTATACGAGGCCGAATTTTCTAATTTAGGGTTAAAAGGCGTACCAATAGCACCTCATTATGTTAAAGATTTTGATAAGTTATTAGGTGGTGGAATTTGGTGTATATTAAAAATGGATTATTTCTTTGATGAAGATGTCAAAGATGCATCTCCATTTAATATATCTAATTTAACGCCTATACAAATGCCTAATCTTGATTTAGATGAAATTATGGAGGGCAGAAAAAACTTTACAAAGGATGAATGGATAGATATTTTAATTAGAAGCATAGGTATGGAGCCGACTACTTTGGATGAAAAGGTTAAATGGCATTTACTGCTTCGAATGGTGCCTCTTGTTGAAAATAACTACAACTTATGCGAACTTGGGCCTCGTGGAACAGGTAAGTCACATCTATATAAAGAGATTTCTCCAAATTCTATATTGGTATCAGGTGGACAAACTACTGTTGCAAATTTATTTTACAATATGAGTTCTAAACAAATAGGGCTTGTAGGTATGTGGGATACTGTTGCATTTGATGAAGTTGCGGGAATTAATTTTAAAGATAAAGATGGAATACAAATAATGAAAGATTATATGGCATCTGGATCTTTTGCGAGGGGGCGTGAAGAGAAAAATGCATCTGCTTCTATGGTATTTGTGGGGAATATAAATCAAAGTGTGGAATCATTAATAAAAACATCACATTTGTTTGAACCATTCCCAGATGCTATGAGCAGTGATAGTGCGTTTTTTGATAGGATTCATTATTATTTGCCAGGTTGGGAAATACCTAAAATGAGACCTGAATTTTTTACTAATGATTATGGATTTATAACAGATTATCTATCTGAGTTTTTAAGAGAAATGAGAAAACGAAACTTCTCTGACAGTATAGACAAGTATTTTAAACTTGGAAATAATTTAAATCAAAGGGATACTATTGCAGTGCGTAAAACTGTATCAGGTATGGTTAAATTGATTTATCCAAATGGTGAATTTGGGAAAGATGAAATAGATGAAATTTTAAGATATGCTTTAGTAGGAAGAAGACGTGTAAAAGAACAACTTAAAAAAATAGGTGGTATGGAATTTTATGATGTTCAATTTTCTTATATAGACAATGAAACTTTTAATGAAGAATTTGTATCAGTACCAGAACAAGGTGGTGTAAAGATTATACCAGAGGGAATGAATCGTGCAGGTCATGTTTACACTGTAGCTAGAGGTAAAAATGGTATGATTGGTGTTTATAAAATTGAAACTGAAGTTATAAATGGAAATGGTAAATTTGAAAAAAGTGGACTAGCATCTGATAGAGAGGCAAAAGAATCAATCGAAACTGCATTTAAATACTTTAGAGCCAATAGCAAAAATATAAGTGCATCTATAAGTCTTACAAATAGAGATTATATGATGTATGTACAGGATATAGTTGGAGTTGGATTAACTCCTGAACTTTCTCTTGCTGCTTTTGTAGGATTATGTTCTGGTGCTATGAATAAACCAGTTCAAAGTCAACTAGCAGTATTAGGTTCATTTAGCATAGGTGGAACAATTAATAAAATAGAAGAACTTGCAAATGTACTTCAAGTATGTTTTGATGCAGGAGCAAAAAAAGTTTTACTTCCAATGAGCAGTGCTCCTGATTTAACTACTGTGCCACCAGAATTATTTGCTAAGTTTCAAACTTCATTTTATACTTCACCAGAAGATGCTGTATTTAAAGCATTGGGAGTTGATTAATATACATAGATATTGATTTAATTTATATAGGGCAGTACACTGTGCTGTTCTATTTTTTATACTCTAAAAACAATTCATTTATAAAATTCCCAGTAGGAAATAATACTAAAAAATTAATAATAAAAATCATCACAAAGTCGTTAAAAAGAATCCCAGCGTCACAAAAAAAGAACGCCGAAAAACTCTCAGCGTTCAAAAAAATCCTAATCTTCATCAGCTTCATATGAATCACTACGTAAACTCATTTTTTCGCCAATCTTATTAATATCATATGGTGTATTTTGATAAACTTGGTAGTTTAACCAGTTGCCATAGAATAAGTTGGCGTTTGATCTCCAAGTGTTTACAGGTTCGCTTTGTGTATCTCCATTAGGATAGTAATTTTCAGGTATAAGTGGATTCATACCTTTGTTAAAGTCTCTGACATATTCTTGTTGTAATGTGTCAGTATCGTATTCTAGATGGCCTGTTACAAAGATTTTTCTTCCATCTTCAGTAGAGATTATAAATGCTCCTGCTTTTTCAGATTCAGATAAAATTTCTAATTCGTCTACATTTAAGATGTCTTCTTTTCTAACTTCTGTATGTCTAGAATGTGGAGCGTAGAACATATCGTTTAGCCCTCTTGTTAAAGTTGCCGATGGATTATTTACTTTATGTGCAAATATTCCTGATAATTTATCTTTTAAAACGTGTTTTTGTATTCCATAATAATGGTATAGTGCAGCTTGTGCGGCCCAACATATATGTATAGTTGAGAAGACATTTTTCTTGCTCCATTCCATAATTTCGACTAATTCATCCCAATATTCTACTTCCTCAAATTCTAAAAGTTCAACTGGAGCCCCTGTTATTATTAATCCGTCGAATTTTTGATCTTTAATATTGTCAAAATGAGTGTAGAATTTATCTAAATGTTCGCTTGATGTGTTTTTACATTCGTGGCTTTTTACATTAAGTAAAGTTATTTCTACTTGTATAGGTGAATTAGATAAATATCTAAGTAGTTGGTTTTCAGTTTGTATTTTAAGAGGCATTAAATTTAGTATAGCTATTTTTAATGGTCTTATATCTTGTCGCATAGATCTTTCTGTGTCCATGACGAAAATATTTTCATTTGATAAAACGGAATATGCTGGTAATGTTTTTGGTATTTTAAGTGGCATAATCGTCCCTCCCCTTTTTATTGTAACAGATATATTGTACACAAAATATGGAAAAAATTCTATATTTTCTCATGAAATAATATTTATATTTATTTTTGAGCAAATCTAAAATTATGTCTTCTACTTTTTAAAAATTCATTTACAAATATAAAAACAGAAGTCAAGGCAACCGATAAAATACAGGCGCTTAGTATTGCGAATTTACACAGATTTATAAGTTCAAAATCATATGAAAAAGTAAGTTCACACATAAATATCGACATCGTAAATCCGATTCCAGCTATTAATGAAACTAAAAATACAGAGTAAAAATCGAGACCCTTAGGTCTACTTACAAGTTTTAATTTTGCAAACACATATGTAAATAAAGTTATGCCTAGTGGTTTTCCGAATGCAAGCCCAAATAATATTCCAAAGTAAAGTCTTTCGCTAGCCCCCAAATTAGTAGTAATATCTAAAGAAACACCACTATTTACAAATGCGAATAAAGGTATAACGATAAAGTTTGTAAAAGGAGATAATTTTTCTTGCAAAATCTCTAATACACTTTTTTTGCCGTTATAAGCTTTGGCAGGTATACATATAGCTAACAAAATACCGCTTATTGTAGGATGGACATTGCTACAATTTATCAAATACCACAAAATAAGTCCGCTGAAAATATAATAAGGGATATTTTCTATATGAAACACCTTATTTGCTACAATTAAAATAAGCATTACACAAATTGCTACAATTAAATAAGTCGTATTTATATCTTGTGTAAAAAATATTGCAATCACAAGTATCGAAATCAAATCATCGACAACGGCAAGTGTAAGTAAAAATAACCTAGCTTGAGGATTTATATGGTTTTTAAATATGTAAAATATGCCGACTGCAAATGCGATGTCTGTGGAAATTGGAATACAAAATCCGTTTATGTAATCAGTTCTAAAATTGAAAATCAAAAATATTATCGCGGGGACGATGACCCCACCGATTGAACCGATAACTGGAAAAGATGCCTTCTTTATAGAAGATAAATTTCCATATAAGATATTTTCTTTAATTTCGAGTCCTACATTTAAAAAGAAGAAAAACATTAAAAAATCATTTATAAATTCATTTAGTGGAAACCTGAAAAATAAATTATCAAAAATGATTTTATTGTAAATCCCTTCATAAGAACTGTTTGCAATACAAAGTGCGCTTATTGTACAAATTAAAAGCAACACGCTGCTTAAGGCTTCTGACTTTATACTTCTTCTATAACGTTCTAAATTTTTCATAATAACACCTTCTTATAAGATATCTATTCAAATTTATGATATCATTTAGGATTATATGACAATAAAATTATGAATAAAAAATATACAATTGGAAATAAATAACTAAAGATTTAAATATTGAGTTATTATCTTTTTTGTAATATAATTCATATACGTAATATTTAAATAATATAAGATTATTAATGAAATGTATTCATTTAAGACTATATATGAAGGAGGAGATTTTTTGACAACTAATAGAATAGTAAAGACAGCGATAGTTGCATCTATCTATGCAGCTTTAACAGTTGGATTAAATCCAATTAGTTATGGAGCAGTTCAATTTAGATTATCAGAAGTGCTTGTTCTTTTAGCATTTGTAAATGCTGATTATATCGTCGGTTTAACAATAGGATGTTTAATAGCAAACTTATTAGGACCTTATGGTCTTGCTGATATAATATGTGGTACTTTTGCAACATTTGTAAGTGCTTATTTAATCTACGTTACGCCTAAGTTTATAAAAAGCAAATATGCTATTTGGGTAGCATCTTTATGGCCAGTACTTATTAATGCACTTATAATAGGACTTATGTTAAATGTATTCTTTAAATACCCACTTATACTTAGTATGCTACAAGTTGGAATAGGTGAATTTGGAGTTGTAACTATTATTGGTGTTCCTTTATTTAAAATTATAAGTTCTAAATACCCATCTATTTTTAATATAAAGGAGGCTTAATGATATGGAAGAAAAATACACAAAAGTAATTGCAGTAGGTGACGAAGCAATAAATTATTTAGAAGATATAAAACATAATTTACAAAAAAATGCTAGCTTTGAAAATATAAAAGTAACTAAAGACGTAGACAAAGAGTTCGTAAGAGGCTTATTAGACGGAATAGAAGTTTTATATATGTTATACGATAGCTCAGACAAAGATGTTGTGAATATACTTAAAGCAATATCTTTTATGGCACAAGAAAGAAGAGTTTTATGTATAGGACTTGATATATGTTTAAAAGAAAATAAAGAAGATATAGGTGTAGATAAAGAGTTCAAACTAAACAAATACAACTTAGAAACTACAATGGATATGATAAATCTTATAAGTGAAGCTATGGACGAAGAAACTTTAATATACGTAGATTTAAGTGACTTAAAAGAAATATTCCAAAGCAAAGGGGCAGTGTCTTACTCAGTTAAAGAATTCGAGCTTGATAAAAATCATGCTGAGCTTGCAAAAATGTTAGAAGAAGACTTCTACAAAAGTGAAGGTGAGTTAACACTTAAAAAAGGTCTTTTACTTGCAGAATGTAGTGAGGCTGCTGGAGACAACACTTTAATTTACTTAAACGAAGTAATAAATGCTCTAAAAGATATAACAGAATCTAATATAGATATGGTATTTTCATATAACGAAAAAGCAAAAGATCAAAAAACTATGAAAATAGCTTATTTAAGAAATTAACAAAAATCTACTATATCAAATTATATTAAAAAGATATATAATTTTAATAAATTAAGAAATATATACGATAATACAAATCCCACACATAAAAAATATTATGGCGTGGGATTTTTCCATTAAGATATTATTGACTTATAAATGAATTTATTATAATATTAATCTTATTGTGTAAAATTTAAATATATTGAAAGAAAGGAACTAAACTAAATGTTACAAGTAACTAATGTAGGACTTAGATTTGGAGATAAGGAATTATATAAAGACGTAAATTTAAAGTTTACTAAAGGAAATTGTTATGGAATAATAGGTGCTAATGGTGCAGGAAAAACTACTTTCCTTAAAATATTAGCTGGAGATATAGAACCAAACACAGGAAGTGTAAGCATAACTGAAAAAGAAAGAATGTCAGTTCTTAGACAGGACCACTTCAAATACGATGAAGATACTGTTTTAGATGTTGTTATAATGGGTCATGCTAGATTATACGAAATAATGAAAGAAAAAGATGCATTATACATGAAAGAAGACTTCTCAGAAGAAGATGGTATAAAAGCTGCAGAACTTGAAGGAGAGTTCGCTGAACTTGATG
>ERZ827363.615-NODE-615-length-38378-cov-4.692900_pt1 | contig 38378 bp, 23 predicted proteins | sample MGYA00519776_ERZ827363 | MGnify/ENA primary metagenome ERZ827363 (study PRJEB31778, sample SAMEA3449288) | human gut metagenome | biome: human gut; feature: human-associated habitat; material: faeces | place: United Kingdom | collected 2010/2012 ... | reverse complement strand
TAAAATGGGGAGAAATTTCTCATTTTAACTTGTACTAAATCTTGACATAGGACCAGCGTGATATATATTAAGTGTATACAAAAACATGTGCATTCTTTTAAAGTCGTCTATAAATCTTAAACTCCTCAAGAAAGGAGGAAAATCATGAAAAAAAAGTATTGGGCATTATTAGTTTTTGTGTTAATAATAGTATTGCAGTGGATTGGATTAGGATTTTATGGTCAAATAAGGTTTATTTTTTTGATAATTATATTAGTTCTAATTGTTTTATTTGCAATATTAGTGCGAAAATAGCAAAAGTGATTTGTGAATAGTGAGGTAAAGGAACAAGGTGAAGCCGATACACTTAGGGCAGTCGGTAGTGTAAAATAGTTTGTGTTTTTGGTAAAAAACAACTCCTTTTTGGTAAGAATTCAGATATGACAATTCTTATCGAAAAGGAGTATTTTTTATGGCAGTTGCAAAGGAACAAATTCGACAGATCATCTCAGAAAACAACATTAATAGCGTTGCAGATATATACACGCTTCTGAAAGACAGTTTCAAGGATATCCTGCAGGAGCTGATGGAGGCAGAACTGGATGCAACTCTTGGCTACGAGAAAAACCATAAGGGAGATCTACAAACAGACAATAAAAGAAATGGTCAGCAAGATCACAGACAAGATACTTCCTCAGGTTAAGGAATGGCAGTCCCGTCCTCTGAACCCGGTTTATCCGTTTGTCTTTATGGACTGTATTCATTATAAAGTACGTGAGGATGGCAGAATCCTGAGTCGTGCTGCGTATGTAGTTCTTGGCGTTACAGTGGAGGGATACAAAGATATCCTCAGCATCACAGTAGGCGCAAATGAAACCAGCAAGTTCTGGCTTGGGATGCTTAATGATCTTAAGAACCGCGGAGTAAAAGATGTCCTTTTCTTCTGCGTGGATGGTCTTCCGGGTTTTAAAGAAGCTATTCAGGCAGTTTATCCGCAGGCAGAGATCCAGAGATGTGTGATCCATATGCTACGCAATTCTTTCAAATATGTAAATTATAATGATCTGAAAAAGTTTTCCTCGGATTTCAAAGAAGTGTACAATGCTCCGAACGAAACAGCCGCTTTAACAGAGCTGGAGAACATGAAAGAAAAATGGGGGAAGAAATATCCGTACGCGATCAGTAACTGGGAAAATAATTGGGAAGATGTAAGTTCCTTTTTCCAGTTTTCTAATGATATCAGACGCATTATGTACACGACAAATATCATAGAAGGATTGAACCGCCAGTATCGGAAAGTCACGAAAACGAAAAGCGTATTCCCAAGCGATTCTGCATTGGAAAAGATGCTGTATCTTGCCAGCGAGAACGTAGTCAAAAAGTGGACGCAGAGATACCGGAACTGGGATCAGGTATTGAATCAGCTGATAGTCCTTTACGGAGAACGGCTTACTGCTTATCTGTAAGAGAAAAGAAAAGCAGGAATGGGGAAGCTCTTTTAAGCCCCTCATTCCTGCTCTCTGTCTATTCCTTCGGCATTTATATTATTGCCAGAAATTTCCGATCCTATTCCAGAGGTCGGGTGTGGGCAGAGCCCACAAAAGGCAATAATCATGATGCCTTACTTGTCATGCAAAAAAATCGAAAATGATGTATATAATTTTCCTACATGGCAATACTGTAAGTACAAAGATATATTCGACAGCCGCATAATCATTAATTCGACAGCAAAGTTTTACATATCTATTTCTTATCAGAAAGATTTACTTTCCATAGACACAAGAATTCTTACACCCTCCTTTGAAATTTTATTTTCTCAACTTACACACTTTATTTTACACTCCCACAGAAACCATTCTGCAGCTCTTAATCTTGTCATCCGGTTATCTTTTCGCACCTTCTATGATCTGGATCAGGTTTTTATCCAGCTGGATCGTCCGGTTCCATGGATTGATGATGACTCCTGCGATTTCCGGTACGGTCAGAGCGGATGCAAACAATTTATCGATATTTGCCAGGAAGGTGGATTTTACGCTTCCGCCGCCTTTTAATTCTTCTTCAAAGCTTGTAAATGCTGCCCACCACGCTTTTCCGTCAGCGGTCTTTATCGCCTGCACCCGGATCTGACCGTCTCCGGTCGGCGGTTCTACTGCCACGATAAACTGTCCGTTTTCCTGCATACGCCTGCGGATTACCGTCAGGGTATGTGCCAGCATTTCCTGTGTCGGTTCCTGCTGAAGTGCCGTGATGGCTTCTTCTATTTTTTCGTTTCCACACAGTCCGGCATCGACTGTTTCGTTCTGTTTTTTATTTTTATGATCTGCCATATATTCCTCTTTTCATCTGTGCCAAGCGGATATTCGCAATCCACCAATGCTTATATCAAATCAGATAGGCGATTGAATCCCGCCACTGATACAAACTTGTTACTCGCCGTCTACGGAGGCGGAAGTCATCTTACATTTGATATATTCTGCCTGCAATTCCTGCATTTTCAGACTTCTGACTTTGAAGTCATATGATACTTTTCCATGTTTTTTTTATTGCGATATTCATGTTTCTCATAATATCCGATCAGTTTTTTATCTGCATCACGAAGTGCCACCATATATACATCTTTGTTCTGTTTTTCATTATGAGATGTATATATGAGATTGTTTTCTTCGCTTTTGGCAAACCATGCAACGACTTCTTTGATTCTTTCGTTGGAATGTGCCCCGTGGCAGTCCAGAAGGCTTTTGCCAAGCAGTTCTGCTCCGCCATACTTATGATAATTGGCAGCTGCCGCCGGATTCATGTAAATGATTTTGTGATCCAGGCTGCAGATCACAACAGCTGCACGATCCTGATCGATAATACTTTTAAAATATGCCCCTAATTCCATAATATCATCCTTTCTCATCCAATCTCCTGCTACGCAGATACACCAGAATCCCCACCGCATCCGCAAGGAACCATCCGATCGGAATGGATACCCAGATTCCTGTCACACCAAGCCACGAGATTTTGGAGAGGGTGTAAGACAGCAGCACTCTTGTTCCAAGGGAAATGACCGTGAGCACCACCGACATGTTCGGGCGGTTCACAGCACGGTAATAGCCATAGAGCATAAACAAAATGCCGATTCCGACATAACAGGCTCCTTCGATTCTTAAATACTGCACGCCGACTGCAATGATCTCCCTGCTCGTCTCGGAAACAAACAGCTGCATCAGCGGCTGTGCCAGAACAAAGACACCGCAGCTGATCACAATGCAGAACAGGATCACGCTGATCACTGACTGGCGGATCCCCTGACGGATACGTTCTTTCTTTCCGGCTCCGTAGTTCTGGGCTACAAAGACGGAAAATGCATTTCCGAAATCACCGACCGGCATATATGCGATCGTGTCGATCTTGACTGCCACGGCAAATGCTGCCATAACGGTCGCTCCGAAGCTGTTGACAATTCCCTGCACGACCAGAATACCGAAATTCATCACGGACTGCTGCAGACAGGTAAAACCGGAAAGTGACATGATCTGTTTTAAGTTTTCACGCTTCCATTTCATATCTTTTCTGCTGATATGGTATTCCGGATAACGCACCAGAAAATACAGCAGAATACCGACTCCGGAAACATACTGTGCGATCACAGTCGCAACGGCCGCACCTTTGATCCCCATGTGCAGAACCAGCACAAAGTATAAATCCAGAAAAATATTTAAGATCACGGAAATTCCAAGGAAAAAAAGCGGTGTGACGGAATTTCCGATTCCACGCAGTACGTTTGCAACATAATTATATAAAAAAGTGGCAAAAAATCCGATAAAGACATAAAAAAGATATTCCCGCATCGCCGCTGTCGTTTCCTGCGGCACCTGAAGCAGACGGATCATCGGATTCATCCAGATATAAATGATCCCGGTCAGGATCACCGCCAGTGAGCCGATCATAACCGCAGAAATAAAAATGCCGTTTCGGATCAGATCCTGATCTTTTTTGCCATAAGCCATCGATAAAAATGCACTGCTTCCAAGACAAAGCCCGATGACGATCGATGTCAGGAAGGTCATTAACGTGTAAGACGAACCGACGGCTGCCAGTGCATTATCTCCGATATAATGGCCGACCACCCAGGTATCAACCAGGTTGTATAGCTGCTGAAGCACATTTCCAAGCATCAGCGGAACCGCAAATTTCCACAGGCTCGAGGTGATGTTTCCGACTGTCAGATCTATATTTTTTGTTTTCCTCTGTTTTCCCATTTCTTACTTTTCTTTTCTCAGCTGCCAGAATGCTACGGCACTTGCAGCTGCCACATTTAAAGAATCCACGCCATGCGACATTGGTATTTTGACGGTGTAATCGCAGTCTGCGATCGTCCGGGATGTCAGACCGTCTCCTTCTGTTCCAAGGAGGATAGCAAGCTTTTCTTCTTTCTGCAAAATCGGATCATCGATGCGGATCGAATCACCGCTTAAGGCAAGTGCCGCCATTTTAAATCCCATTTTGTGTAAAAGCTGAATCCCTCCTTCCGGCCAGGAAACGGAGTTATCCACAAAGGTCCACGGAATCTGGAAAACTGTCCCCATACTGACGCGGATCGCCCGCCGGTAAAGTGGATTGCTGCATGCCGGTGTCAGCAGAACCGCATCCATGTGCATTGCTGCCGCTGAGCGAAAAATCGCCCCGATATTAGTCGGATTGACCACTTCTTCCAGCACCGCAATGCGTTTTGCATTTTCACAGATTTCCCTCATGGACGGAAGTTTCCGGCGATGCATCGCACAGAGCATGCCACGCGTCAGTTTAAAACCGGTGATCTTTGTGAGCACATCAAATTCTGCCGTATACACCGGGATCTGCCCGCAACGTTTTATGATCTGTTTTGCTTCTCCTTGAACGTGTTTCTTTTCCACCAGAATAGAAATCGGCTCGTACCCCGCATCCAGTGCCCGCTCCACTACTTTCGGGCTTTCTGCGATAAAAATCCCGTCTTCTGGATTTGCACGGTTTAAAAGCTGGATTTCTTTTGTTCTTGCATATACGTCCAGTTTCGGATCTTCAAAATCCGTAATTTCTATGATATCTGACAATTTTGCGGTCTCCTTTATCAAGAATGGCTCCGATATTCTTGCTGCGGGATGCACGTCATGCATCGCATGATATATTCTTCTGTGCACCTCTGCAATCTGCCGGAGGCTATATCAGATGGGAGTTTTCTCACATCTGATGTATCTTTTTCCTTACAAAATAAAAGCAGATCACCTGCATAATGATCGTGAACAGCCAGGAACCCGGATACGAAATAAACAGCACATACAAAGAACGATAATGCGGAAAGATTCCAAAAATCCATACCACTCGCATACCTACGGTACCGATAATCGAAAGGATCATCGGTACGGCTGAATAGCCCATGCCTCTGAGTGCTCCCGGAAACAGATCCATGATACCGCACAAAAAATACGGCACAGTCGTGATCGATAAAATTTCCATTCCGCAGCGGATAACTTTCTCTTCTTCTGTGTAGATCCGAAGAATCTCCGGTCCGAGAAGATAAGAACCGCATCCAAGCACTCCGGCAACAACAACCGTCAGGATCAGGCAGTCGATCAGCACTTTATCCATACGTTTGTATTTGCCGACGCCATAATTCTGGCTTGTGAAACTCATGCATGCCTGCGTGATCGAATTGACTGCCGCATAGAGAAATCCCAGTATATTATTGGCTGCCGTATAACCTGCCATGGCGGTAGAACCAAAGGAATTGACCGATGACTGCAAAAGTACGTTGGAAAAATTGATGATCATGCTCTGGATCCCTGCCGGGATTCCGACCTGAAAAATCTGCTTCAGATAAACGCCTTTGATCTGCAGTTTTGAAAAACGGAGCTGGTAGCTGCCTTCCGATTTATACAGGCACCATAATACCAGGATGCAGGAGATCAGCTGTGAGATCACCGTAGCGATCGCCACGCCTTCCACTGCCATGTGACAGTAAATAACGAGCAGCATATTCAATGTTGCGTTGATCAGTCCGGAGATGATCAGAAAAAGAAGCGGCCGCTTCGTATCTCCGATCGCTCGAAGGATCGCCGCCCCGTAGTTATAGAGCATAAAAAACGGCATGCCCATAAAATAAATCCGCATATACAGCGTAGACTGATCAATGACATCATCCGGCGTTCCCATCAATTCCAGTGCACCTCTCGCAAATAGAACACCGACAAATGCCATGATCACACCGCTGACCATCGCCAGCGTGATCGAAGTATGTACTGTTTCCGACATTTCTTTTGATTTGCCCATCGCATAAAACCTTGCCGCCAGTACATTTGCCCCAAGCGAAATACCAATAAAAAGATTGGTGAAAACATTGATCAGGGCGGTGGTTGAACCAACCGCCGCCAATGCCTGTTTCCCACTGAATCTTCCCACTACGATGATGTCCACTGCATTGAACATCAGCTGCAGAATACCGGATAACATCAGCGGGAGTGAAAACGAAATTAATTTGTCCATGATACTTCCATTGCACATATCAATTTCATATTTACTGCTTTTCAAAACAAAAACCTTCCTTCTTTACTGCTCACTATTTCTTTTTTACTGCTGACCAGCTTCCTTTTTTCTTTCCGTTCACGCCTCGTACACGGACATAATACTTCTTATTTTTCTTTAAACCTTTGATCGTATATTTCAGTTTTGTGGTCGTTTTGGATTTTGCTTTTTTAAATTTCTTGTTGGTCGCATACTGAATCTGATATTTCTTCGCATTTTTTACTTTTTTAAACTGAACCTGAATCTTCGTTTTAGATCTCTTTAAGGTAATCTTTGGCTTGCCGACTTTTATCGTCTTCTGCGGCTTTGTCTGAGTATTCTCTGTTTTATCTGTGTCTGAATTGTCCGGTTTTGGATCAAATCCCCAATCCCAGTCGATATCACCATCACCCCAGGAAATATTACCTCCGGTATTTCCGCCATTGTTTCCGCCGGTATTCTCTTCCAGACTTCCGCCGGTTTCTTTGCTTACCTCTTCAAGGCAGTATGGATTGATCTTGATTATCACCGGTTTGCCGTTGTCTGTGACATACCATACGACGTTTCCGTCTGTATCACAGATCGGCTGACATTCTGACAGGGCAAGCGGTGCGGAATATACCTTACTTGTCCTGCTTCCGTCTGCATTCATCAGCATCATTTTTGTGGTGTAGTTCTGTTTTCCGGATGCTTTTTCTTCCCACATCAGCAGGAACTGATTTTTCGTGATCTTAACCAGTTTTGGCGTGGTAACATCAACGTCTGCACCATTTACATAGTTGGTGATCCAGGTTCTGTTTCCGGAAGGTTCCGCTTTTCTCGAACTGCTTATAAATATATTTTTCTGATCATCATTCAGTTTTTCGACACCAAGACCTGCAACCAGATAATATTCTTCTGACAGTTCCAGACCAGTCAGAGAATATCCAGTATAATTATAGCCTGTATTTCCATCGATTGTGAAAAGACTGCCGTACAGACTCGGATCTTGCAGTTTGTCACCGGTCTTGGTCATGGTAAATGCAATGCCTCTTGGATAAGCATCTCCGAGATCCACACGGTAAATGTATTCTCCGTCCGTTCTGATCAGCTGCATGAAAGAATGGCTGACATAACCTTCTCCCAGATTCATGACTCCTGTATAAGAATCCACAAGTGTCATATCTTCTTCATTGACCACAAAACTGCAGTTTGCCTGATGATGATATCCGTCGTCCGACTGATACATTTCGTGGCAGGTGTGGATATAAAGTTTGCCGTCTGTTTCCGTCATGCTGAGACCGCCAGCATCAAATGGAATGTAGGTGTTGGCTCCTTTAACACTGCACTGTGCAAGGCGATTCCAGTTCTTATCATATTTCACGAAACGGAATACTTCACACTCATCCGATTCTTCTTTGTTCATCTGTCCAAAAACTGCATAATTATAATTTTCGCCAATATAGATCCCACCAAAAATCGGAAGTTCTGCCGCAACATTTTTAGAAGAGACCAGATTCAGTTTGCTGTCGTAAGTCTCAACCACGATCTTATCATTGATATATTCTGCACGCTGATATCCGCCGTCTGCTGTCTGTGCCAGATAAGACTTCGTGGTACTTCCATAATAAGAAGAATAATGCGGCAGATGAATGTTGTCGGATGCTGCTCCCTCCAGGTTTACCTTTGAAAACACTTCTGCATCTTCGTACTGTGAACCATCCACCGTGATCGTGACCTGTTTTGTAACGCCTATCGTTTCTGCTGTGATCGTGATGGTCGCTGTTCCTGCTTTCCAGGCATTGAGACCTCCTGTTTCATCCACACTTACTATGTTCGGATCCGAGGATTCATAAGTGTAATCCATTTTGCAGGAACCTTCTGTTGTACAGATCAGCTTGTCGCTCTCAGATACCTTCATGGACTCTGGTGCCTGCACTTCAAAAGTTGTCGGGATTTTCAGATCCAATGTTTCAAGATAAAACTGATCCTCTTCTTTTTCTACAACACGGCATATATCACCATCCACCCAGAAACTGTAGACCGGATGCTCGGTAACGATGTCCACTTTTTTCTTTCTATCTTCCATGGAATACTGCGTGAGCGTGTTTGTATCTGTCTTGACATAAATGCTCTTTTCATCTTCACTCAAAGCACATCTGGTTCCGTAACTGCTGACATCAAAATTATTTTTGTAGGTTGATTTTCCCGCAAGTGCCACAAATTTGATCGCATCTTTGTTTGCAATATTCAGAGAAGAAACCGAAACACTGCTGTCAATGATATTGATCACCGTACTTTGCTCCGTGTGATCGTTGTAATCATAGCTGTTGGAATCCAGAATCGTAATGGCGTTCGGACTCTGGAAGGTATTGAGCACTGCCAGATATTTATCATTTAACATCTCTGCCGGTTTATTTCTCTCATAGAAATAAGACTGATACAACATCATCAGATTTGCCTCCGGCAGATGAAGTGTATTGTCCTCACCGACATTTCCTGCCATTAAAGACGCCATGTCATGATCGTTTCCCCAGTATCTCCAGTTATAAGTTCCTCTGTAATAAAAATTGCCGCTGACCGTATCAAATCCGTAAAACTGTAAAATGCTTCCTTCATACGGTGCTGTTGCCAGAGATTTTCCGGTGCTGTCGTACAGGCAAAGATCATCGCTGGCATTGGCCACATAGATCCTTCCCTTTTTATCTACGCCAAGTGCATTGATAAACCCTGAGAAATTCGCGGTGCTTTTCATGCTGTCCAGCGTGATTTCTTTTGTTTCCCCTGTTTCAAAAACATATTCATACAGCGTGGCATTGCAGTCATACCTATACGTTTTCCCATTTTGTTCAATGGCATTTGCCAGCCTTTTGTTTTCTGTTTTTATATAATAGATTCCTTCGTCATTCACAAAACTGTCTTCTGCCCGTAAAATGGTCGTTTTCTGCTCATAAGAATTGCTGTCAATATCATAAAAAGAAACTTCAAATTTCTGCTGATTTGAATAAAAAGGATCACCTTTTTTTACCAGATAAAAGCCATGATCTGCTTTGCTGTACACAACCTTCTCATAACGGCTTGCCATATTGAAATATTCACTCTGAAGCTCAACTGCTTTCGTCTCCTGCTCCTGTGCATTTACGACAGCCATCTTTGCTGCACCCGCCAGACTCTGTCCCGGAACCGCCAGTGCCGCTGCCATCAAAAGTACCATAACCTTTTTCATTCGCTTTTTCATTTTTCTCCTTTCTGCATCCATCATTCTGCATTCATTATAAGGATCCAAATCACCCTGTCTGTATTCTGCAAGGTCGGCTGTCAAAATTCAAAAGCCTGCTTAATACTGTCATAATGCAGGAATTTTCCTTCTGCCGCAAATGCTTTGATCTGCTCTTTCGTCGCAAACATATATCCATCCGTCTCTTCTGTCTGAAGTTTCAGATCTTCATCTGAAATATCCATCACAAAACGATAGACATCCACAAAATAATTGTCCCCTTCGCCCGGGTTTTCTCTTTTATAAGTGAACAGATAACCGCCCTGGGCATTGCTTACATCAAGCCCGGTCTCTTCTTTTACTTCACGCAGAACGGCATCGTAAGAAGCTTCTCCGGCCTGTGCTGCACCTCCGGATACTTCCCACCAGCCAGGTGCCCATGCTTTTGTCATCACACGCTTTGTGATCAGAAAAGTGCCGTCTTCTCTTGCCACAACGCCAAGCACTGTCAGATGATATTCTCCGTCTTTTAAGTGCCAGTCGTTTCGTTTCATCGTGCGTCCGGTTGGTTTTTTATTTTTATCGTATATATCCCATAATTCCATTTCTTTTATCTCCTGCTGTTTTATTCAAACATTCTTCCGGTATTCTTCTGTGCACCTCTGCAATCCGCCGGAGGCTATATCAGATGGGAGATTGAATCCCGCCACTGATACAAGCTTGTTGCTCACCGCCTGCAGAGGCGAGAGTCATCTCCCATCTGATATACTCTCCTGTCTCTTTTATGATAGCATTGCATCGTAAGCTTTGCAAACATAAAAAATCTCCGCAGAACATTTTTATTCCACAGAGATTTTCTTTTTTACACTGTTTTTTAATTGTCAACCTTCTTAATTTTCAGGTTGACAATCTTTTTTTCTCATGTTACATTGTTACAAGAATTTTACAAGGAAGGTAACATCATGAACCCAAATTTTTATGATCAGGATGATCCGATCCTCTCACGTGAGGATGCCATCGCCATCCTGGATACACCGGATGAAAAACTCGATGATCTGATCGCCCGTGCGGAGGGACTTCGCCGGAAATACAAAGGCAACCGCGTCAGCATTCACATTCTGACAAATGCCCGCAGCGGCAACTGTTCCCAGGATTGTGCCTACTGTGCCCAGTCCTGCCGTTCCAAAGCGGATATTGAGAAATACAAGTGGGTAGATGAGGAAAAGCTCTATCACGACAATGATTTTGTAAATGAACATCATTTATCCAGACACTGCATCGGCCTTAGCGGCATGAAATTTACCGATGCCGAGATTGAAGAGCTCGCCCGCCGCATCCGTAAAATGAAAGAACAGGGAACACACCTTTGCTGTTCCATCGGATTTCTGACGGAAAAGCAGGCGAAAATGCTCAAGGATGCCGGTCTTGACCGCATCAACCACAATCTGAACAGCAGCCGTGCGTACTATCACAACATCTGCACAACTCATACGTTTGAGCAGCGTGTGGCAAACATCCGCATGCTTCAGGGGCTGGGATTTGAAATCTGCAGCGGCGGTATCATCGGTATGGGTGAAAGCAAAGAGGACGTCGTGGATATGCTTCTGGAGCTGCGTGAGATCCAGCCGGAGGCTCTGCCAATCAATTTTCTGCTGCCGATCAAGGGCACACCACTTGGGGATGCAGATATTTCCGGTCTGACAACGGAATATTGCATGAAAGTCCTCTGCCTTGCAAGACTGCTCGTACCGCAGTCCGACATCCGCTGTGCTGCCGGCAGAGAAGTCTACTTCAAAGGAGAGGAAAAGAAACTGCTCAGTGTCGTGGATTCTATCTTTGCTTCCGGATATCTTACTGCCGGCGGTCAGGGCATCCAGGATACCATCAAAACGATCACCGATGCCGGATTTACTTATGAAATTGAATCTGCATGATTTTTCGTACTTTACATCCGATATGAAGTGACCTGACTCTGTCTGATACAGCCTCCGGCGAATTGCAGAGATATTCTTAAATCGTGAAATCATGGAAATATATTACAAGGAGAACTTTTCAAATGAACGTTACAAAAACTGCTGCCTCGCAGCACAGTAAAACTTACGAAATGACCGTCACCGCACTGATGACAGCTGTGACCTGTATTTTAGCTCCGCTGTCCATTCCGATCGGTCCGGTTCCGATTTCTTTCACAAACCTTGCTATTTATCTTTCTTTATATCTGCTCGGATGGAAACGCGGCACGATCAGTTATCTGGTCTATCTGTTGATCGGTCTGGTCGGCGTTCCGGTATTCTCCGGGTTCACAGGCGGAATCGGCAAGCTTGCCGGTCCTACCGGTGGCTACATCATCGGTTTCATCGCCATGGCAGTGATCGCCGGACTGGTGATCGACAAATGCCATAATCGCTGGCTCCAGCTGCTCGGCATGATCGTCGGAACGGCTGTATGCTACGCTTTCGGAACTGCCTGGTTCTGTATCAGTGCCAGCTACACCGTTGGTGCCGCACTGACGGTATGTGTGATTCCTTTTATCCCGGCTGACCTGATCAAAATGGTTATTGCCATGCTCCTCGGACCGGAGATTAAAAAAAGAATCCGCTAAAAAAGAATTTCAGGAAAAAAATTTAAACTGAAATGTTGTTCTTTCGTTTTTGTTTTTGTCCGAAGAAATGATCTGGATTCCGTGATCGATCACTTCTTCGGATTTTTCTATATACTGATAATGGTACTGTGTGCCTGCCAGATCTTCAAAGATCAGCTGATCTCCCACCTGAAGTTCTGACAGGTTTTTTGTAAATGCAGCAATTCCATATACGGTCATGCCCTCCGTATCCCACGGCATGAATGTCCCATCTCTGCAAAGTGAGAATGATGCAGTATTTGCATCAAAGGTATTTAATATGGCATACTCTGTATTTTGTGACGGAATCTGCAAAAATCCAACCACCACTTTACCTTCCACACTCAAAAAGGTATCCCGATCCGGATTTTTGACGTTTTCCAGCAAAATTTCTCTTTCCTGTTTTGCTTCATCCAGCAGTCTGGCTGCCCGTTTCTGATCCTGTATTCCAAAATGAAGGCAGGTGACGGCTGCTGCCCCCAAAAGCAGCAGCACGATCATCAGCCCTGGCAGGAACCAATTTCCGGTACGTATTTTTAATTGTTTCTCCGCACATTTTTTTTGTATTTCTGCCATATAAATCTCCCCCCAGGTCTCTTTGTCTTCGCAGTCATTCCGTTGCAGGCATTTTAACCTTCACCGAATGATTACTTTATTTTCATGGTTTTTTTCTGGAATCCGACTTTGGCTGTCAGTTTTTTCCTTAACTTTTTCTTTGCTTTTTTCGGTACCACAAAGACGGCTTTTTTATGAATACCCTTAAATGCATTTTTACCGATCTTTGCAATCGTCACTGACTTGATATTGATCTTCTTCAGATTTTTATTCTTGTAGAATGCTTTTGCCGCAATGCTCTTTACATTCTTGCCGATCGTTACCGTTGTCAGCTTCTTGTTGCCTTTGCATACATTTGCACCGATTGCCGTCACCTTGAACTGTCTGCCGTTGATGCGGACCGTTGACGGAATATTCATCTTCTTCGCTCCCGGCTTTTTGTAGGATACCAGCATGACAGCCTTTTTGGATGTCACTTTATATCTTGCCTTGCCAACCGGATAAATTTTTCCAATAACTACATCCTTCGGCTTATCCGATGGAGTCGGAGACGGTTTTTCCGTTGACGGTTTTTCGGTCGTCGGATTGGATACTTTTTTCCAGATTGCATACAGTTCTGTCGTTTCTGTGATATAGAATTTATCACCCGGCAGATACGTAGTTCCGCTGCCGTCTGCCTTTGTATTCCAGCTGACAAATTCCATGCCGTTATACTTAAATCCACAGTTTGCAGCCTGAACGGTATCGTATTTTTTATACGGACTGTTCGGATCTGTCATCGCACCGCTTCCGCCGTTTGCATGGTAGATCACCTGAAGACCTTTTTCCTCTTCGATCTGCCCTAAGACTTCTGCTCCGTAAGTGAAGGAGGCCGTCATTGCCGCACCGTCTGCCAGGTTCCATCTGCCCTGCACAAATCCATGGCCGTCTTTGGAAACAGTCAGTTTATTGCCTTCGATCGCAGCTGTTCCGGAAACTGCATGCACTTCCAGATCCACCGTATCCAGATCATTGAGGATGATCTTCTGATCATTTTCGGTCACGGCACACAGCTGCAGTGCCACTTCTACGCCGTCTGCATCTTTCAGGAACAGATTTTTATTGGTGTAGGAAATCCACTGTTTCTGTGTGGTTTCGGTTGTATCTGCACTTAATGCAATATCCAGATTTTTAATATTACCCATACCATCATTGTATACGCTGCTCCTTGCAGTCTCTTTATTTCCGACTGCGTCGCTTACTGTAATCTCTACTTCTTTTTTATAATAACCACTGCCAATGTTCACTTCATAAGCAAATTCATTTCCTTCGCCAAGTGCTGTTCCAAGATCCCCAAGCGTTTTTTCTCTTGCAAGCGGTTTTCCGTCCACCGTAATGGTCAGTTTTGCATCCGGCTCCGTGATTCCGCTGATCGTCAGCGTGCCGTCTTCTGCAAATCCAGATCCATTGGTCGGGGAGGTCAGCATCAGGGTCGGTGGTGTCGTATCGATGTTAAATACAAAACTCTGATCGAAACCGTCACCTTTTTCATTCTTGCCGTAAATCTGAAGGGTATGATCTCCGTCTGCCAGGTCTTTTAATGGAATGGCAATTTCTGATGTATGTTCAAACGTTCCTGTTTTTACTTCTTCGCCGTCCAGCACCCAGGTTCCGGACACTGCCATATCGGCTTTTGCCGTGAAGTTGACAGAAGATGCTGCATACGTGTCGTACATCACAATCTTTTCTGTGACATTTCCATCCTCATCTTTTTCATTTTCGCTTCTTCCAACCTGATAAACCTTCTGATCCGCTGCAAGTGTGATCTTTGCTTTCTGCGGTTCATTTAAGGTAAGGACTTCGCCAAACGTTTCTTTTCCGTAAACGATACCGGTCAGATTGCCGTCACCGTCTAAAAGTTTGTTAAATGGTGTCGCACTGATCACGTATTTCGTTCCGGCAGTCAGTCCGATGGTCTCAACGGTTTCTTTTCCGTTTTCATCGACACTTCTGGATTCGCTGCTGCCGCCAAGCACCGCATAGATCTGATTCTCTTCGTCTTTTACGGCAGAAACATTGTAATCCGAAAGTTCTTCTTTTTCGCCATTTGCACCGACTTCATAAACCTTAAACAGTGCACCCTGACATTTGTCATCTGTTACCGTATCAAGGGAAGCACGGATCTGCAGATCGCCTGCATTTTCCGCATGGATCGCTGTGATCGTCTCCGGCTGGCTGCTGTTCGTATAGGCAAATGTATTTGCAGTATCAACGATTCCGGTTGTGACTTCTTCCTGACTGTACACAAGTCTTACATAATATTTTCCGCTTTCCATCGTATCCGGGATTGTGATCGCAGCCTTTCCTTTTGCGATATCCGCTCCTGTCAGGGAAGCGATCGGTGTACCGCCGTTTTCTTCCGAATCCGGATTCTCCAGAATGTAAATATCAAGTTTCTCCAGATCAGACATTTTGTCGTTTCCTGTCCATGTCAGATTTATCTTATTATCTGTGTTGCTGTAGTTCTGTTTATCCATCTGAACTGTGGTGACCTCCGGAAGCGGATCTACGCCATAGAGGATCAGTTCAGAAGAACTTGCTGTTTTTATCGTATAAGTTTTATTTGCCAGTGACGGATCGGTAAAGGAGACAACAAGGGTTGCTTCTTTCTTCTCTTCATCATAAGTAAAGTTGGCATTTGCAGTCTCATTCTGTTCATCGGTTTTATCATTGTCATAATACTGGAGCGGATATGGCGTTCCATTCTCATCAGTAACTTTGAGTCCTTCTTTTCCTGCTTTTGCCTCTTCCAGTGATTCTGCTGAAAATGCAATGCTCAGAACCTGTGCCACGCCGTCCTGGAAATTGCCAAGCGTTACGTTATGCGTGGTTCTTGTAATATCAGAGCGAAGGCTGGAGCTGATTTTTCCGTCTGCATCTGCCAGGGTGCTGTTTTCGCTTGAATCCTTCTGATAAATATTCGGGCCGATGCTCATGTAAAGCATATCCTGTTTTTCTTCATCATAGCCAACGGCGTACCATCTGCCGGAAATACCCTCTGTGCTTCTTGCTTCTTCCAGATACTGCGGATAGGTTGGATTTACTTTTGCCTGTGAGCCAAAGGAGAGGTCGCCGCCATAGGCATAAGAAATACCGGTTGAGAATCCGAGAACTTTCAGTGCACCCCAGATACGCTTTGTGTTCAGTCCAAGTGCCGCACCGCCGATCTGGATACCGCCGATCAGCGGGATCACATCCGGAATGCTGACGATCGCCTGTGCATAAGCTTCAAACGCTTCCTGTGCATCACTGCTGGCATCAATCACAATATAGCCCTTGCCATCGATGATGCCCATATAGTTGATGCTGCACTGCACCAGCGTCTTAAAATAAGGGATCCACTGTGTCTCCAGTTTCGCATATTCCATGATCTTGATGTCCGTGTTTGCCACTTTCAGGTTCGAAACCTTGATGCCGAATCCTGTCAGACCAAGGCTCATATCGGCACGGGCCTCCAGCACCTGGAAGAGATTAAACGATACGCTCAGCAGCAGTTTGATCGGAGGTACTTCGCTGCAGCAGAAGATCGTATCATACAGATTTTCAAATCCGCCGCCACCGCCGATGATCCAGCATACACCGAAGGAATCCAGGTTGATGCCAGGTTTGATACCTTCCACATAGAAATACAGGTTATCCACAACCGGGATCTTATTTTTACTCTTTATCCCCAGTTTGATCTCCAGCGTGATGGATTTCAGGAACGATGCACTTCCTTCCACACCCATCGACCAGTCATTCACTGTGTTGACCTCCAGCGTTCCTTCGATGTTCGGCATGGAATCGGTGTAGCCCGGAATTTTTACTTCGGCTGAGAAATTCACTCCGATAAATCCCTGATTCATGCCGTAGAGTACATTTTTTACCTCTACTTTTGCATCGGTATCGCCATCATCGTCCCCTTCTTTTTTGTTATTCTGGTTGTTTGCGACTTTTGTTTTCTTATTGTTTTTTGTAAGAGAACCGGAAGAGCTGCCGGTCGGTTTGTAAGTTTTTTTATACGCATTGCGGAGCGTATCTGCTTTTGCTCCGTCATTTGCAAATACATTCTGATTTACTTTATCAACCTTTTCCCCGGTGTTTCCTCTTTTGGATGTCGGGATCAGAAAGCTTAAGTCGAGCTGTGCGGAGAATGACATCACAAACCCTTCTGCATCCTCCACCTTCAGTTCTTCCACCCGATCTGCATCGCCGTCATACATCATGCCAAGCCTTGCAAAAGAAAGATTAAATGCCATCCCGGCGATCGTCATCAGACCATTTAATGCCGCCGGATAAATCAGGGTGATCTCCTCATCCTGAAAACCTTCGATCTCTTCTCCGTTCATGTTATAAGGCACAAGTCCGTATTCTGTTCCGTTTTCGATGCTTGTAAACGCAGCATTACCCTTGTAGATCCTGGTGTTTTCTACAGAAGCATTTAATGTAATATCATTAAAATCTGTGTTGATCACGCCGTCCTTCTGGCTGACTTCTACGGTACCATTCAGGGCATCGATACAGCCGTTGATCACAACTTTGTCTTTTTCACCGCTGATCGATTTTGCAACGTATTTCACATTTGTTCCGTCCGCACCTTTATCAAAGGTATCATCTTTGATAAAGCTTCCCTGGAAGAACAGCAACGTTTCTTCGTAATTGTTTTTATCTGCTGCGTAAGCTTCTTCGCTTGCATAGGTTTTCAGCTGATATTTTGCCTGATCCCCTGTTTTGCCTTTTTCCTGCACAACTGCGAGAATTCCGTAATAATCATTTCGATAGCGGATGTCATCCGACATGACCACCTTCAGAGCATCGCCGGTTGTGATCTTGTCAACGCCGGTCGGCGGTTCTGTCCACTCAAAACTGAGCTGATATGTGTCCGGTTTCATCGTCTCCGTAAAAAGAATATCCAGTTTGTTTTCCTGCGGATCGATCAAAATGTTTTCTGATGGAATTTCGTACTTTTTGCTGTCACTTGCTCCCTGTGCATACAGTGTGTAGCGGCTCTTATCCTCCAGCATGGTGAAATTGCTGCCGCTCACATAGAGATGTCTCGTCAGATCATTATAGAGGATCTCCGGTGTCGCACTGTGAAACGTGATCTTCGGCAGTTCGCCGTCTCCGCCCGGGCAAAGAATGTAAGTAGAACCTTCATACAAGAGATTTTCATATAACAGTCTCGCATCCGTAGAATCCGGAAGGTTAAACACACGGAACGTAATCTTTCGATAGCTGGATGCACTGTCCACTTTCGCCCGGAAATAAAACGGGATCTTGATCTCCGTTCCCCTCGTGAAATCCACATAAGTGCTCTGATACGGCACTGCATAGCTGGTCTCGTAGATTGGCTCTTTCTGATCTTCGTCAAGCGGTGTGAGACCTTCCGATGCATAAGCTGCGATGACTACTTTTTTATAATCGTTCTTCTCAGAAATATTTTTTAAAGTTGCCTGAATATCAATAATGCCGTCCTCTTTAAAGGTTCCGTCTGTATTGCGGTTGCAGGTAGAAACATAATTTTTTCCGTCTGCCGACAGATCCAGAACGGACGGTGAAGTCATATTGAAGGTTACCTGATCTGTTTCAAGATCTGTTTTTTCATTGGAAAATACTCCATAGTATGTGTTTACAATTCCTTCTTTTCCCGACTGGATCGTTCCAAGATCATAGTACATTGCCATGGCACTATCTGCTGTCCCGTACTGATCATTGCCATCGCTTGTAAAATCCAGAGTCTCATCCGGGGCAAAATCAAAGCCGGTCGCCGCCAGAGAGTTCCAGTGTGCAAAAGCGACTTTTTTTAACATTCCTTTGGAAGAGACTACGGTTGATGCCGTTGCCGTCGGACTGTAAATGTCATCGTATGCATAAAACGCAGTCGGAATATTCGCTGCATCCAGCACACATTCCCGTTTGATAATATCGCTGTCATAAGATGTATTTGGAATTTCATAATATACAAAATCCTGATCTCCGACGGCCGAATCAAGCAGCATTCTCGCCTCAACTTTTACGTCCTCACTGCCATGATTCTGTACATCGTAGTTGATCATGACCATGCCGTGTTCGTTTGATCCGGTATTTGCCAGCTCGAGCCGCTGGGTGAATTCCAGTTCACCCAGGCTCCATTTTGCTGATAGTCCCTTTGCATCCTGTGAAACGGTTACACCGCCGGACTTTATTCCTTCAAAAGAATAATCTCCGCCGAAAATGTAATCTTTTGTCTCTCCGTTTCTGGTTATGCGGAAGGAAGTAAATGAAGTGTCATAATCATCGCTGTGGTACAGCAGATCTTTGTTATTGTCGGATTTTATTGTCTTATCACCTTCCACATTTGAGATATAAAATCCGCCGTTTTTACCTGACATGCGGACAGATATCGAATCGTTCTGCAAAAGCAGCACATCTTCATCCGCCACTTTACTCTCCATACTCTGCGGTGCCGCCAGCATTTCCAGCGGAAGGCCCGTAAAGAGCACAACCGCGGAAAGCATCAGACTGAAAGCCCTCTTTAAAAATATCTTGTTTTTTCTCTTATCCATATACCTGCCCTCCTTTACTGTTCTAAATCAATATAAATATAAGTCAGATACGTTTCTTTATTCTGCGTTACAATATAGAGCGTATAGAATCCTGCCTCCAGATCCGTCAGCTTACCGTCTTTCACAACATCTGCCTTCTTCATCGCTCCGGCTTTCTGAATTCCCTTTTTGTAATATACCTTAAAGGATTCACCGGTTCTTCTGGATTTTTCCAGTACCAGATCTGCCCGATTTTCTTTCAGAATCGTCGTATCACACGGAAGCAGTGATTCGCCGTTTGCCGTGATCTTCAGATTTGCCGAGCTGATGACTTTCACATACCGTTTGACCAGTTTTTCATTTCCCACACGGTCACTCAGTAAATATGTGACTTCATGAATACCCTGCTCGTTCATCTGTTTTTCCGTCAGCATGTTTTTCAGTGAAATCTGCGGATTCGGATCAATGTTATCCCAGAGCCGGAATGTCGTCGCATCCAGAAGCTGTTCTCTTAATTCTTCGGCAGTCGTTCCCTGGAAAACATTTACAACAGAGCGGTCAAACTGAATACTCGGTGCAATATCATCCAGATACTGGATCTCCAGTACACGGTAAGAAACCAGTCCTGCCTGATCGGTTGCTTTGACCTGATAACTTCCGTTTGTCGTGATCGGAAGTGTGATCCAGTCCAGTTCATCTCCTTTTAATTCGCCATCGCCGTTTTTGTCCGTCGGTGCTTTGACCGGATATTCTTTTCCGCGGAACGTGATCGTTCCTGCCTCGGACATCGTAACCTTTACGCTGCAGTCCTCTGAGCGGATGTACGTTTCCGGAATGTCGGATGCGTAGACAACCGGAGGTATTTCATCGATCGAATCCACCGTGATCTGCTGCTGCGTCATATTTCCGGCTGCATCCGCAAATGTGAAATCATATACACCGTTTTCTTTGATTGCCAAAGAAATATTGGTGTTGCCGCCATATTTTCTGTTCAGACCGCCACCGCTTACAAATACGGTTTCATCGGAACGGAAGATAACGTTCATCTGGTTGTTTTCCAGTTTCTGTGTCACTGTGATCGTCGGTGCATTTTTATCAATGATGTCAACCAGGTCGATATCGGTCATTTCACCGGAAACACCGTTCGGCGAAGTCGCCACGATCTTAACCATTCCTGGAACCGCTGCGAAAAATTCTACGTTTCCTTTTCTTCCGCCCAGCTCGATTCCTGTCTTTGAGAATGTTCCATTGTCTTCTACCCAGTTATCATTCTGTTTATAGTATACTTTCAGTTCCGATACTGTCTTGTTAAAATCAAGACTCAGCAGAACGGAGCTGTTTGTCGGTTCGATCGGCGGCAGTTTCTCATAAGATTCTCCGTCTTTGACATAACACGGACTCCAGGAAGATACACTGATCTTCGGTGCATCCTTGTCGATCTCCGTTACTTTTGTGCTGATCTTTGCCCGGTTGCCGCTTCGGTCTTTAAAAACAGTATCGTAGGTTCCGTTATTTTCTACTTCCCGGAAATAGTAATAGCCCTTGTCATCCATGCCCTTCTGCAGTCCCGACGTCACCGGAAGGATGGTTCCTTTTTCGTTGTCTTTATCAGAGTTATCATCTGCATAGAATTTCAGTCTCATGCGGGTAAAGCTGATACCTTCTTTTTCCACACGAACCGTCGGTGCTTCCTGGTCGATCTTCGCAGCCTCAAGACTGTGCCAGAATATGTTTCCTTCCTGATCGATCGCAATCACCGTGATCTGACACGGCTTTGTGATAAGCAGGCTGTTATTGTTCGCATCCAGTTTCACACCATCAATCTGATCTGAGGTACTGTTGAAATTCAGTTTTCCCGTATCTGCCTGCAGTCCGTTTTTCACGATCAGTTTCGTCCGGCTGTCATCAGAAATGGTATAAGAAATCTTATAACCGCCGCTGTATCCGATCTTTTCTGCCAGCTCGGCAAAAGCATCTTCTGACGGTGTCCAGGAACTGAAATAACTTGCCAGTCCGTCATAGACCGCATAGACTTCCGCAACGACTTCCGGAGGTGTTGTGTCTTTTTCATAAGCACCTTCTTCTTCCACCGGTGCTTCATACGGCTTCATGTTCAGCTCATCCGGCAGTGTGACTGTGATCGGTGCACCTTCGTTTCCGCACTCATCACTGTATTCAAAGGTATAGCTTCGTTCCATGTTTTCCGAATAGAGGAACGTATGCTTTAATTCCTTTCCATTTGCAGCATACAGATCTTCACTCTCGGAAGCGATCCAGACTTCAATACCGTCTGTGGTACTCTGATCTTCAAGATTTGAAATGTCCAGTGTATTTCCTTCCTGTACTTCTCCGTTCTCCAGAAATCTCCAATAAACCTTTGCATCCTTCGGTGCATCTTTATCCATGTTTTCTACCGTAACATTGTAGTCCACCGTTTTCTGCTCAGCTGCTCCCGGAATGGTCAGTTCAAATGTAATATTTGCGTTTTTGTGGAACACGATCGTTGCCTTTGATTTCTGCTTATTCCAGCTGATCGTATAAGCGTCACTGGTATCTTCTTTGTTTTCGCTGTCATCCGTACTACTTTCACCTGTATCGTCTGTCTTTTTCAGGGAAATCTGTGCGTTTTCGCTGACACCTTCGATCGTTGCCACTACATCTTCTTTTGTTTTCTCTGTCGTGCTGTACTGGATCTGTGCCGAATAATCTCCGAAAAAGTCCTCCAGTGTAAACTGCTCCGTATATGAATTTCCATAAATATCTTCATACTCGATCTCGTAAGTTCCATCCTTACTGATTCCGCAGTAATCCTTCAGCAAGACGTTTTCGTCGTCCACCGGCACATCAAACTGACGCAGCATATCTCTTGCCCTTCCAAGCATAAAGTAAGAGCCATAATACATGTATCTGTACATGATCTGCGGAAGTTCGATTCCATTTATTTTTTTGATATGGACTTCCATATTGAATTCAAAGTTTACCATGCCGTCCTGCGGATAAACATCCATTCTGCGGATCTTCGGCCGCTGGTTGATTCCGTAGAAGTCCTGGTCTTTGGAAGAAATCGTTTCCATGACATTGCCGGCCTCATCGACAATCCTCAGCTCAATGCTGTGCGGCATATGAAGTCCTTTTTCTTTGGAAAGATCAATGTCTGCCTTGAAATCTCCCATAAGACGCAGGGTGTGGCTGCCATCTTCATTCACCAGATAATTTTCACTCAGAAAACCAAGACTCTGGTTGATATCCTTTGTGAACTCCATACCGCAGTAATAAGAGCCATCCCAGTCAGATCCATATCCATCGTCTGTCTGTACCACATGGATCGGATCTTTTCCATCGATGATCAGCTGAATATTTGCATTTTTCAGATTCCGATCGTCGCGGATCTCAATTTCAAAGCTCGGATTTGTGATATATTCATCCGTTTCTCCTTCGTTCTGTGCGGTACTGTCTGTGCCAGTTGCAGTAATCTCGCTTGTGGCACTTTTTAACACTGTAAACTCTGCTGTTGGTGCCGTATGATCCACATCGGTGATATAAAACTGCTGATAGCTTAAGTTTCCATATCCATCCAGCAGATAATACAGGTGTCGCTGGTTTTCTGTATAAGTAAAACTTCTCTCTTTTATCAGCGTATCCGCAGTGTCATCAGAAGCAGAAAGATTCACTTCATACATTTCCGGATCTTTTGCAACCATCGTACTGTCTGCTTCTGTTACTGCTGCAGAAATACTCTGCCTGGAAGCCTCACTTTCTTCCACTTCTATTTTGAAATCCGGTGCTTTTGCAGAATAATAAATCTCCACTTCGTGACGCTGTGACTTCACGCCTCCAACGTTCATCAGTTCATAAGAGATCGTGTTGCTGCCTTCAAAGACCGGAACTGCACATACATCTGCATTTGCATATCCGCCTGCATAAAAGGCTGCCGCATCCTCCACCTGGAACATTGCTTTTGCATCCGTCGGCTTTACGTCAAACATCATCACTTTATTTTCTGCATCATAATCCTTAAGCGGGAACCATTTCGCAGAAGCCTCGTTATCACCCGCCCAGACTTTGATCCAGTAATTGCCGACATCGTAATCTTCCATGCCGTTTACCGTAAACTGAATGCTGCGGTTGTAAGTAATCCCTTCCGTTGTCTCAGATGTTGCACAGTTTCCAAGATAGAGAACATCTGTCGTATAGCCATCCGCTCCGGTTGCGGTAAAATCCGGTTTCTGGTCATCCACAACGGTCCGGTTAAATTCATACGTTCCGGTTGCGGCAAATCCATAGTACGGAACTTTATCTGCTCCCTGATATGGATCTTCTGCTGCAAAATGAATACTTCCCGTCACTTTGCTGATACCAAATGCTTCTGTCATATCAGCATCATAATTATAAAGATAAATGTTGTCATACTGCTCCGTCGTAATGACCGGTTCTGCCGAATTACCCTGTTTGTTGCTGACAGAAACTTCTAGTTTATACTGTCCGTTTGGCAGTGTCAGACCTTCCGGAATTTCTACCGTCTGGCTGGATTTTCCCTTTATAATATTCCACCGGTAAACTTCGGTTTCCTTATCACCTTCTGTCTGTTTCAGGCAGATATAGGTATTCGGCGATGCATAATCCATATCATCCATCACAAAATGGCTGGTTCTCTGATTTGCAAAGCTGATGTCAAATGCTGCCCCGGCAAGTGTGGAGAGATATTCTGCTCCGTTTGCCTCCGGATTGTATGCATCTCCAAAATCTTCCCGTTTTACCTGCTGCCCGTAATTTGCATTATCCTTTGTTTTGATCGTCACGGTATTTGCCGGTGTCCGGTCGATCTGATAACTTCCGGTTTTTACATCTTTCTTATCGGAAAATCCATACTCGTCAGGAGTCATGGTAAAGGTCTTTGTGACCAGTTTTCCTTTTGATGCATCAAATGTTTTTTTATTTCCGCTTGTCGCAAAAGCACTGCTCTTAAAACCGGACCCTGCTGCAACGGTTACATTTCCATAGTATTTATTTCCGCTGATCGCCAGGAAACGTTCTCTTACGGTCGCCGCATTTGCATCATTTAAACTGTTGTAAGTTGTCGTGATCTCATATTTCTGATCTCCGGTCATGATAAGCGTTCCGTAGGACCATTTTCCGGTCTCGCTGCTCTGATATCCGGAAGAATACGGAAGTTTTGCCGCATCCAGAAATTCTTCGTTATCGATCAGTATTTCTGATGCCTTTCCTGACACACTGCGGATAAAATAAGCATCCTGTTCAATCGGATCTTTCACTGCCACAAACAGTTCCGCTTCATTTGCGGAAGAAGTGATCGGACCGCGGACTTTCAGCGAAGATTCTTTGTTTGCTTCGTTCGTTTTTGTTTCCGGTGTTATAATTTCCACTGCCGGAATATTTCGGTCGATTGCCGCATCTGCAAGTTTTTCGCTTATGGTTTCATTCTTTGCGATATCGGCTGCCGAGACATAAAGTGCTGCCTGATAAGTCTGGTTTGCTTCGACTGTTTTTGTACGGATCGTAACCAGACACTCGGTCACTTTATCGCCGGACTGGCTCACAACCGTCACATCCCCCACAGCTGCCGTAGTAAATTTGTCACTTCCCGGAAGCGTGCTGCCTTCTTCCAGCCAGAAGTAGCGGATATTGTCGATATTGATGCCGCCTGCATCTTTAACTCTCACAACGGCTTCCTGATATGCACTGTTGTCATTGTTTTCTTTGAGCTGTATGCTCTCATAAGAAATCACAGGAGCGATCTTGTCTTTTGCCGTGTAGCTGTATTTTGCTGTTACGGTCTTTGTATTATGATTAATATCACTTGCAGATACCTGCACTTTGACTCCGTTGTTTACGGAAGAATAATCAATATTTTTGTCGAATTTCAGATACAGATGAAGATCTGTTGTATCATTGGTCAGATCAAGATCGATCTTTGTCTTTCCAGACTGTGCCTCTTTGAATCCTGTCTGGTCGATCTCATCTTCTTTCAGTGCCGTCTGTGATGCATAATACCAGAATTTATTGGCATCTCCCTGTCCCTGAAGGTTCACCGTCATGCTGGCTTTTCCGCCAATCACACCCGATGCCAGAGGCCCGGAAGTATTTCCGCTCACCGTATCATAATCTTTTACGCTGAACGCCAGAGAATACACTTCATCTTCTGACTTCGTCATTCTCGCCATCTCATACGTTTTTGTTTCTGATACAGCCTGACTGTCGATCATGATCGTCGGAGCTTCGTTATCCAGATAGAAATCTTTACTTGTACTGCCTCTCAGATCATTTGCCACAGAAAGTGTATTTCCGGAATAATCTTTGATCTCGCTCAGTCCTGCAATTTCCGTGATCGTCACTTTATAATCCGTTTTCTTTTTGTAGTTCAGTTTATCCTGCTTCTGGAAAACCGTATCCCGATCCACGATAAAATCCTTGAATATGACAACCGTTTTTCCGGTTGACGACTGATCAAAAACATATTTTGCCTCAAGTTTCACCGGACTGCCGTCTTTCTTTTTGATATTTAAAGAAGCGATGATCTTTTTCCGGTTGGCATCACTGATCTTCTGGATGCGTTCATTTAAAACAGCAGATACCGTCACGGTCGTTCCGGTCTTCAGATAATTGGCTTCGTTTGCATTTTGTGTCTGGTTTTTCTGGTTCGTGGTGATCGAAACTGTTTCGACGATCGGATTTACCGTATCCAGGTATGCCCTTGTCACGCTGCATCCTGCGGATCCTTTTTTCACATTGCGAAATCCGTCCAGACTGAGCGGATTGCCGGCAAGGTCTGTGATGGCACTGCTTGTTTTTTTCAGTGTGTTATAATTGGAACTCCCAACAGCTGCTTTCAGTTTTTTCATCGTCCCACTTCCATTAGACAAGGTACCCCCATCATAACCGACAAAATTTCGGTCATAATTTTTGCTGCCGTTCTGATCAATGATCGATGTCTGATAGCCGATATCCGCAAGTCCGGACACATAAAAATCTACCGTTTTGTTATCAATGGTTTTTGGAACTTTATAAGAAAATATTGCAATATCATCTTTCAAAGTATCCAGATTCGCATACGCAGTTGCCACATCTGCCGTATTTTTCTGTCCAAGCGACAACGCCAGTCTGATGTTTTTTGACTGTGTACTGCCTGCATTGTTATCTGCCAGACGCACATACTCGCTGAATTTCACCTTTACATAAATCGTCTGACCTTCCTTAAAATACAAGGCCGGTGTGTCAGAGTTTTTATCACTCGTGATCGTGATCCTCTTAATCTTCGGAGCGGTCTCATCCTTAAATGCAATCGATACATTCTGGATCTTGGCACTTCCGCAGCTGCCGCAGCCCTTCTTCGTAGTCACATAGAGAGCTGCTCTTTTATTTTCTCCCAGCGATGGCCGAAATGCTGCCCAGGTATCACGATCCCCGACCGTCCAGCTTCCATCTGAATTATGATCGCCTGTATTGTAGCTCTGCCCGAGCCAGAAACTGTTATTATTTGCATTGGTCGGATAACCAAAGATAATTTTCCCGTACTGCGTCCGGTTTCCCCAGTGATGTCCGAAATTCTTATGTTTATCATTCGTTATGTATGCCATCAGATTCTGACTGATCTGTCCGGACTGATTGTACAGCACCGGATAGTCCTTCTGCACTTTGACTGAAAATGTCTCCCCGGAGCCGGCTTTCGTCTTGCTGTATTTGTATTTCACCATACCAACATTGTTGTAAATACTGCCGTAAAGCGAATCCTCTTTCTTGGACTTGCACCGTACCAGTGCATTGAAAATTTCCTTTGCCTTGTCTCCGGTCGTCAGATCCCGGCACAGTACGCCCACACCATACTTCTGCGGACTGTAAGACGCCGCCGCACGCACCTGTATGGCATCACCCAAAAAGGTACTCGCCGGAACACTTCCAAGCACAAGCGTTGCCGCCAGCACGGAACTTAAAACTTTTTTGACTTTTTTCGAGATCTTTGGCTTTAATTTCTCCATAAACTACGCCTCCTTCTGTTTTAATTTTCTCCCTGTGCCGTCCCCGGCACATTTTCCTTTTTTATATTTTACTTCAAAAAATTTTTACAGACATCGTCCATTTGACAAAAAAAATGGACATTTCCTCTTCAGAATGTCCATTTACAAAGAAAAATTTTCTTTTTTAACTTCAGGTAGTGTCTGGTTATTTTATAATGATGCTACGAATTGCTCCGTTACAAAGTAAGTCCCGCAATTTTTTAAACATTCGGCATCATCTCAGCATGTAGTCTTTTAATTGTTTTCGGTTGGAGATACTTATTTTGTTGAAAATACAGGTCATATGCTGTTTCACGGTTCTTGACGTGATCTTCATATAATCAGCGATTTCCTGATTTGTCCAGCCGCGGCTCGCAAGCATGGCGATCGTAAACTCTGTGGTTGTTAAATTATCCGCCACATATTCATTCGTGTCCGGGTTGTGGATCCGCCGCCAGCCAAAACTGAACTTATAAGTAATTGCGATGATCCGCTCATAATCTTCCGGATAATCTTTCTTAAGACAAGTCTCGATCAGCCCCTGCAGAAGTCCGTGGTGTTCGCCGATGCCTTCGATCAGACCATCCGGTCTTGCGATCTCCCACGCCTGCATAAAATATTTCTTTGCAAACTCTGTCTGCATCAGATTCATGGCATCCATTGCCGCCACCAGATTCAGGTAGATCATCGAGATCGGATACATCTCTTTTGTCGTCATCAGACATGCCTCCACGATGCCAAGAGAACGCTGATATTCCCGATCCAGATATGCCTTATGTGCAAGCACGTAAACACCCCACAGCTGTTTTCCTTTTTCGAATTCTCCGACATAATCTGACAGCGGCGGAATATCGCCAACCGGAAGATGCAGAAGTGTGTGTGCCGCGACAGCTGCAAAGACACCAAATGCCTTTGCCTTCCGATCCGTATTTCCTTTCATCACCTGATCGAGATTCTCCGTCAGCCTGTTCAGCCCCATCCGTGCCGAATGGATATGGTTCAGCGACAGATTTGCAAATGTATAGATCAGGCAGGCCGACATCTTCAGCATGATATCCGGATGATCCAGATACATTTCCGCATATTCTACCGCCTTCTCGTGATGGCCGCTGAAATAATAATATTCTGCGTACGCCATCATCTTTTCGTCCTGATCTGCAAGTGACTCAATAAAATCTATGCAGCCGCCAAGCGGAAAAGCAGAACTCATCAGAAGCATCGGCGTGTGAAACGGCTGTTCCCTGCGTTCCTCCATGTCCTTTGATTCTGCTGCCAGGTTTTCTGTATTTTCCACACTTTGCGTATTTTCCGGATTGTTCACAATTCCAAGAATATAATCCGTGGATACGCCAAACTCCTGTGCCAGAGCCATCAACATATCACTGTTGATCGTTTTTGTCTCCCCTTTTAAAATACGGCTGATCTGTGAAGATGTCACACCGATCCTCCTTGCCAGCTCCCTCTGGGAGATCTGCTGCTTTTCACACAGTTTTACGATACGTTCCCCCGGAGTCTTGAATGACTCCTCCTCTGATTTTGCATTTTCCTCCATCTCTTTCACCTCTGTAATGATTTTCCATCTTTCCCTGTATTCCCGTTTTTCGCCCCTCTATTTTAACACAGAATACCATCTGCTGCAAATCTGCATCACACCGGCCAGCACTCCCGGACAATCTGAAAGAAATCCGGTCCCATCAGAAGATTATCCACCGACACGCCTTTTCGCTGGAACAGATCAAAGATCACACCCCATTCGATTTTCCGGTTCATAACCAGATTCGTCAGCTCGGTGCGTTCCTTCTTCGAGAGATGGAAACGCTTTCGTACTTTTCGCTCTCTCTCTCCTTCTTCCCACTCGCAGTCCTCCAGATACAGTTCATAGACCTGCGTCAGATTCTCCGGCAGTTCATACACAAACTTGCCTCGCACGGATCTGTTTGCCACGATCGTCAGCAGAATAAATTCAATATTTGGAAATGACTTGATCATGCTGTTGATCCAGCCGGAAACGCCTCCGACCACATAAGGATAACAGCCCTCTGCTACAATACAAACCTTCATGTTCTTCCTCTTCTTTATCACTGATGCCGGGAATCATAGGAAAGCCCCGGTTCGTCAACCTGTATCCTTACGGTATGATCTTCCGCATGGATCAGATAAGCATCTTTTTCAATCTTTGTCTGACTTCCGCCTTCGATGTCCTCGATCTTTTCTCCGTGCGTCCGCAAAATAAACCAGCTGTCCGCTTTTGTCGTATTTAAAGTGATCACATTTTCTTCCCGCGATTCCGTATAATCCACATTCAGGAAGGTACGCACCCTCCGGTCGCTCTCGGAAAGTGTCGTCGCCGTAAAACAGTTAAATTTATTCCAGTAGGTCAGAAGATTGCTCGCAAATCGCCTCTCCATGATCTCCCAGCGGTCTTTTTCGTTCTGCGGCCAGAAAATATCCTGCAGATTCAGCATGATATTCGTATACCCCAGTGCACTTTGAATGCTTCGCATGCGAAGATCCGCACTGTATGTATAATGCATGCCGTCACCGACTACCGACTGCAGTGTGATCGAGTCCGAAGCATAGGACACGACCGGATGCTTCTCGGTATACTCACAGATCAGCGTACTGACATTTTTCAGCAGCTTTATCTCCGATAAATTCAGCACATCGGTAAGATCCCGTTCTTCCGCAAATGCTGCACCATAGCGATAATCACTGTCTGCATCTGCAAAAAATTCGCCGTCACGATCCACTTTTTCCTCCAGCGAATCTGCACTTTTATACTCCATGGAAAGACCTGCTTCGGCACTTTGCTCCTTGAACTGTTTCAGATAAAACTCCAGGAACTCACTGTCCGGCTCAATCCCGTCTTTATAATCTGCCTGGGGCTGGATAAAGCAAGTCATCTTCAGGTCGCTGTGTTCCACAATGGAGATCAGGGTCGGCCAGATAACATCACGTCCGACTCCGGTCACCGACTGACTGTACAGCTCCATCATTTCCGCATTATTTTCATCCGCAAATCCCGGGAAATTGACTATCGACAGATTCTGTGCATTTACGATCGGATAAATGCTGTACTCTGATGCCTCTGTCAGCATTCCATCCAGAATCCCGCTGGCCGTGCCATCTTTTAAATAATCGCCGACCACTGCAAAAATACTGCCCCGGTACATACCATTTCTCCAGATCAGCGTCGGCAGATCTTCATTTTTGATATCCCTGCTGGTTTCTTCCTTAAACATTCCGACCATATAGGTCTTGGTGCCGCTTCCAACCTGATACCACGGCACATCGAGCGTCAGATCCTGCCTGTCTTTCTCATTCTCTTTAACCGGCGTTTCATAGATCTGTTCACCGCCAAGAAGCAGTCCTTCAAATAACTTTACACCATTAAGCTTTACTTTTTCTGAAACAACCTTACTGATTCCGAGAAAGTGCATCAGTTCCTCATTATTTTCAATCAAAGCCGGATCTTCCAGACATCCGAAGACAATGATCGCTCCCCGTTTCTGAAAACGCTCCAGGCAATCCAGATCTTCTCCCTGTGCATACTTTTCTGATTCCAGAATGATCATTTCCGGAAGATGAGTCTTGCTTTGAATGTATTCGTCCATGGATTTAACGGAAAACATATCCCACTTCACATAGTCCGCCCATCTCTTTACCTCCGTTCCCATAGCACCGGAAACATCGCCGATAAAAAGCACGCTTTTTTCCGAAATGAGTAAAGACAGATCCTTTCTTTCTGCCTTCGACTGTTCGATGACCTCTTTTCCGTCTGCTTTTCGCTCAGACAGACTGGCATTGGCATCATACTGGTTTGCCTGATCTCGCAGTACCATGGAAAACTGAGTCAGGAATAACAGTACAACCATCATAATCACAATACTGAAAAATTTTCTTTTTGAAACCATACTCTATTTTCCTGCCTCCTGTTTTCCGGATGCATCGCTCTGTTGCTGCGTTTCATTCGTTGCTTCACTCTGTTGCTGCGTCTCATCCTGTGTATCTTCGGCTGTCTCATCCTGCATCTTGTTCTGATTGTATCTGTAGTCTATCGCAAAATCATACTGATGATACATATTCTGCTCGATCTTATAGCAGATGAACTTATTGTCCTCATAATAGACCTTCATTTCATTCGGATAAAGCTCCATAAACGCCTGTGCCCAATAATACATTCTGGACATCACGATCCATCTTCCTTCTCCCTGATACATACCGATGCCGCCCACATTCGGCAGAGAACGGCTGGCTCCCTTTCTGGAGATCGACTGACCGCTCTTTGCATAAGAAACCGCATAATCGCCTGGAATTTTTTCAATAAAGAAATAAACCGTTTTGGTCGGAATGATGACTTTCGTATTTTTTTCCAGAGTTTCCATTCCACGCAGAAACGTAATCGTCTCATAATGCCATCCGTGATCCAGTCCCATCTGCGTCTCATCGTTCGCCGATACGATCATCCAGGTCTTATCTTCATTTTCATGGATAATATTGCTCAGGCAGGTGATCGCTCCATTCATCACAAAACCGCTGGAGAAATCGGACTGTTTGATCATATGATTCTGGAACATTCCCATCAGAACCGCTGCCGCAACAGCCAGCGACACAGCATTCCTTACCAGCCGCAGTTTCCGCAACGGCAGCACCATATACAGCAGTCCGTCTGCCAGTGCCGTAAGAGCCGCACTGAGCAGATAAACATAATAAATACTGCATCTTGCTCCATCCATCAACGGCGGCAGTCCAAACACGCCTGCACACAGCAAAATGGTCACGATCCACATACAGAATCCCATGGACATCAGCATCGCTCCATATCCTGGCTGCCTGAAAACACAGAATATAAATCCAAGCAAAAGCAACAGTGCAAAAGATGCCAGGATCATGTAACCGATATTTTTCACATCCAGCTTGATGACAAACTCCAGGATACGGTTGCTCATCGCCGCCAGGGCATTTTTCACTTTCCCCGGAATTTTTCGAATTTTTTCGCCAAAAGATACTTTTGGCACGGCCGGTGCCGTGGTTTCTGTCTGCATCTGTCCGTCGCTTTCGTTCTCCTGTGCAGACGGCAGATCACTGACATCAATCTCCATAACCGTACCATCCGGCTTCACAACCCGCACCGTATTTTTGTCATCTCCGGTGGAGACTTCCAATGTTTCTGCTTCGTCTGTCTCTGCCTCTGTCTCTGTCGAAGAAGAACTTTTGCCTCCATTGATGACACTTAAGCCCCATCCGAGGGAACCCTGAAGCGGCGTTCCGGTCGCAAAAGCAATCCCCATCGGCAGCACCGCCAGAAAAACGCTACAGATTCCCGTAAACATGATACGGCGAAAATATTCTTTACGCAGAAAGCGAAAACAAAATCCGCACGCGATCCCGATACAGCAAAGTCCTGCGATCATCGTACCATAAAAATGGATCGCCAGTGTCAGAGAAAACGCCATCGCAAAGCACTGCAGCGTAAGCCTCGTCTCTTTATCCGCCAGTTTCTGCTTCGGTATCTGAAAAAACCGGATCAGGAAATAAATGGAAGGGATCACAAAAATCATACCAAATTCCTGCGGCAGAGTCGCATAAAATCGTGAGTAAGTCTGGCCGGACCAGAAATTTCCAAGCAGAAATACAAAAGTTCCGATGTATGGAATGTATTTTGTTTTGCAGAGCTGCTTCAGCATCGCCAGCAATACCAGATGCATAAAGATTACCTGAACAAAAAAGAACTGGCATAAGATCACATACGTATCAAAGCGAAAGACTGCATGCAGATAATAGATTATGCAGTGAAAACCAAACGGATAGACACCTTTCGCAAAAATCTTTCCTCTGCTCATCTCATTGATCCAGCTCATATGCACCGGGATATCCGATGCACGATAACCATAGACTAAGATAATCTGTCTTCCGTAGATCCAGCACAGACACACTCCGATTCCCAGCAAAAGCATACTCTGGATCGGATTTTTCACAATATGACGATAGAAAAATTTCGCCAGTCTCTTTATTCCCGCTGCACATTTTCCAAGGAAAAGAAAAATTGCTGATTTTAATTTCATTCTTCCTCTCAGAAGTTTGCCAAACAGATGCCCGGTATTTCCCGCCTGCTGCTTTAAAGGAATCCGATTGACTCTGCCTCCGATTACAATACTCAATACCGCAGTCAGCCCGGCAAGCGTAAAGAAATTTGAAATATGCAACAGCTGCAGTAAGAACACAATATTGATAATATAAAAATTACCGAAGGTGTAACACATCAGAAACTGTTCTGCCAGACTTCTGCCCCGCAGGATCCTGCGGAACATCAGTGCCGGAAGTGCCAGTGTCACACCCATATAGGCTGCAAAAATGCCCAGAAATCTTAAAATTACCAGTGTTGTCATTGACATATCATTTCATCCTTCTGCATTACATAAATATTCGGATCAGTTCCAGTGTTTCTTTATCAATCGTGATGTCCGAAGCCTTCAGCTCGTTCATGACACGGAAAAAATTCTCCTTATCCCCGTTGGAAAAGAACAGTTTCAGCTGGCAGGTATAGCTCGAGAGCACTCCTGGATACTGCTCCATGGAACGCTGTGCCCACTTGCCGCATTTTTCATAATCTGGAATCTCCATCAACCTTGCACACAGTTTTTCGTAGACCACACTGCTGATCTTTTCCGGTTCCAGACTCCAGGCCTTCTCAAGTACCTCATCCATTCGCTCAATCATGGAATTTTGTTCCAGATTTGTCAGAATTTTCTGTTCCAAGATCGGATTCATATACTCGATCAGCTCAATGCAGTGCTGCACCTGCTGTTCATCCTCCACCTGGCTTAACTGATACTTCTCCTGTACGTTTTCTCGAAATTCTCCAAGTACATCCTGAAGGATCGAAGCTGCATAATGTGCTGTCTCCGTATCCTCATTATTCAAAGCCAGTGAGATCGAAGACAAATATTTTCGGTAATCTCCCCGGATCACATTCATCATAAATGTACGAAGGCTCTTTTTATCCGTAACCTCCAGAGCTTCTTCGATGGAAACCATATTTCTTCCCCGCTCTTCATCCGGAGGAATAAAGGTTTTGACTCTCTCTTTGCTGAAAACAACATCTGAAAGATCCATCGCCTGTGCCATAAACAGCTTGTACAGCAAAAAGGCCGCACAGAGAAACGTCGGTCCGACCACCGGGCATAAAAGCATCACGATCGCCTTCATCCATGTACTGAGATTTTTTTCTTTTCCTCTCAAATGGTTCCAGATCACATAGATCACAACCACAATAAAGTTTATCACAAGTAAAAATATAAAAAATTTCATTCTCCGGGACATACTTTATCTACTCCACAATTTCTGTACGATATCCATTCTCCTCAAATCGCTTCTGAACGATCACGGCATTTTCCTGACCGGTATTAGCAAGCAGCACATAAAGCTGATCATCTTCCATAATACCGATGTAATCACTGTCTCGCATCTTTTCAACCATTTTCCGGCCAACCTCCTGATACTGTTCCGGCTGTACACAGACTTTCAGCAGCGTACATTCTACCAGGTTCTTTTCTTCTGCTTTCACATAGGCCTGAACCAGAGACTCAAACGCATCTTTTTCCAGAATACGGGAGCCATAGCTGTAACGCTTTTCTTCCAGGGCCTGTATATATCTTTGTGCCCGCAGCACGGCATTCTGGATCAGGTAGCTGACAACCGTCAGGAAGTTTGCCCGTCCAAGTGTCATCTTCTCCCAGTTTAAGCCCCAGAGCATAATGACCATCTGCAGTTTTCCATCCTCATAGATGCCCCGTACCATAAGCGGATAACGTTCATCCATCGTTTTATTGATATACACCTTTTCTTCCAGAAGTTCATCATCGATTTCCGTCATTTCACGGTAGCGGATGGAGTTTCCAAGACTTCTCGCCTTTTCCGAAGATGCTGAAAAGAGACGTGCATAATCATCATTCACCACACTGTAAAATGCCACATCTTTTGTTTCCATCAGTTTTGTGAGCATTTCAACCGCATGGAAGACAACCTCATCCGGCATACTCTGATCCAGCTGTCTTGTGATATTGTAAATCTTTCCAAGACTGTCTTTCTGGCCGACCAGCTGCTGCTCCATGACCTCACGCACACGCACGTTGCTCTCGTTGATATCACGGATATCCACGATCTGCCTTGATAAATGCTCCTCCAGCTCCGCACTCTCCGCCCGCATCGTACGGATCTGATCTCTCATATAGCCCACAACCAGTCCCAGAATAAACAGCTGTGCGATCCAGACATAAGTATTATAATCTAAAAGTACCTCAAAACCGGTCCTCGTATACATCTGCCGGAACATATATCCGGCTACCGCACAGATTGCCGAGAACGTTGCCTGCTGCTGCCCGTACACAATTGCAAACAGCAGCACATAGAGCAGAAACGGATCCAGATTTGCAAAATACTGACTGCCGACCGTTCGGTTGTTGAGCATGAAAAACGGAATAAAACAGATCAGGTTCTCAATAAACGGTACCAGTGCCCGCACCAGCCATTTCCATTTCTCCCAGAGGTTTTTCAGGATGGATCCCTCTTTATCTTCATTTACAAATACATCCTTGTGCTTCTGCATATAAAGAGCCATCTTTTCAATGGTCTTTTTGCAGTCGCAGAATGTGTAAACATCAAATTCTTCTTCAAATTTTCTTCCGGAAAGCACACATCTTCCGTTTTTCCCCGGTGTCGTCACGATGTTTGCTTCACTTTGCATCACCTGCAAGATCCAGGATGCCAGCTCTACCTCATTTACCACATCATTGGATGACAGATGATAGATCGAATGTGCCCTTTTCTTACTTTTTACTACCTTGTAAATATATTCCACGGCATCTTTCTCGTACAACATCGAAAAGGTGTGGTTCTCATCCGCTTTGATATATCCGTCACGCAGATACTCCAGACACATGCCCGCACAGATATTGTTGATATCATTTTTATCCTTCGGAATGCTGTACAGATGATCCAGCCGCAGAACCGTGATATCCAGTCCCCGGTTCACCCGGAAATTCTCACACAGCTCCTCTGCCTGTGACAACGCTGCCGGGCGTATTCCATATCCGGAAAATTTCTCTCCTTCTGTGATATCATCCGGATAATCGCCACTGAAAACCTCATCCGAAGACAGATAAATCAGTTTGCCTCGGTTCACCACCGAATACGCCACCAGGATATTCACCATATGCGAAATAAAATGGACCGTCTCACGCTCCTCGCCATTCCAGAGATAGTTCGTATCAAAAGCCCCCAGCAGGATCGTCACATCCGGATTGACACTCTCGATGACCTCATTAAGATTCTCACTGTCATACGGAAAATCGTACCGTTCAAATACTTTTTCATATTTGCTGTGTTTATATTTATCTCCCGTCAGCAGAAAAACTCTGTGCCCTTCTTTTCGAAGCTTGAGAATGATATTATTCATCAGGCTGCAAGTGCCGCCTACCAACAGAATATTCATACATTTCCCCTTTTTCAGTTAGTTGTAAATCAAAGATTTGCATTCCGCTTTCGCCTTTTTCTATTCACACTCAAATGCAGACCTCTCCGGAAATCCCTCCGCAAATGCTGCATTGATCTCCGCTTTCGCCTTTTCAAAATCAATGCCGTGATTGCTGTCATTGACACAGGCAATTTTTCCTGTGTGCTTTCTGATCATTCTGAGCAGCTTTTCATTGTGCTCTGACACATCAAAATATTTACAGAGCCAGTAGCTGTTTTTATTCACAAAATCACCGCTGAGCTTCTGCCATTCTCGGATCACATACTGGCTGACATCCTCCTTGTGACGAAACGGATGGCTGCACACCTTCCTCAGAAGCTCCGGCTCCGCCTGCCACAGCGTCTCATACGTGCTCTTTTTCAGCGGCGATGGACCATGTACCGTATAAAAGCCCGTAAACCTCGGAAAAGCCATCTCCATCACATTATAGCAGTAATACTTCAGCGGGTAGCCCACATGAAAATAAGCTCCCGGCTGCTTTTTCATATTTTCATACTTATCAAAATGCTTTGCCAGCAGTATCGCATTATTTAAATAAATGTAGGACATCACTTCATTATCCTTATTCGCCACCACCGGCTGCAGAGCCAGCATATCCACCGGTTTCCCGTGTTTGAAAAAATGCGTCGGTTTCACTTTATTTAACAAAAACATATCATCATTAAAATACAGAAAATGCTCCGACAGTCCCTCGATCCTGTGAAAATTCCACTCGATCGTATGCGAATTAAACGTCGGCAGAAACTCCTTTGGAATAAAATCCTCATGCTTTACGATATGCAGCTTCGGGTGATCCACGTTCAACCATTCCGGCATATGTCCCCAGGTAACAAAATGGATCTTCCGCACCCACGGTGCATACTTCTCAACACCCCGGAACCAGTACTGCAGATTGTCCCAGTCCCGGTAACGCTCCTTTCTGCCATCTATATGGCCGCCCAGTCCCTGAGCAATCAGCGTTTTATCCTTTTCTTCCTGCCATTTCGGGTCATTTCCATCCACCCAGGTAATTACAAAATCTATTGGTTCTTTTTCTCTCCTGTTCACTTTTTTTCTCACCTTCAGTTAAAAAAATGCCTCCGCCATTCCCCTGTCATATATTACATTTTTTTGCTTCCGGCATTTCGTTTCTTTTTCTTTGGTATCACACTCTTTTTCATTTATATTCCATCTTATTTGCTAATTAGTATAACATAAATTTGCTTTCTGTTTTCACAAAATTTAATACAATTTTGCAAGAAATTTTTTCATATTCTTTTAAAAAATTATCTTTTTTTTCACATTATCCGGATCTATACTTTTTATTGTTTTACAGTCAAGCGGATATTCGCAATCCGCTTTGCTACTTGCTCATAACCAAATAACTGCTCCGCAGTTTATCAGAAGGAGCTTGCACTCCTCCTGATACAAGCAA
>ERZ827363.590-NODE-590-length-39270-cov-20.637562_pt1 | contig 39270 bp, 44 predicted proteins | sample MGYA00519776_ERZ827363 | MGnify/ENA primary metagenome ERZ827363 (study PRJEB31778, sample SAMEA3449288) | human gut metagenome | biome: human gut; feature: human-associated habitat; material: faeces | place: United Kingdom | collected 2010/2012 ... | reverse complement strand
TCATGGGATAACCCACGTGCTAACGTTTACCGTCGTGACAACGATATCCCTTATTCATGGGGTACAGCTGTTAACGTACAGTCAATGGCATTCGGTAACATGGGTGATGATTGTGGTACAGGTGTTGCATTTACAAGAGATCCAGCAACTGGTGAAAAGAAGCTTATGGGTGAATTCTTAAAGAATGCTCAGGGTGAAGACGTTGTTGCAGGTGTTAGAACACCAATGCCAATCGCTCAGATGGAACAGGAATTCCCAGAAGCATTTGAAGAATTCGTAAAGGTTTGTGAAACACTTGAAAACCATTACAGAGATATGCAGGATATGGAATTTACTGTTGAAAACAGAAAACTTTATATGTTACAGACAAGAAATGGTAAGAGAACAGCTCAGGCTGCTTTACAGATCGCTTGTGACCTTGTTGATGAAGGTATGAGAACTGAAGAAGAAGCTGTAGCTATGATCGATCCTAGAAACTTAGATACATTACTTCATCCACAGTTTGATGCTGCATCTCTTAAGGCTGCCACACCAGCTGGTAAGGGACTTGGAGCGTCTCCTGGAGCTGCTTGTGGTAAGGTTGTATTCACAGCTGACGATGCTGTTGAATGGAACGAAAGAGGAGAAAAGGTTGTTCTTGTTCGTCTTGAAACATCTCCAGAAGATATCACAGGTATGAAGGCTTCACAGGGTATCTTAACAGTTCGTGGTGGTATGACATCACATGCAGCCGTAGTTGCCCGTGGTATGGGTACTTGTTGTGTATCCGGTTGTGGCGACATCGCTATGGACGAAGAAAACAAGAAGTTCACTTTAGCAGGAAAAGAATATCATGAAGGAGATTACATCTCAATTGATGGTTCAACAGGTAACATTTACGATGGTGTCATCAAGACAGTTGATGCTACAATCGCTGGTACATTTGGACGTATTATGGGATGGGCTGATAAGTATAGAACACTTAAGGTTAGAACAAATGCTGATACTCCAGCTGATGCTAAGAAGGCTAGAGAACTTGGTGCAGAAGGTATTGGTCTTTGCCGTACAGAGCATATGTTCTTCGAAGAAGACAGAATTGCAGCATTCAGAGAAATGATCTGTTCAGATACAGTAGAAGAAAGAGAAGCTGCTCTTGAAAAGATTCTTCCATATCAGCAGGGAGACTTCGAAGCTCTTTATGAAGCTCTTGAAGGAAACCCAGTAACAATCAGATTCTTAGATCCACCTCTTCATGAATTTGTTCCAACTGAAGAAGAAGATATTAAGAAACTTGCAGATGCTCAGGGTAAGACAGTAGAAGAAATCAAGACAATTATTTCTTCACTTCACGAATTCAACCCTATGATGGGACACAGAGGACTTCGTCTTGCTGTAACATATCCTGAAATTGCTAAGATGCAGACTAAGGCTGTTATCCGTGCTGCTATCAATGTTCAGAAGAAGCACAGTGATTGGACAGTTAAGCCTGAAATCATGATTCCATTGTCATGTGACGCTAAGGAATTAAAATATGTTAAGGATATCGTAGTAGCTACAGCTGATGCTGAAATTGCAGCAGCAGGTGCTGACATTGAATACCAGGTTGGTACAATGATCGAAATCCCAAGAGCTGCACTTACAGCTGATGAAATCGCTAAGCAGGCAGACTTCTTCTGCTTCGGTACAAACGATTTAACACAGATGACATACGGATTCTCAAGAGATGATGCTGGTAAGTTCTTAGATGCTTACTATGATGCTAAGATCTTTGAAAATGATCCATTTGCTAAGTTAGATCAGGTTGGTGTTGGTAAGTTAATGGAAATGGCTATTAAACTTGGTAAGCCGGTTAACCCTAACCTTCACGTAGGTATCTGTGGAGAACACGGTGGAGATCCATCTTCAGTAGAATTCTGCCACAAGATTGGTCTTGATTATGTATCATGTTCACCATTCCGTGTACCTATCGCTAGATTAGCAGCAGCTCAGGCAGCTATTGCAGAAAGTGGGAAATAATCGTTTATGGTGTCAAAAGCCCCTAAACATCGGCAATTTCACAGTTTTTAAGGACTACTTGAAAGAGTACAAAAAGTTCGATAAAAACATGACAAAAGCGGGTAAATGGGAAGACATCAACGTAACGATTACGGTTTGATAAAAATAATCAGGGAATCATACTTTTAAAGTATGGTTCCCTTTTTGTATGTTTGAAAAAAGAAAAATATTAAATCCAGGTTGTCAAAAGTAGATTAAGAAAATGGAGGCGGGTCTATTGCAAGATACGCATTTGTATATACAAATACATTCTTGTTAGGAAGAATCCTAAAACCTCTATATCTCAAATGTTGTATTGGCGGGTGCATCTGCTTTGAGGAGATGTCAATTGGACACAAATATTCTAAATAATTTGAACTGAAATTTTGTAATTGATAAAATAATGAAATATCAATTTGATTATAGATATGGTAGAATATAGCTGTATAAATGTTGAGCGAAATATAATAACACGAGTATGGCGTGATAAAACACTAATGGCACTGTGTATAAAATAGAAAATTGGGTAGATGATAAATTAAAATTTAGGGAGGTGAACATATATTGGCAAGAGCAAAATATCAGGTATTAGTCATTCCGTATCATATTGAAAACGGCAATGTAAAATATTGCATATTTAAAAGAAATGATATGAAAGTATGGCAATTTATAGCAGGTGGTGGAGAAGATGAGGATGAAACTATAATAATATCTGCAAAACGAGAGGCATATGAAGAAGCAAACATAGGTATGGATTGTAAATATTCTGTACTTGATACACAAAATAGCATACCAACATACTGTTTTAAAGAAGCAAGAAAAATATGGGGTGAAAATTGTTTAGTTATTCCTGAATATACATTTGCTGCTAGGATGGATACAACAATTTTGGAATTGTCTCAAGAGCATACAAAATATGAATGGGTTGATTATAAAACTGCATTAAAAAGACTTAGATATGATAGTAATAAAACTGCGTTATGGGAATTAGATAGTAAAATTAAATTAGGAACATTAAATTAAGAACATTCATATTATGATTTAAATACAACAAAATTGTAGTGTGTTACAGTTGTAAGCTTGTCATAAGCTCTAGATTTTGAAATATAGGCTGAAAATTAGGGCTATTAGCAAATGAGGTAAAAAAGAATGAACAAGTATTTAGAAAATTTAAACAGAATAGAGTTTGTTGTAACAATGGCATGCACAGGAAGATGCATACATTGTTCAGAGGGAGAACATAAATTAAGTGGAAAACACATAGATGGAGACATAGCAGTGCAAGCAGTTATTGATATATGTAATAACTATGATATTAAATCTTTAATGACTTTTGGAGGAGAACCTTTGATATATCCGGAAGTGGTTTGCAACATTCATAAAACTGCTAAAGAAATGAACATAAAGGATAGGGCAATAATCACTAACGGATTTTTTTCTAAAGACAAAGAAAGAGTAAGAGAAGTGGCGCAAATGTTGTCATATAGTGGAGTTCAAAAAGTGTTATTATCTGTTGATTCATTTCATCAAGAGACTATACCACTTGATATAGTGAAATATTTTGCAATGTGCATAAAAGAGAGTGGTGTAGAAATTAAATTAAATCCTGCTTGGCTTGTGAGCAAAGAAGATGATAATGAATATAACAAAAAGACAAAGAAAATTATTTCTGAATTTGAGGATTTAAATATTCCACAGGCAAAAGGAAATGTTATTTTTCCAAATGGAAATGCAGTGAAATATCTAAGTGATTACTTCGATAAGAACAAGGAATATATAAATCCATATGAGGAGAATCCAATAGATGTTAGAACAATTAGTTTTTCAGAAAATGGGGATGTGTTGAATGGGAATATTTATGAAAAATCAATTATGGAGATAATTGAGGAATACAAAGTTTAGAATAAAGATACATTTCTTTTTTTAAGAAATAGTAAAACAAATTTAGAATTTATGAGGTGTGGCAATGATAAGAAAAGTAAGAGGTGAAGAAATACCAGTATGTGTGGATATTATTCACTTTTGTTACAAGGAAATGGAGAATGTGAACTTAATAATCTTGCAGTATTGCCAGAGTATAGACATAAGGGCATTGGAAGACAATTATTAGCTCATTCCTTTAATATAGCAAAAAAATTAGGCTGTAAAATTGTTAATATAGGTATTGTAGAAGAAAACAGAGTTCTTCGTAAATGGTATGAGTTGAATGGAGCAATACATATTGGAACAAAGAAATATGATTTTTTTCCATTTACATGCGGATATATGAAAAAGGAATTGTAGAGAAATTTAGTATCAGGAGGCGGAAAAGGAGAGAAGCGATGGACGAATGGTTAAAAACAAGAAACTTACCTTTACATTTTATATCTGTTGCAGGATTAGTATATAAAGGCGATGAAGTTTTATTGATTAAATCAAAACGTAGAGGATGGGAAATCCCTGGCGGAGTGGTAGAACAGGGAGAGGATATAATAAGTGGCTTAAAAAGAGAAATATTTGAGGAAAGTGGCATTGTTGTCGAGCCGGAAAAGTTTGTTGGTCTATATCAGAGATTGAATACTAAAGATGGATATGGTCCCCTTGAAGGAATGATTTTACCTCCTGTTGTGAATTTGACATTTATTTGTAAATATATAGATGGAAATGAAAATGTATCAGATGAAAGTATTGAAGTAAGATGGTTTACTCCAAACATTGCAAAAGAAAAAATTACTGCTCCTGATATAAAGAAAAGAGTTTGTGATATGTTGGAATTTGATGGTAAGCACCATTTTAGTACTTTTGAAAATAAAGACAGTAAAATAAAATTTATTAGCGATATGCTTGTTAAATAATTATACATAATAAGGAGTAAAAAAATTGAAACAAATAATTATAATCGGATGTCCGGGAAGCGGGAAAACTTATTTTGCAAAACAGTTGTCAGAAATTTTGCAAATATAACTTTTTCATATGGATAATATATATTGGAAGAAAGATAAAACGCATATTAGTAGGGGAGAATTGATTAGCGCGGTAGATCGAATAATAAGTCAATCAGAATGGATTCTTGATGGAAATTATATATCAACTATTGAGCAAAGAATAAAAGCTGCGGACACGATATTTTTCTTCGACTATGAAACTAAAGATTGCTTAGAAGGAGTTAAATCAAGAATTGGTGTAAATCGTGATGATATTCCGTGGATAGAAACAAAATTGGACCCTGATTTTCAAAAATGGATTATGGATTTTAGAAAAGATACATTGCCTCAAATAGAAAAAATATTAGAACGATACAAATATAAAAAAATAATTAGATTTGCTTGTAGAAAAGATAAGGAAAAATACTTGATGAAATTGAAAAAGAATGTAAATAAGAATATTACAATTCATACCACGGAGCTTAATATAGAGTTGCAGGATGACCAATGGCAAATGGAATATATTGATCATAACAGAAATATTGCCAGAGCAATAGTGTATGATGAGGATGGAAATTTTTATTTTGTAAGAGCCGAAAGAAATGATGATTTTGGACAAGCAACAATTATAGAAACAGCAGGTGGAGGTGTTGAAGAAGGAGAAGAATTGCAGGATGCAATAAAAAGAGAACTTAAAGAAGAATTGGGTGTAAAAGCAGATGTAATCTGCAAAATCGGAGTTGTAAGCGATTATTATAATCTGATTCATAGACATAATATTAATAACTATTTTTTGTGCAAAGTTGAATCCTTTGGTGAAAAAGAACTGACAGAAGATGAAATAAATAATTTTCACTTATCAACATTGAAATTATCTTATGAAGAAGCTATTAGAGAGTATGAATATAGGTCAAATACAAGATTAGGGAAACTTATAGCCAATAGAGAATTGCCGGTGTTGCATCGTGCAAAAGAAATAATTGATATTTAGACAAGAATTACTAAATTAAGATTTATGGAGTGCATAATGCAGGAATATTTCCAGTTTTGTATGAAGGAAAAACAGAAGAAAAGAACTCATTTGAGAGTCAAAACGAGGGAGACGAGATAGATTTTGATTATTTTAAAATTGATAATTGGGATGAATTGATAGAAAAAATTGAAACAATATAGAATAGGAAATAAACTAGAATATTAGTAATATTGTACGAGGACGTGAATTATGGAACTTTGGGATGCATATGACATGAATTTAAATAAAATTAAAGATAAAACATTAATAAGAGGTGAAGCCGTACCAGATGGAATGTATCATTTAGTGTGTGAGGTTATTGTTAAACATACAGATGGTACATATTTGTTAATGCAAAGAGACAAAAATAAGCATTATGGTGAATATTGGGAAGCTACAGCAGGAGGTTCAGTATTGCAAGGAGAAAATCCACTTGAATGTGCAATAAGAGAATTGCGAGAAGAAACAGGAATAAATGAAACAAATTTAGTGGAGCTAGGAAGGGTTGTTCAACATAATCATCATTCAATATATGTTGATTATATTGTGATTACGGATAGGGACAAGTCTAACATTATTCTTCAACAAGGAGAAACACAGGATTATAAGTGGGTAGATAAAGATACTTTGAAAAATATGAAATCTAATGAATTGGTAACAAGAAGAATGTAGCTTTTTATTGAGGAATTACGATAATAGACAATAACAAGATTAAAGGAAAGTATTATGAAAATAATTAAGTATGAAGACAAGTATCGTGATGATATGATTTTTATGATATTAGAAGCAAAAAATGCTTTAGGTCGAGTTCCGGGATTAAATGAGGATTTATTGGATATTAAAAGGAACTACTTGGATGCAGGAGATATGTTTTGGTTGGCTATTAATGAACAAGACAGAGTTATAGGAAGTATTGGATATAATTCTATAAGGGACACAGATGAGGTTTGGCTGCATCGTTTGTTTGTAAAATACAATTTGAAAAGACAAGGTATTGGAAGTGCTTTGTTAGAAATGGCAGAAAATTATATAGCAAATCAAGGAAAGAAAGTGGTAAGAATTCATCTGGGAGGAGATGGCTTTGAGGAATCAAAAATATTTTATACCAAACATGGCTATGTGGAGTATCGGGAACGCTATATGATGAAGAATTTGAAAGAAAAAACTGTCTTAGTGTAATTAAGGGGATTTTTTCTTTAGGAGGACTTATAACCATTGATTATGACAAATGGGATGAATATTATGATGGCGGGTTCAGAGTTGTATAAAAAGGGAAAATTAGAAAATTTGAATTATCGCTTGAGGTATTCTAAGGGATTTAATAACTGTTATATCTTGTTATAAAAATCTTGTCAACCTCTTAAAGATACTAAAGTTATCATGTTGTCCTCTTTGTCACATCTTGTATTATGTTATATCATTTTACCCTTGGTTATGACCTCTGATAAGGGAAAGAAAATCAGGTAACAACTTATAGCAAATTATAAAGATGACAGTTGAGACTGGATGAAATGCTTATAATACATTTCTATGAAAGAACTGATAAGATGAGATTGATATATGCAGATTATAACCCTTAAACGAATAGAATTGATGTAATCACATTTGAGAATTAAATATTACGGATTGATTGTAATAAAGCAGAGGATGAATTAAGAATTACTTCTTGCTTACAAAATTCTTTCAATGCGTTGGCAAGAGATGATCCATATGAATATGCACGGCTTGATTTAGATGGTAAAATACAGGTGTGAGTGGATGCGGTTGATAGTCAAGTGCTATTTTTATGAGAGTATAAATAGAAAAACAGTATGTAAAAATGAAAAAAGTGAAAAAATCTCAAACTTGCACTTTATATATGCAAATTCGCTAAATAAGAGAAAAAACGAGTTGCTAAATGTGAAAAAATCACATATAATAATATTGAATGGAGGTGCATATTATGTTGATTAGATTTACAGTTGAGAATTATCGTTCGTTCAATGAAAGACAAGTTTTTTCTATGGCGGCAGGAAAATATACTAGACATAAAGAACAGGTTGTTGTTGCAAACGGAAAAAGATTGTTAAAGGCTGGAGTTGTTTTTGGTGCCAATGCTTCAGGTAAAAGTAATTTGATTAAAGCGATAAATTTCGGAAAAAATGTTGCCTTAAAAGGAATAAAAAATAGTATGACTATAAATAGACACTTCCGAATTGATCCCATAGCAATTAATCGTCCAGGAGTATTTCAATATGATTTTTTAAGTAATGGACATATTTATTCATATGGATTTGCTATTTCATACACTAAAAATATATTTTTGTCGGAATGGTTGTATTTATGTGATGGTAACAAAGAAATATGTATATTTGATCGAGCAGAAGAAGAAAGCATTTCAACAGACTTGAGTTTTACGAATGATGAAGATGAACAAAGATTTACAATTTATGCAGATGATGTTACAGATAATACTAGTTTTTTAGCAGAAATATGTAGTCATAAACTAAGAGATATTGAAGAATTTGAGCCTTTTTTTGATGTACTTGATTGGTTCACATCTTTGATAATCATTTTTCCACAAACTAAGTATAGAGATTTAGGGCAATTATTTAAAAATGATGAAAATGATTCATTTGGAAAATTGTTAAATTATTTTGATACCGGTATTGAAGAGGTTATAACAGCGGTAAAGCCAATAGAAGAAGTTTTGGTTTTTTTACCGGACAATATAAAGAATGATATAATACATGATATTCAAGAGGGATTTGATGAGGATAATAAAAAAGCAATAACGGTTGATGTTACAATCATGGGAAAAAGGTTTAGTTTTACCAAGAAAGATGGAGTTATTGTTGGTTCTCAATTGACGATGAATCACGGTAATCCAACAGATTTGTTTGAATTAGACGATGAATCTGATGGAACAAGAAGACTATTTGATTTAATACCTCTTTATCAGAAAGGAAAAGAAAACTATGTAATTTTTGTTGATGAGATTGATCGTAGTTTTCATACAAAACTTACCTTAGAATTCTTGCAGAAGTTTTTTGAAAAAACGGAGGGGATTAAATCGCAAATCATTGTAACATTACACGATTCTAATGTTATGAACTTGAATATTTTTAGGCAAGATGAGATTTGGTTCGTTGAACGAAAGGAAGACCATAGTTCGGAAATCTATTCTTTAAATAAATTTAAAGAACGATTTGACCATTCTGTAGCAAAAGATTATCTGTTAGGTAGATATGGAGCTGTTCCGAATTTTGGTATAGAAGATTGGAACCAAGAGGAGGTCGATTGATTTGAGGAATTCTTTTCGATTAAAGTCAGACACTATGTTTGAAAGAACAGAGGAGATAAATAGGGAACCGCCTTTGCGAATTGTTTTTTTGTCTGTTGAAGGAAATAAAACTGAACAGGACTATTTTGAGTGGATTGAAAAATATAGAGAACAATTGGGAATAAAGGCGAGAGTCCATGTTCATTCTTTACGACGTTCAAAACAGGATAATTTGAGTGCACCGGAACATGTATTAGAATTGTTGGAAGAATATATAGAAATTAGAGAATCAGATATTTTACCTGAGAGGATGAGAAATTTTATTTCAGAAGAATATACTGATGATTTTATTAAGCAATATATCAAAACTCCAGAGCTCATAGATGTAACTATGAAAGATAATTTTGAATTTTTGTTGCAACAGGTAGGGATTGATTTGGAGTACGACTATTTTTTGAAAGAGTATTCCGGAAAATTTGATGTATTTGGGATTTTGATTGATAGAGATTATACTACGCATAGTGTGGCACAGATGAATAAAATCAAGAATACTTGCAAAAAAAAAGGATACCGTTTTTTTGTTACAACACCATGTTTTGAATTTTGGTTGTTAATGCATTTGGTGGATATTTGTAGTGTATATAAGGATGAACTACAGAAATTTAGAAATAATGCTAAAAAATCAAATAAGCATACATTTACGAGTTTTGAAGTTTCGAAGCGTGCTCGGCATTCAAAAGGAATTAAAGAAGATACTTTTAAGAGATATTATTTCTCAAAAGTAGATTTTGCAATTCGTCAAGCAAAAGAACATTTTTCAACTAATATAGATGAATTAATCGGCACAGATGATTCGGATGACACAAAAAAAGGAGATTTAGGCTCTAATCTTCCAGATTTGTTTGATTTGCTTAGAGAGATTAAATAACAAATTGCTCTATATGGCGGTATGATTTTGTAAGAAATAATGTAAAATGGTGAAGAAAATATTAGAATACTTTTATGAATATGGTACACTCGAAAAAATGTGTAATTTTATATGCAAATGATGGAGGATAAAAAGATGGCATACTATAAGTGTAAAAAGTGTGGTGCAGAATTTAATAATTTGTCTCTGGCAAAGTATGCAACTAGTATTAATTGTCCGGACTGTAATGCATTAACTCAGTATTCTAAGGCGGATGAAGAACTTTGGTATAATGAGAAAGATGAGAATGGGGATTTAATTAGACCACGTTTTAATGGGACAGACGAAATGGATGCACGACAAAAAGCTGCCGATTATTTCAGGTGTGACCCTTAAGATGTTCCATACTTTATCGTTCAACGTAAAGGATTGTTTAAGCCTTTTATTATTTGTGCTTCAAAGCCAACAGTACGTGAAAGAGATAAAAGTGCAACAAGAATATTAATGTGGGAATATGAAAATCGTCCTAAAATTTGGGCAGATATTAATCTCGAAAAGAAAACTATTTTGTATCCAAATGAGTTGGGGGATAAGGTACAGAACTTTGAGAAAATTGTGGGGTTGAAAAAAACTAAAGATACAGGAGTTTGTAAAGATTTTATACTGACATTAGAACCACAAGGAGATGTGATATTTTCATTTTATCCTGGTTACTTTAATGATATTGATACTTTGATTCAGATGGTAAATGAAATTTGTGAGCCTATAAATCATGGAATGTTTATTGAAAAACTATCTACAAGAATTCCGTTTGATGCGGAGCAAGGTACTTATCTTGAAATATCCTGCGGAGATTTTGGTTTGAATGGAAGGATGCGGTCTTGGAAAAAAAGAGGATAAACTATGTATGCTTGATATGGATAAATGCCAAGGTATTGATATCTTAATTGACAAAATAAAATACTTTAGATTAATTGGTCAGAAGTATGTCACAACAGAAATTACTGGTGGTGGTTCTTCGTTGAAAGGCGCAGTGATTGGTGGAATGATTGCTGGAGACGTGGGTGTTGTTGGAAGTCGCAAAGCGGTCGATGAAGTAAAAAGCACTTCGACTGTTCATGATGAACAAGTTGTACTTCTATATTCATCGGATTTAAAGCAAGTTATTACTTTTAATTCCAATGCATATAGTATTTTGACCAAGCTGATTCCTGAGAAAGAATATGAAGTTGTTGTCCAGTCTGGGAAGGAAGCACTGACGACTAATGACTCAAAATCTGCAGCTGATGCAGTGCGAGAATATAAAAAACTTCTTTATGAAGGAATTATTAGTACACAAGAATTTGAGAAAAAGAAAAAAGAATTATTGGCATTATAGAAGAAGGCGGTTTAGTAGGGAGCAAATGAACACTCTAAGTGGTACAAAAAACAGAGGATATCGAATGAAGAAATGATTACTAGCATAATTCAAGATAATCCTCATATTACTGCGGAAGAAATGGTAGAAAAACTTTTTATGACTGTAAATAGAGTTAGATACTACATTAAAAAGTTGAAGAAAGAAGAAAAATTGATAAGAGTTCGATCTAAGAAGAAGGGCTCTTGGAAAGTTAAAGCATAAAATGGTTTGGTTTAATACCAACATATCGTGATGATATGATTTTTATGATATTAGAAGCAAAAAATACTTTAGGACGAGTTGACGGATTGAATGAGGATTTATTGGATATTATAAAACTTATCCAGAGATTTTCCACTCAGCGAGTGGAAAATCTCAACCGATATTATCATGGACACATTATCGCATTTTATTACAAGTAAAAGATGAAAAGGCACGTGAATGGTATGAGAAAGAAGCGCTTCAACAAGCATGGAGTGTTAGAACATTACAACGTAATGTTTCTTCACAGTACTATTACCGTATGCTTCAGACTCAAAAGAAGGATCTTGTAGAAAATGAAATGAATGAACTAACCAAGGAATATCAGAATGATAAGTTAGAATTTATAAAAATCCGGTTATTGCAGAATTTTTAGGTATGGCTTCAAATACAGATTTTACTGAAAGTGATTTAGAAAATAGCATTTTGTCTAATTTACAGAAGTTTTTGATGGAATTAGGGAAAGGGTATGCTTTTGTGGCAAGACAGCAACATATTCATACAGAAAAGCAGGATTATTACATTGCTCTTGTTTTCTATAACTATATTCTCAAATGTTTTGTACTAATAGATTTGAAAACGCAGAAAATTACACATCAGGATGTAGGTCAGATGGATATGTATATTCGGATGTATGACGAACTTAAACGTAGTGAAGGAGACAATCCTACAATTGGAATTGTACTCTGTTCTGATACAGATGAGGATATTGCAAAGTATTCTATTCTTCATGGTAATGAACAGCTTTTTGCATCAAAATATAAGTTATACTTACCAACAGAGGAAGAATTAAGAGCAGAGATTGAAAATCAGAAAACAATGTTTTATTTGCAACAACAGGAAAATGACGAGTAGTTTTTATTAAAGTATAGAAATACTAATGAGTTACTACATTTTGTATATGTATATTTGGAAAGGTTATTATCAGGTTGGGACCTCGTGTCCCAACCATTTTTTCATTATTTCTAAAAAATAAACCATAGTAGATGTATTTTTCTACAAAAATAGACCATCCTAGAATTCGACATTGCAATATTAATAGAGTAAAATATAGCCATAAAGATTTAATAACAAACAAAAGGTTTAGCAGAACAAACTTTAACTTTGCGACATTATGTCGGAAAGTGCATTTTGTAAAACTATTATTTTCACATTCCCACTGTGAAAATAAAAAAGTTTTAGCAGTTACAGTTTTATGAATAAAAAAATCTTTATGTTAAACTAATTAGGTCAGACCTGGGAAAGACAATTTAATAACAATAAAAAACGCCAAGAAGTAATCTACAGAAAAAGTAGGTTTTACTCTTGGCGTTTGTTGTTATCAGGGTATTGTAAGATAATATAGTTTATATCGAATAATAGGGAAGAAATTAGGATAAACATTAAGAAGCGTAATTATTTAAATACGCATAGTGTATATGCTGTCTTTTATGTATAATAGATATATTGACGAAGATGTAAAACTTAAGGAATACAAAAATTGTTCCGTTTTGATAACTGTTTTTAATAATAGTCATGAATAAAAATAAATATATTATAAAAAGAGGAAAAAAGAATGAATCACTATGTGTTAGAAGTATGCGTGGATTCTGTAGAATCAGCTATTGCGGCAACTAATGGAGGGGCAACTAGAATTGAATTATGTTCAAATATTATTATAGGAGGAACAACGCCTGATTTAGAGTTATTTAAAATAATAAGAAATAAAATTCAAATTCCAATAAATGTTATGATAAGACCAAGATTTGGAGATTTTTGCTATACAGAATCAGAATTTGAGATAATGTGCAGACAAAGTGAAAAATTTGCAAGAGAAGGAGCAAATGCCATTGTTATAGGTTGTCTTAATCCTGATGGAAGTTTGAATGAGGCATATATGAAGGAAATTATGAATATGGCAACAGGATGCAGAGTTACTCTTCATAGAGCATATGATATGTGCAAAAATCCATTTGAAGCATTTGAGACCGCTAGAAAATTAGGTGTAGATACAATATTGACTTCAGGACAAAAAAATAGTTGTATTGAAGGTGTAAAGTTAATTAAAAAACTAGTTGAAAGATCAAGTGATATAGAGATTTTAGTTGGTGCAGGTGTAAATTCAGATAATATTAAGGAAATAGCTAAAATAACCGGGGCAAAAAGCTTTCATATGACAGGTAAGGTTGTAGAAAACAGCAAAATGGAATATCGAAATGATGATGTTAATATGGGAATTCCCGGGTTAAGTGAATATGAAATTTATAGAACAGACGAAAAAAATATAAGAAAAACAGCTGAAATATTAAAATTATTAAAATAATGATTAATATAATTATACAAATAATTTGGACATAGTTTAAATAATTAAATTGTAGAAAAATAATAAATTTATTGTTGCATGATTTAATAATAAGTGATAAAACAGAGCTTGTAAAAAGTAATAGTTAGTTGCGTAGAAAGGGATATATTACAATAAAGTGTCTTGATTACAGAGAACCGAGGTAGCTGAGAATCGGAAGAAAAGAATTGTTGTAACATCACCCTGGAGCATCTCTCCCAAAACTTTTTATAGTGAGTAGGCAGAGACGTAGTCTTCACGTTACAGAAGAAGCTGTTGGATGTGACAGTGATGAGTGGTTTTAATTAGTAATAATTATTTCAAACAAAGTGGTACCACGAAATTGATATTTTCGCCTTTGTTGTCGTAAGACAATGAAGGCTTTTTCTTTTGTAATAAAAGAATAAACTATCTAAATAATAACAAAAGAGAGGTAATACAAATGAATGGAATCTTAATGATGGTAATTGCGATTGTAGTACTTGGAGGAGCGTATCTTCTTTATGGTCGTTATCTTCAAAACAAATGGGGCATTGACCCTAATGCAAAAACTCCGGCATATGAATTACAGGATGGAGTTGATTATGTACCGGCTGATACAAATGTAGTATTTGGACATCAGTTTGCATCAATAGCAGGTGCGGGTCCTATTAATGGACCTATTCAGGCAGCAGTTTTTGGCTGGCTTCCTGTTTTATTATGGTTGCTTGTAGGTGGTGTGTTCTTCGGAGCTGTTCAAGATTTTGCATCAATGTATGCATCAGTTAAGAACAAAGGTCGTACAATTGGTTACATAATTGAAGAATATATTGGAAAATTAGGAAAGAAATTATTCTTACTTTTCTGTTGGTTATTTTGTATTTTAGTAGTTGCAGCATTTGCAGATGTTGTAGCCGGAACATTTAACGGATTTACAGTACCTGAAGTTGCAGGACAGGCAGTAGAAAAAATCTCAGCAAATGGTGCAGTAGCAATGACTTCAATTTTATTTATTTTTGAAGCAGTAGCACTTGGAATGATTTTAAAATATGCAAAATTAAATAAATGGGTAAATACAGTAATAGCAATTGCAATGTTAGTAGCAGCAGTTGTAATTGGTTTAAACTTCCCTGTTTATTTAACAAGAGAAACATGGCATCTTTTTATATTCGCTTATATATTTATTGCCAGTGTAGTTCCTGTATGGGCATTATTGCAGCCTAGAGATTATTTAAACAGTTATTTATTAATTTTTATGATTGTAGGTGCAGTTGTAGGTATATTTGTTTCAAATCCTTCATGTAACTTACAGGCATTTACAAGTTTCAACGTAGATGGACAGTATATGTTCCCAATTTTATTTGTAACAATAGCATGTGGTGCCGTATCAGGTTTCCATTCACTTGTTTCATCAGGAACAGCTTCAAAGCAAATTAAAAATGAAAAGAATATGTTACCTGTATCATTTGGTGCAATGCTTATGGAAAGTATGCTTGGTGTAATCGCATTAATCGCAGTTGCTTCATTTGCAAAAGGAGAAGCAGCAGCACAGGGCTTAACAACACAGCCACAGATTTTTGCAGGTGCAATTGCAAACTTCTTATCAGCAGTTGGTTTACCACATAATTTAGTATTTACATTAATTAACCTTGCTGTTTCAGCTTTTGCTTTAACATCACTTGACTCAGTTGCAAGAATTGGTCGTCTTTCATTCCAGGAATTCTTCTTAGATGAAGGAGTAACTGATGATAATATGGCACCATTCCAGAAGGTAGTAACAAATAAGTATTTTGCTACAGTTATTACATTAGTTCTTGCATTCTTACTTGCAAAAGTTGGTTATGCAGAAATTTGGCCATTATTTGGTTCAGCAAACCAGTTGTTATCAGTACTTGCTTTAGTAGCTTGTGCAGTATTCTTAAAGAAAACAAAACGTCAGGGTTGGATGTTATGGGTACCAATGTTCTTCATGATGGCAGTTACATTTACAGCCCTTGGAATGACAATTTACAAATTAAGTGGAGCATTTGCTACAACAGGATTATCACTTGGAAATACATTACAGTTAATCTTTGCAGTATTACTTTTAATCCTTGGTGTAATTGTTGCCGTACAGGGTGTAAAGAAGTTATTTGAAAAAAATGAAGAAAAAGAAGTTGCATAAAATGAGACGTAAGTAAGTTATAAAGACTGTCGTATTAAAATGATAGAAAATCATTGTTAATATGGCAGTCTTTTTTTACAGCCCCTTATTTTTTTGAAAAGGAGATTTGCGTGAAAGAATATATAGTGGGATTAGGACTAGGAATTATTTTGATTAATATTATATACACAAACATTGTTTTGTGGGAAAGAAATTAATAGATGAATGATAAGAAATTCAAGTTAATGCTATCTGCCATAACTATGACGACAACAATTTTAAAGGTTGTAGTACAGCATAGAAATCAGGTAAAAAGGGAGAAAGGCAAATAGATGGTAAAAACATATTGGACGAAAAAACAAAATATACAATTATTAAATGATTGTAAAACATATAATATTCCTTTAACAGTAGAAGAAGAAATAAAAAGAGTATTGAATGTATTAGATTTGAATTACGGAATCGAAAGAAGCTTAGAAGAAGATGGAGGATGTGTTTTCCTATTCATATCTGATGAAGAAAAGGAACATAGCAAAATAATGAAAAAATATATTGTAGACAAAGAGGATTGTGAGTTTAAAGATATATTAGTTGAAAACAAGGGCGAACAGTGGATTTCTGAACTATATATTTCAGCTACAGAATATAGCATTACTATTGTATACAAAAGGGGGAGAAAAGAAAAAAATGTTTAAATGATATTTAACACACGGATAAGTATAATATAAATATAGAACAAAAGTCGTAGACTTATTTGGAAAGAGGTGTTAAAGTGCAAATAGATGAATTAAAAAAGTATATTTCAGAAAACGCTATTCGATGGTCTGCACATTGTTTGGAGAGGGCGCAGGAAAGAGACATTTCAAGAGCAGATGTTAAAAAATGTGTTTTGTAAGGTGAAATAATTGAAGATTATCCAGATGATTTTCCACATCCTAGTTGTTTAATTTTTGGATATACTATAAATGATAAAATAATACATGTTGTTGCTGGAAGTGATGGAAAATATATTTATATTATTACAGCATACTTTCCAAATACAATCAAGTTTGAAAAAGATTTAAAGACAAGGAGGAAATAGATATGTGTATGTTTTGCAAATGTGATACAGTTAAACAAAGTACTACAACTCATGTTGTTAATTACAAAAATAGTATCATTGTAATTAAAAATGTTCCTTGTGAAGAATGTGAGCAGTGTGGAGAAAAATATTATACAGACGAAGTAGCAGAACAGTTAGAAAAGATGGTTAATTTAGCAAAGCAAATGATGCAGGAAATTGCGGTGCTAGATTATTCAAAGGTAGCATAAAAAGATAAAGTAGAAAGAGGAGTGGCTGTAGTAAGCCTATGATATGTAACGGCTCAGGCAGCTATTGCTAACAAGTAATACACTGACTAGTGAAAAGAATATAATTACTTAAATAATGAACTCCTGTATACCGGAAATGGTGTGCAGGAGTTTTTACTGTCATAAAAATTATGAATAAAAAGGATTTTGTCTAAAAAGAATAAAATAAGCAGACATTTTATAGTATAATATTTTACATAGGAACAAGCGAACCAGTTTGAAAGGAAGAATTTATGAAAAATATTTAAAAGCACTAATGGTAATTGGCATAATTACATTGGGAATGAATTTGGCACAGGCAAAGACTCAGGCAGCAGAACAGACTACGGTACCACAGGAAACAACTGCAGTACCGGAAACAACAACGCCAAAAGCAGAAGAACCAACAAATGAACAGCCAACTACAAAACCGAATGTGGATACAACAGGAAAAAGTGTAAAAAAGGGTGAATATGTAAAGAAAAAAGTCTACGCATATAACTTAAAGTTGGAGAAAGTGACAAAAGTTGAAAAAGGTGTGCGTTATTACGTTTATAAGAAATGCAATATTGGATATTCATATAAAAAGGTGAAGGAATAAATTATGGAAAAAGTATCAGTTGTTGTACCAATATATAATGTAGAAAATTATTTGGAAAAGTGTGTACAGTCTGTACGAAACCAGACCTATAAAAATCTTGAAATTATATTGGTTGATGATGGAGCAACAGATAGTTGTGGACAGATATGTAACAGGCTTGCAACAGAAGATGAAAGAATAAAAGTTGTGCATAAAAAAAACGGTGGACTTGCCTCAGCAAGAAACGCAGGTTATCAGGTGGCTACCGGAGAATACATTATGTACATCGATAGCGACGATTGCGTAAAAGAAGAAACAGTGAAAAGATGTGTTGATGTAATAGAGAAAGATAAGTCGGATGTTGTTATTTTTGGATATGAAAAAATGTCCGAAGATGGAAAGGTATTAGAAACATGTAGCTGGGGCAATAAAATATATAGCCATAATGAAATGACAGAGTATTTATATAGGGCTATTTGTGAAATGTCCTTTGGATATGCCTGGAATAAGTTATATCGCAAATCGGTTTTAGACAAGTCAGGTGTATTAGGTGATGCGCAAGTTATTGACAGAGAAGACTTAGTGTACAATCTGGAATTGTTAAAATATTGGAATAAAATTACCTATATAGATTATGTTGGATATGAGTACTTACAAAGAAGTACAAGCTTGTTACATAATTCAAATTTGGCAAGATTGAATGGTGTGGAGTATTTCGTAGAAAGAGTACATAATATTGATGTTGGCAATACGCAGGGAAAGGTATTCAACATGATAGTCTTGCATTATTTGGCTGATGCAATTATAAAAAACATCTTATGGAATACAGAGTTAAGTGCAAAGGAGAAAAAGCAATTAATAAAAAATACGATAAACAGATGTCCATTTAAAAACGAACTGTACCAGGATGGAGATAATCCTAAACATTTAGGTCAGTTGTTTAAAAGTGTAAAAAGTGATAGAGTGGGATTCTTTTATTGGTATGTGAGATTAGGCGATTTAAAAAGAAAATTGAAATGTAATAATATATAAGTAAGGAGCAAGTAGTAAGTGAATCGAGATAAAACCAGAAAACATAAGATAGTATTATTAATAGTATTAGGCATATTTTTTTCTCTGCTGGCATATATATATCCACCTGTTTTTGAAACTAACGATGATAGAACTATGAGGCAGATTATTTCCGGAATGTATGGTGATGAGTATTCCGCACCCTCGACTCAAAGAATTTGATCATGGCATAAAATATATGAAACCAAAGGGTAGGATTATTAGAGTCTCGATTATTAAAGAAATATATTCAATCGGACTTCCTGCCATTATTGCACAGGCTCTTATGTCAATAATGGTTTATGTTATGAATCTTATTTTGAAATTTAGCCCATCAGCCCAGACGGCATATGGCTTGTTCTACAAAGTGCAACAGTTTGTACTGTTCCTTGCATTTGGACTAAGAGATGCAATCACACCGATTATTGTTTTTGCTTACGGTATGGGTAGTAAGAAGCGAATAAAAGACGGCATAAAATATGGTCTAATATACACAGGTGTATTAATGATTTTAGGCATTGCCATTACAGAAATATTCCCGGGAGCATTTGCAACATTATTTAATGCAGGACAGTCAAGAGAATATTTTATCGGTGCAATGAGAATTATTTCAATAAGTTTTATTTTTGCAGGAATCAACGTGGCATATCAGGGAATTTATCAGGCATTATATGGAGGAATCCAATCACTTATAATTTCGCTGATTAGACAGTTGGTTCTCATATTACCACTTGCAGGAATCTTTTCTGTTATTGTAAGAAATGGGCAGGTAGGTGTCTTTCTAATATGGTGGGCATTTCCAATAACAGAGGCAGTAGCCTGTTTAGTGGGATATGTATTTTTGAAGAGAATTGTAAATAAAAAATTAGGTGAATTTATGGATAGCTTTAGAGAAAAAATGAACAAAGTTAGAAGTTAGCTTCGGAGCATAAATACTGAGATAAATTCAACAATTAATTTGGAGGAAAAACATGGAGATAAAAGATATAATTCAAAAAAATCAAAGCTACAATAGCAACAACTTAAACGTGCCAAAATTATTAAAAGCTACAGCACAGAAATTATGTTTTGAATACAATAAGACAGGGCCGGATGAAGCCAAAAAGCGTAGAGACATTCTAAAACAGTTACTTGGAAAATGTTCTGATTTAACATTTATAGAACCATCATTTCACTGTGATTACGGATTCAATATTTTTGTAGATGGACTGGCAGTTCTTAATTACAACTGTGTAATTTTAGACACATCACCTGTACATATTGGGGCTAACGCTTTTATAGCACCGGGTGTATGCATTGCCTGCGCAGGACATTCTATTAATCCTGAACAAAGAGCAAACGGAATCAGCACATCAAAACCAATTACTATCGGAAAAGATGTGTGGATAGGTGCCAACGCAGTGATTTGTGGTGGTGTTACAATAGGTGAAGGAAGCGTAATAGGTGCAGGAAGTGTTGCAACAAAGGACATACCACCAATGGTAGTAGCTGCCGGAAATCCATGCAGAGTGATTCGTGAAGTGAAGGAAGAAGACAGAATTAAGCTGGAGGATTTGGCATTTTAGGAAAAACAGAATATTTATATTGTGTAAAGATGTCTTTTTAGGCATCTTTATTTAATAATAGGAATGATTACTATTTTGCTTGACTTAAATTCAATAATAGGATATACTCTCTATTAAGAATAAATCCTAAAAAGGAGAAGCGATGATAACCAGAAGAAATACTATTCAAAAAGAGTTAATACGAAATGCTGTATATGAGATGAAAAGACATGTTACAGCAAATGAAGTGTATGATTTTTTAAAAGAAACATATCCTACAATTGGAAAGGGAACAGTATATAGAAACCTTGATATGTTGGCAGAAGAAGGAACTTTGAGAAAAGTTGAAGTGCTGGATGGACCTAATAGATTTGATTTTACTTTGACAAATCACTATCACGTCAGGTGTGTAAAATGTGGTGATGTGTCAGATGTGGATATGGACGAAATACCAAATTTGCTGGAAAGAATTCATGACACTCATGGAATTGAATTTCTAAATTATGATATTTCATTTAAAGGTATTTGCCGAAAATGCAGAAAGAATCTAAAGGAGGAATAACATGGATAAAAAAGCAATATATAAGCTAAGTTATGGCTTATTTGTACTGACGGCAAGGGAATCAGAAAAGGACAACGGATGTATAATTAACACTGCAATTCAGGCAGCTTCGGAACCGAATCAGTTAAGCATCTGTGTTAACAAAGCAAATTACACTCATGATATGATTGAAAGAACAGGAAAATTTACAGTATCAGTTCTAAGTCAGAATGCACAGTTCGAATTATTCAAACATTTTGGCTTTCAATCAGGAAGGGATACAAATAAGTTTGAATCATTTAGAAAGTGTACAAGAGGTGAAAATGGTATTTATTATATTACAGAAGGCACAAATGCATACATTTCTGTAACAGTTAATAAAACAGAAGATTTAGGTTCACATACAATGTTTATTGGTGAGATAACTGATATGGAAGTGTTAAGTGATATTCCGTCGGCAACATACGAGTACTATCAGAATAATATTAAGCCTAAGCCACAGACAGTTGGAAAAACAGATGATGGTCAGACAATATGGCGATGTAGGATTTGTGGATATGAATATGTAGGAGAAGAATTACCGGATGATTTTATATGTCCTTTATGTAAGCATCCGGCATCAGATTTTGAAAAAATAGTAAACAAAACGGAGGTAAAATAAATGGTAGAAAACAAATATGCAGGAACACAAACAGAGAAAAATTTACAGGAGGCATTTGCGGGAGAATCACAGGCAAGGAATAAATACACTTATTTTGCATCGGTGGCAAAGAAGGAAGGCTATGAGCAGATGTCAGCATTATTTTTAAAGACTGCAGATAATGAGAAAGAACATGCAAAGATGTGGTTCAGGGAGTTAGCAGGAATTGGTGATACAAAAGAAAACCTGGCGGCAGCTGCAGAAGGCGAGAATTATGAGTGGACAGATATGTATGAAGATTTTGCTAAAACAGCTGAGGAAGAAGGTTTCCCAGAGCTTGCAGCAAAATTCAGGGCAGTAGGCGAGATTGAGAAGCACCATGAAGAAAGATATCGTGCACTCCTTAAGAATATTGAAACTGCGCAGGTATTTGAAAAGAGTGAAGTTAAGGTATGGGAATGTCGTAACTGTGGACATATTGTAGTAGGAACAAAGGCTCCGGAAGTATGTCCGGTATGTAATCACCCTCAGAGTTACTTTGAAGTACACGAAGAAAATTATTAACATAAATTGATATAACAGGAAAGTCGCGAAGTTTGACATAAAAGTTATAATCAAATATAATCTATTTAAGAACTATATTAAAGCTTTCACTCATCACCGGATGAGTGGTAATAAAGCATTCAAGACTAAATCGTAGGTACGGTATTTCGGCATTATAAGATTTAGTTTTGAATGCTTATTTTTTTGAAAGGAGATTAAGGAATTATGGAAATTAGTAAAACTACTAAATTCACGGAAAGTGTAAAGCATATTCGTAAAAAGGTCTTTATGGAGGAGCAGGGATTTGAAAATGAATTTGATGATATTGATTGTATAAGTACGCATATTTTAATATCTGATAAGTTAAAACCAGTTGCTACATGCAGATTGTTTTACAACAAAGTAAGGCAAAGCTATGTTATTGGACGAATAGCAGTACTAAAAGAATATAGAGGGAATAACTACGGAAGTAAATTACTAAAAGCAGCAGAACAGGAAATTGTTAATAATCAGGGAAAGTGGGCTGAGTTATTGGCGCAGGTAAGAGCGTCTGATTTTTATGAAAAAAACGGATATATCAAATCAGCTGAAATATGTGACGATGAAGGTTGCCCTCATGTGTGGATGAGAAAGAAACTAATTTAAAAGTTTAGAACAAATAAAAGGTTGTAATATTGCTTTTAATCATTGGTATTGTTATATTTTAACAAGAGTTATCTATTATAAAATTGTTATGTGCTTTAAAGCCATGAAAACAAAAACATGGGGAGCACTGTTTGACTAAAAGAAAAAGAGGAAGACAATATGGAATTTTATATGGATGACTATGTTTATAGGTTGGAAATTTAGGAGGTAAAATACATTGAGCAGTAAAACAGCATATTTTCACCTACCGGGATTATTTGAATTTTACGAACTATATAAAGTGTTCCTGCCAATTTTCAGGGAGCATAGAGAATACTTTTATGATTGGTGTGATATAGGTTCCATATATGGCTCACCTATGGATTGTATCTGGAGTGGTGGTCGTGTTGAAGTTGGAGAAGCAGAAACGTGGAAGGTGCTTAAGTTAATGCAGGAATACGGCATTTCGGCAAGACTTACTTTTAGTAATTCATTGTTAAAAGAGGAACATCTTTCAGATAAAATATGCAATGACATTTGTTCTTTGTTTGCACAAAACAAAAGTGAAAAAACCAACCAGCCTCTGATTAATATACAAAATACATCAATGGAAAGTTGTGGTACTCAAAATCAAAAAATAATTAATAGCTATGTTTCAAATGGCGTAATAGTTCATTCAGATTTGTTACTTAATTACCTGAAAAAGAATTATCCTGAATTATATTTTGTATCATCAACTACAAAGGTCATAACAGATTTTCAGGAATTTTTAAAAGAATTAAATAGAGAAGATTTTAGGTATGTTGTACCTGATTTTCGATTAAATAAAGAATTTGATAAACTAAAAACATTATCAGAAAAGCAAAAGGATAAAGTAGAGTTTTTGTGTAACGAATGTTGTTGGTTTGGATGCAAGGACAGAAAAGTCTGTTATGAAGCAGTGAGCCATAAAAATCTTGGAGAAGATTTTGAACATCATTGCAAAGCACCAAATTCAAGTAGTGGCTATCAGTTTTCGAAGGCAATGAAAAATCCGGGATTTATCAGTGTGGATGACATTAAAAATGTATATTTGCCAATGGAATTTACTAATTTTAAAATAGAAGGAAGAGGACTGGGCAGTGCTTTGATTTTGGAATTTCTACTATACTACATGACAAAGCCGGAGTACCAAATCAATGTTAGAGAAAAAATATATTTAGATAATATGTTGGATTTATTTTGATTTAGAAAGGGTGATAAAAATGTTAAAGTACGGAATTTATGCAAAAGCAGTGGAACTATTATGTTTTAAATAAGACAAAAGATGTTTCAAAGCAAATTCACGCAAATCCAAAGGTAGAAATTTGTGCATTTAAGGACGGTGAGTGGCTTCGTGTGGCTGGAGAACTGGTAGAAGATGATAGAATAGAAGCAAGACAGTCTATGCTTGATGCATACCCATCTTTACAGAACATGTATTCAGCAGATGATGGAAATACAGAAGTATTTTATTTCAAAAATGTCACAACTACATTTAGTTCATTTACACATGAACCACAGGTAGTAAAGTTCTAATTTGCGATGGTGTTGTGGAACAAAGATACTGGATTTATTCGGATAAGGTTCAAAGAGTAGAATGATTTGGATATAACAATTGAAGAAATGTCTGAGGACAATGAACAGTTTACAAGAAAGGTTTATAGACGAAAATGTAGCAGTAATAAATCGGTGCAGGTTCTAAAACTGAATAAAACAGAAATTAAGAGTAGATAACATGAAACATGGTTATCTATTTTTAATTGTCTCGATTTTCTTTACTATTAAATTTTTTACGGAAAGATATGATATACTCAGTTTAATCAGTTGAGCGAAAGAGAGAAAATTATCAATTCAGGCTTTTTATGACGAAGCGAAAGGCTTTGATTCATTTATGGCTCATTATGGGAAGTTTGAAGTAGTTTAGTGTGTAAAAATATGTAAATCCACAAAATTGTCAATGTTGTGGAATGCCAATTGAAGATGATTCCATAATCGGTTGAAATAAAGACGGTACGTTAAATGAGCAATATTGTAAATGGTGTTATGCTGATGGAACGTATACATATAATAATATGTAAAAAAGATAAAGCTAACTGAAAAATGGCCCTATTTGCCGAACATTCGGAAAATAGGGCTATTTCAGTTTAAATGTTGTGATTTATTACACAGACACTATAAACAGATTCTATACACAGACTTTATATGCAGAGTCTATTTTACTGTTACTTTGCAGACGATTTTCTTTTTGCCTGAAACTACAGTGATTTTGGCTTTTCCTTTTTTTAGAGCTTTGATTTTTCGAGAGGAAAAAGAAATCTAATTAACCAGATTCCTTATCTCATAGAAAAACTATTATTTATAGTTAATATACTATACATAAAAAGAACATCTTGATTATCAAATTTTATATAATTATTCAGAATCCTTGAAGAAACATATCTAATATCAATAACAGTAATCTTCTTATAACCATCTATTAATAGAGGAACTAAACTACTGCCATAAGAATCACGAAAAACAATTAATTCTTTATTACTATTTGAAGTAGGATTAACAATATCTATAATAGAAGATGCTCCTGATAAATATATATCATATTTATCTAATGATTTTATTTTATCATAATCATATATTTTTGTATATTTTTTAGTTTCATAATTATACACACTACTATTATCAATAGATGGATTAGATATAGTTTTTATAGTATCAATATCTTTAGTTACTGATAGTCTACCAGCATAACTACCCTTAAAAGTAGTAATTGTATTTTCAACATTGTTATTAGTTATATCAAAATTCATTTGATTAGCAATAGTATTTGCGACATTAAATAAATCTTCTTGTTTCCAATGAGTGTCAGTCTTATAATAATTATCAAGTGTTAATTTATCAAATATATTTATATAATTAAGATTTGTTAAATTATTTTTCATCATATCTTGTAATTTATTATAATCAAGTTTTAAATTACCTTTATTAACAAAGTAATTTTTATCAGGAATAATAGTATAATATATATTACTATTATTATTCAAATATGTATTTTTTATATAATTAATCTTATTTGTTAAATTATTAATAGAATTAGTATTTAAAGGAAATATTTCTTCAACAATATAATCATCATACATATATAAATTGTTATATTCACCTTTAGTAGATAATTCTATATCTATTTTAACTTTTCTAAAAGTATCTCTTTTGATAAATTGATCCGTAACATAGGAATCAAATTTCTTAAAATATGTACCATCAAACAAGCTTTTAGTAGTTAATTCTGGCATGGTAGCAAGTTTTCTTCTCTCTGCTATAGAAATATCAGTATCTTTTATTATAACATTAATCAAAAATAACGAAATTATAGTAAAAAGAAATACTAAAGTTACAACTATATCTTTAGTTTTATCGTTCATGTATAACCTCCTTAAAATCTAAAATATAAAAATGGATTATATGAATTATCTATAAGATAAGAAGTAACAACAAATAATATTATAACTATTAAAATTGGTTCTAAAATATTAATTATGTTATTTAGATATTTATTTTTTCTTAATTTATCTATTAATGTTTTAATAAAAGGAGTAGCCCCAAATATAGCAATAATTAATATTGGTAAATAACTCTTTAAATAATGAAGTGTATAATCATTAATAAAAACTTCTCCATTCATACCAAATAACCCTTTAATATTAATCAAAGCCTCTGACATATTGTCAGAATTAAATATAACAAATAATATCATAACAATAAATAATACATATATTCTTCTTATAAAAGAAGGTAATTTTTCCATAAATTTATTAAGGAATATTTTTTCTATTATAAGAAGAATTCCAAACAATAATCCCCATATTAAAAAAGTCCAATTAGCACCATGCCATATTCCAGTTAATAACCATACTATTAAAATATTTCTTATTTGTTTATATTTACCATCTCTATTGCCTCCAAGTGGAATATAAACATAATCTTTAAACCATGTACTAAGAGAGATGTGCCATCTTCTCCAAAACTCAGTTATACTTTTGGATATATATGGGTAATTAAAGTTTTCAGGGAAATTAAATCCAAATATTCTTCCAAGACCAATAGCCATATCACTATAAGCTGAAAAATCAAAATACAACTGTAGCATATAACTTATACCAAATATCCAATAAAATATTACGGTTGTTTCATTTAGAGCAAAAGCTTTAGTGCAAAGTTCTCCCAAAGCATTAGCTATTAATACTTTTTTAGCAAGTCCAATAGAAAATCTTCTAATACCATATGCAAAATTATTAAAACTATGTACTCTATCATCTAATTCTTTTTCTACTGTCTGATATCTAACAATAGGTCCTGCGACTAACTGTGGAAATAAAGACACATAAGTTGCTAAATTTATAATGTTTTTTTGAACTTTAACTTTACCATTATATACATCAATAAGATAACTCATAATTTGAAATGTATAAAATGATATTCCTATTGGTAATGCAATATTTAATAATTTAATATTAGCATTAGATATATCATTAATTGATTGTATAATAAAATCAGTATATTTAAATATTATTAATAAAAATATATGTATAACTAAAGTTGTTATTAATATATTTTTACTTTGATTTTTATATTTATCAATTAAAATAGCACCTATATAAGCAATAATAATTTCTGCAATCATTAAAAAAACATATTTAGGTTCTCCGTAAAGATAAAATAATAAAGATGCAATTAATAAAATAATATTTTTATATTTTTTAGGTGTTATAAAATATATAATTATTAATGCTGGTAAAAAATAATATAAAAAACTAATACTACTAAATAACATCTTATCCTCCTTTAAAAAGGCACCTTAAAAGGTTCTTCATTATTTTTCTTCGTCATTTGATTTTTCTAATTCTTTCCCAATATTATTATTTACATATTTCTTAAAATCATTATATACTGCTTTAGCAACATCTTTATCAGCCATTACAGAGAATATTACATTACCACTATTTGTGATATATAATTGTTCTGCAGAAACACAAATCCAACGTCTCATATCAATATTATCTAACATCTCTTGCTTAATTTTTTCTACATCAGCATTGTCTTTAACCTTAACAATAGCAACTGAATAAGCTTGTGCTGTTATCAATGGTTCTGATACAACAATTGATTCGATTCCATCATTTGTTTTTAATCCAGTATAACTAGTAACTTCATCAATATTCTTTATATCTACTTTCATAGTTTCAAGTTCGGGTAAAACATTTTTGTTATTTTTATTTATAGTATTAATAATGTCATTAATGTCTATTGGTGTCTCAACATTACCTTTGTTACCATTACCTTTGTTACCACTACCTGATACTAGTATGAATATTATAAATGAGATAGCTGCTAATAATATCAAACCTATTATAAAAATATTTTGTTTTTTCATTTCTTTTCCTCCTATTATTTAAATTCTATCGTATTGTTTAAATTCTATCATACTTTTACTGGAATCTGTAGAAAAATTATTGCGTTTTACAAAAATTAAATTTTAACTATTTAAAAACATTAAACAGAGTATTGAAATTTGTAATTCTTTAGAAAATCAATACAATAAATATAAAAGAACTAAAGATATGACTGTATCAGAAGAAAAAGAATCTCCTCAAAAAAAGATAGAAAAGTTAGAAAATATAGTTAAGGAGTGTGAACAAAAATTATCGGAAGAGATTAGAGATGAAGGAGAAAGAGAACTTGAAAATACAAAACTATCTGCTTTGCATGATTTAGAGTATTTATATGAAGAAGTTGGAAATCGCCAGCGTGAGAAAGAAGTGAGAAATGAAACCCTCTAGCCTAGGGTAGTTGTCACCCACCTCCCATACTGGTATGATAGGTACCAGAAGGAAAGGGATTGATATGAGTTACACAAAATATCCAAAGGAAATGAAGGAAGCAGTAGTGTCGAGAATAATGTCAGGACAAGTTCACTGTTGTATTGGAAACAGCAAATCTGTCGGAAATAGAGTTTTCAGAGTATTGCAGACAGAGGAATATACGTTGCAAGTGAAAGCACATTTTATAAGGTGTTAAGGGAAGCAAAACAGTTGAAACATAGAGGGCGTGAACACAGAAAAACAAGTCGTCCAATGTCAACTCACAAGGCAACGGAGCCAAACGAGGTGTGGATGTGGGACATAACATATTTAAATGGACCGATACTTGGAAAGCATTACTATCTGTATTTATTTTCAGACCTGTACAGCAGAAAGATAAGTGGCTGGGAAGTGTGGGAAAACGAGAATGCAGAACACGCCAATGAACTGGTGAAAAGAATATACAGGGACGAAAAAATATACATGAGAAACATAAAAGAGAGGCCATTAGTGTTACATTCAGACAATGGAAGCCCAATGAAGGGAGCAACAATGCTGGAAACACTGTATGCCCTGGGAATTACACCGTCAAGAAGCAGACCAAGAGTAAGTAATGATAATGCATATGCAGAGAGTCTGTTTAAGACATTAAAATATGTACCAGACTATCAGCCACAGGGATTTAAAACACTGGTTGAATCCAAAGCAGAAAAAGGAAACAGAAAACGCGGCAAAGGCCTCATAGATTTTAAAGAAAGGAAAGTTGGGAGAAGGTGAGAAAGATGAAAGTGCTACTGGGAACAACTAATCCGTCAAAGGTAAAGAGGTTTTCTAAATTGTTAGAAAATTATAATATAGAATTTATAACATTAAAAGATTTAGAAATAAAAGATGAACCGGATGAGACAGGAAAAACGCCGGAAGAAAATGCAATATGCAAAGCAAGATATTATGGCAAATATTTTGATAGGGTGATTTGTAATGATTCAGGATTATATTTTGAGGAACTAAGTTTAGAAGATGAGAGACAACCGGGATTGAATGTCAGAACTCCAATGGGAATGAGCAGATTATCAGATGAAGAAATGATTGAGTATTATTCAAACCTTATAGCGGAGCTTGGCGGAAAGGTGTCTGCCTATTATCTGGACGGTATAGCTGTATATAACAATGGTATGATTTCGTCATTTATGGATAGAGAGTCAGCAAAAAATATAGGCGCTTTTTATATGATAGATAAAGCGTCCTCTAAAAGATTTGAGGGATGGCCACTTGATTCCCTGTCAGTTAGTAGAGAAACAGGAAGATATTTTGTTGATGGCAGTGATACTGAAAGTAAGGAAAATATAATATATGGTGAGTATGAAAAGAGAATAGTAGGATTTTTGAAGGAAGCCTTAGGGATTAAATAGGAGAAAAATATCATGACACTACAGGAATTTATAACCAAATTTAACATAAATCTAAATAAACAACAGTCAGAAGCAGTGCAGAGCGTCGAAAAGCCTACACTGCTTTTAGCTGTACCCGGAAGTGGAAAGCCTACGGTTTTAATTACAAGACTAGGGTATATGATTTATTGTATTAGGAATACGACCGGAAGAAATTCTTACAGTTACCTATACCGTGGCAGCCATAAATGATATGCAAAAAAGATTTACAACTATATTTGGGGATGAACTTGCGGCAAGGCTTGAGTTTAGAACAATAAACGGAATAAGTGCAAAAATAATAGGATATTATGGAAGATGTGTTGGGAAAAAGCCATTTGAGTTGGTGACTGATGAGGGGGATAAAACTAAATTATTGTCTGCAATTTACACAGAGATTGTTAAACAATATCCAACGGAAAGTGATTTGAAAAACATAAGTACGTTAATAACTTATATAAAAAACATGCAACTTTCGGAAAATGAAATTAATTAATAGATCTGCGTTGACGAGGCACAGGATACTTCAAAAGTCCAGCATCAGATGATTGCCGTGCTTGCAAATAAATACAAAAAATATTTATGGTAGGAGACGAAAATCAAAGCATTTATGGGTTCAGGGCGGCATATCCTGAGGCTCTTCTTTAATTTGAAAAAAATTATGCAGATGCAAATATATTATAAGATAAGTACATATATGAGTAAACTCGTGGCGATAGAGGCCTGTAGAATAAGTCAGGAAAAAGCAAATATAAAGGATAGCAAACTAAGCATAATTCAGGCAATTGCATATAATGAGCCCTCAGCGTTGGTGTTAATAGACAGACTGTATTATGTAGGTGTAACCAGAGCAAAAAATGAACTTTGCATATTTGAATTTGATGAAGGTTTAACATTTATAAACGAGCTGCTTGGAATTGAAAATAAAAAGAGTACAAAGTTGAATAATATATATGCAGGCACAAACGTATCCTCAAGTGGGAACAGGTAGAAATCAGCACCTTACAAAAAGCAAACTGAAGTTTATGATGGAGCATTCGCTGATTGAATAAATTGATATTATAAGTAATTATTTTCAACTATTCAGGTATTTTATGGTACAATAATAACATAAAAGTTAATAGAAAAATTGAAAGGAAGGGACCTATGAAAAAAACGCTAAAAACACTAATGTTAATTGGATTAATTTTGTTAGGGATTAATTTTACGGTGGTAAAAGCCGAAACGACAGAAGAAACAACAGTTCCTGTAACCACAACAGTGGTGCCACCGGAAACAACAACGGAAGAGCCAATTACAGAACACCCAACTGTTGAGCAACCGACAACTAAACCGGATGCAGACCTGACAGGAAAAGATGTAAAAAAAGGTGGATTTGTAAAGAAGAAGGTTTCCGCATATAATTTAAAATTAGAAAAAGTGGCGACGGTTGAAAAAGGAATTCGCTATTATGTTTATAATAAATGCAACAACGGATATTCATTACTGCAGGTTGGAAAACAAAAACTGTTAGTTGAATCAAAATATATTACATATAAGTGTAATGCAAAAAAAATAGTAAATGCGTCAGATAAAAAATATTCATATACAGATATGAAAAGAGATTTAAAAAAACTAAAGAAAGCCTACGGTTCTATATTAAAGGTTAATGTAGCAGGAAAAAGTTTAGATAAAAGAAATTTGTATTACGTTACTTTAGGCAATGCAAAGGCGAAAAAAACAGTTTATGTAGAAACATCCGTACATGCAAGAGAGTATATGAATACTAAATTTATGATGAAGGTTATTGAAAATTATTGCAGAGGATATGATACGAAAAAATATCAGGGAAAAAATTACAGCACAATATTTAACAAAATTAAATTAGTGATTATGCCAATGGTAAATCCGGATGGAGTGACAATCAGTCAGTATGGACCGAAAAAAATAAGAGATACTAAACTACGTCAGAATCTTTACAAAATGAAAAATGGAGGTGTTTTTAGAGAATGGAAGGCAAATGCCAGAGGTGTGGATATTAATAGAAACTACGCAGAAGGATTTAGCAGAGAAGGGGCAAAGGTGCCCGGATATAAGAATTATGCAGGAAAGAAGTCTGTATCTGAACCGGAAACAAAAGCACAGATATCTGTAGTAGAAAAAGTAAAACCTAATGTAGTAATCTGTTATCATCAGGCAGGTGAAGTTATGTATCACCGCAAGCGTACAAAGCTTAGTAATATGCTTTATTCCATGACAAAATATACCCACATAATAAGTGATGAAAAACAGTATGGAACATTCAGTGATTATCTGGATGACAGAAAGATATTAAACTGCACATTGGAAACAGGACCGGTACCGGCACCTGTAAAAAACAGCAGGTATAAAAAAATTTATAAAATAAATAAGTATATTCTGGTAGCAGTTGCTAAGATGTATTTATAATAATAGAAGGCGAGGTCCGGGTTTGGGGATTTCGCCTTTCTATATGTAAGAAATTGAACTCTTTTAGTTTTGAAATATATATTTCTGTGAAATCCAATGTATAGGGGAGATAATATAATAAAATGTATTATACTGAAAGAACGGATATTTGCACGTGGTTGATTATAAATTGAAATAGAAGGGGAAGGGAGTTGAATAAGAGAAGTATTTTTTTTATAAAAAAATGAAACTTTTTGGTACTTTGAATAGTCTAAATAGTATAAAGCGTAAAGGAGATAAAATTGAAAGAGAAAAAAGAAGATATAATTAGCAAACTTCTTATAAATAATTATGACAAATATTATCATATAGCATATAGCTATGCTCAAAATAAAAATGATGCACAGGATATAGTACAAGAAGGAGCGTATAAGGCTATATATAATTCGAAAAAAATGCGTCAGGTAAAATATGCAGATACATGGATATGCAAAATTATTATAAATGAAGCAATTAATTATATTAAAAAAAACAGGTTTAATTGGGATAGAGATATTGTAAGTGAAATGAAAGATGAAAAAGATGTGTTTAAGATTGAAGACAATAAGATTGAATTGAAACAGGCGTTGAACAAATTAACAGATAAAGAAAGGGCTGTAATTGTATTAAGATATTTTGAAGAAATGAGTTTAAATGATGTTGCGTACATTTTAGGTGAAAACTTAAGTACAGTAAAAAGTAGGATATATAGGGCACTTGAGAAGTTAAAAGAGTATATGATAGTTAAATAAATTGTGATATGAAGGAGAAATTAAGATGGTAAATGATGAAATGTTAAAAAAACTAAAAAGTCAATATATTGGAGTCGAAGTTCCTGATGATGAAAAAATGAAATTAAATGAAGTTTTAGAGTATGCTAAGATTGATAAAAAAAGAAAAAGGAAAAAAGTTATAATTGCAAGATGGATGATTTCTGTTGCTGCATTGTTGTTAGTTGTAATTATACCAAATACAAATGAAACATTGGCATCATCTTTGAAAAATATACCTTTGGTGGGAAATTTTTTTACTGTAATAACAGTTAGAAAATATGATAAAGATAAAAACATCAAAGTTAATATGGCAAAAGTAGATTCTAATGGAGATATTAAAAACAAAAAAACAGTTGAAAAGTTAAATAATGATATAAAAAAATATACAAACAAGATAGTGAATCAATATAAAGCTGATTTAGGTTCAAGTGGATTTAGTGATTTATATATGGATTATAAAATTGTTGTTAATAATGATAAGTGGTTTACAATAGCATTTACAATAAATGAAACCGGAGCAAGTGGATACGAATTTCATAGATATTACAATATAGATAAATCAAGTGGAAAGATTGTTAGTCTAAAAGATATGTTTAAGAAAAAATCTGATTATATAAAGATTATAAGTAATGATATAAAACGACAAATGAAACAACAAATGTTGACTAAAGACGTTGTATATTTTATTAAAGATAATGGCATTTCTACAGGATTTAAAGAAATATCAGGCAATCAAAACTACTATATAAATAATGAGGAAAATATAGTAATTGCATTTGATGAGTACGAGGTAGGACCAGGATGTACAGGGGCGCCTAAGTTTGTAATATCAAAAGATATAGTAAAAAATATTTTAAATAATTAAGAAACATAAATACAGATAATGGAGATGAAAAAGATGACAAGAGATGAAAAAAAACAAAAGAGAATAAGACAACTTAAAATGCGTGTAGTATCCACGTTATTAATATTGTGTTTAGTAATCGGAGCAGGCGGTTGTACTTTAATAGAAAAAAACAAAGGGAGTAAAATAGTTGTAAGAGTTAATGGTGGAATTGTTGAAAATACAAAGAATGTTGCAGCTAATGGTGAAAAGGCTTCAACTGAAACAAAGAAAGAAAACGGTAAAACCGAAGAGAAAACAACAAAAGATAATAAAAGAGTAATTGATCCTAATAAACCTATGATTGCATTAACCTTCGATGACGGGCCGGGGGAGAGAACATTGGAATTGCTGGAAACATTGGAAAAATATAAAGTTAGAGCTTCGTTTTTTATGTGTGGTACAAGTCTTTCCAGAAACGATATAAAGGTGGAAGAAATTTTAAAGAAAATGGATGAATTAGGATGTGACATGGGAAATCATACGATGGATCATCAGTCATTGCTAACATTATCCTCGAAAAAAATCAAATGGGAAGTGGAAGGGGTTAATGATTTGATTAAGAAGCATGTTGGACATGGAACTAAATTTGTGAGACCACCTTACGGAGCAGGAATCAGGGATAAGAGGGTAAGTAAATATGTAAATGCACCTATGGTTTGCTGGTCTGTGGATACATTGGATTGGAAGACAAAAAGCAAAAAGAAAACAATAAGGTCTGTTATGAATGATGCTCATGATGGAGATATAGTGTTGATGCATGACATTCATGGATGGACAGTAGATGCAGTAAAAAAGATTGTTCCAAAACTACTAAAAAAGGGATATCAGTTAGTTACAGTATCTGAAATGGCAGAGGCTAAAGGCTACAAACTAGAAAATAGAAAGCCATATTTTGAATTCTTCTAGATATAAGAACCGTTATGTTAAATTAAAAACTTAGCATTGCGGTTTTTATATGCAAAAAATTAACTTTTCACGGGAGATAAATAACCAGATAGAACCAGATACAATAAGACTTTTGAGAGAGTGTGATGCAGGAATTAAAATGGAATCAGAGTCCATAGATGAGATTTTAGGATATATAAGGGAAAAAACACAGAAAAAAATCCTCTCAAAATCCTTTAATTTTTGGAAATAATGCACATAAATATATTTTGTCTAGAGTGTTTACAAAAACAATTAAATAAAGGCTAAAAGTATTATCTGTCCCAACTTAAAAATGGTGTGTATTTTTTAGAAATGGTAACCAAATTTTATATTTCATTGAGCCATAATTTGTAAGGTGATAACCTATAAAAAAGAGTGAAAATAGGAGGGAAACATGCTAAAAAGATTTATTTCAATTTTGCTAACAGTAGTTATGGTTAGCACGTTGGGTGGCGGTATGAATATTGGTCAAAATGTTGAAGTAAAAGCTGCAACTGCAGGAATAACTAATGGTGCAACTTATACAATTGTATCGGCATATAATGGTAAGGCAATAACACAGACCGACCTTTCGACATTTTATGCAAATTGTGTGGTTTGGAACACAGATGCAATGAGCGATTTGGCAAGATGGACATTAAAGGAAACAGGGGATTATTATAATATCACCAATGTAGTATCCGGCAAAAGTATAAAAATAACCGGAAAAAACAATGGGGATAATATGGACTTAAATGGTAATGATAATTCCGATAATTACAGATGGAAGTTAGTGCCAATTACATCAGGAACATATTCCGGATGTTACTATATTGTTTCAGCTGTAAAAAATGATAATGGTGAAGAAGAATATGCGGAAATTATCAGTGATGATGACAAAAAAGATAAGGATGGCGCACAGGTCAGATTATGGACAAAGGCAAAAAGTGTAGATTATGAGCCTCGTCAGATTTGGAGAATACAAAAGAGTGATGCTGAGAATTCATCATTTACTGAAGCAATGGCAGACAAGGCTTTAGAAGCATTTAAGAGCAAATATTATGTTAAAAATTCAACAACAGGATATGACAGCCTGGGTGGTGGATTCTGGGGAATTGCAGAAGTTATGGAGGCTATGCTTGATGGATATGAAACAACAGGAAAATCAATTTACAGGGATATGTTTCAAAATACATATAAGGATTTTATAGCAAGAAATGGAGATTATTGGTCAAATAATGATTTTAATGATGATATAGCCTGGGCAGTGCTTGATTCCGTAAGAGCATATTTGTTGTTTGGTGATCAGAGTTACTTAGACATTGCCAAGAAAAACTGGGACTTTATGTATAAAAGAGGAACAGAAGGAAGAACAGACGGACTGATCAGATGGTCTCATGAAAATGGTAGAGGCGACGGAACAACGTCATGCATTAACGGACCTGCAACAGTAGGTGCATGTTATCTGGCGATTGCCACAGGCGATGACAGTTATTATACAAAAGCTAAAAGTGTATTTGACGCATGGAGAAATAGTTCACTGTATGTAAGAGAAGGTGACGATGCAGGACATGTATGGGATAGTGCAGGAAACGCCTGGCGTTCTACTTATAATCAGGGAACTTTCCTTGGAGCAGCAATCATGCTTTATGAAAAATATGGAACACAGCAGTATTATGATGATGCATGCAATGTCATGGCAAATACAGTAAAAAACTTATGCTATAACAATATTTTAAAAGAAGAGAATACAAATTCAGGTGACCTTTCAGGTATGAGAGGAATTCTCATGAGGTATATGAGAAAATTCATTGTAGATTTTAATAAGGGTGAGTATCTTTCATTCTTTAAAGATAATGCAAGAGTTGCATGGATGAATAGTAATTCAAAAGGAATTATGCAATGTTCATGGCAGAAAAAAGCATCTGAAGACGCAACATGGGATTCATTTGCGGCTTATAACGCCATTTCACTTATGGCGAACATGCCGACATATGCAGAGAATTTACAAAGAGATGCTTATTCAAATATCGAAGCAGAAGATTTAGATTATTGTAAAGGGCTTATTTCAGAAAATTCCGGCGGAACAAGTGGTGGCAGAAGTCTTGGTGGTGTAAAGAACGGCAACTATGCTGCTTACTACAATATTGATTTTGGTGAGACAGGTGCGTCAAAACTTACATTTAAATATTCAAAAAGTACTGAAAAAGAAGATGCAAAAGGAACACTGGAATTTAGACTGGGAAGCACAACAGGACCACTTATTGCAAAGGCAAGCATTGAAAATACAGGAACATGGCAGAACTGGAAGGAAGTTACAATTGATACAGCCCGCATTACCGGAGTACAGAACGTATACATAGTGTTTAAGTCAGATACACCACATGTATGTAATTTTGATTACTTTAAATTTACTAAGGCAACAAAGGATGATCAGGGATACTTTTTCCTAAAGTCAGATGCATCAAATCAGTATGCAATGTGTAAAAACGGAAGCAGTGATACAACAATTGTTGCAACAAGTGATAATAGAGGTGAGTGGGAACAGTTTAAAATAATTAAAAATGATGATGGAACAGTTTCTTTCAAATCATTAGTGTCAGGAAAATATATATGTATGGTAAGTGAAGGAGCATATCTTACAGCAAGCACCTCCGCAATATATAACGGAGAAAAATTTGTTATAGAAAGATACGCGGAAGATACAAGTAAAAATAAACAGTTTGCCATTAGGTCAATTGCAAATGGAAAGTATTTGTGTGTTGATCCAAGTGGCGACAAGGCGGTTCTTTCAACTTCAACTACTATAGGTGGCTTATGGGAAACTTTCCATATGGAAACCGTAAATGGAGAATGGATAGTGCCCGACGGAACTGTTCTTGTGGATAGTGCATATAGAGATGCATTTTCAAAAATTGAAGCAGAGAGCACAGATGACTTTAATGGAACAATTAATTATGATACATACCTAGGAAATACCAATGATGGTGAATGGGCAAGATATGATAGTGTAAGGTTTACCAAAACCGCAAAGAGTATTATAATGAATTACTCTGTAAGAGGTAAGATTGCCACAGGAAAAGTATCATTGTATTTAGATAGTTTGGATACGACACCTGTTGGAGAATTGTATCTGACTGAAACTGCTGAAGATAGTTGGGATACATATGTTGAAAAACAGTTTGCTTTGGAAAAAGAGATAAGTGCAGGAGTTCATAATGTATATCTTAAATTTACTCCTGACAGCGGAAAGACATATGTTGGAAATATTGATTATTTCTTATTTAGTGAAGAGGCATATGAAGAACCAACAACAGTAGCACCAACCACAACAGTGGCACCAACTACAGTAGCACCAACAACAGTAGCACCTACTACGACAGTAGCACCAACTACAGTAGCACCTACTACAAAGGTAGTTCCTACAACAACAGTTGATGAGGATGCAGTTCCTGCTCCAATAGGATTAACATATGCAGGAAATGAAACTCTTCCATACTACTTTGCATGGCAGGCACCTGCAAGTGAGATAGACAGCTATAATGTATATGTTGATGGAAGACTAGTAGCAACATCAAATATAGCAGCTATTAATTTAACAGCAGATGTATTTAAGGATGGAAAAAAGGATTATACAATATCAGTAAAATCTGTTAAAAATGGTAAGGAATCAGAAGCAATATCAATTACATATAGCTTTAAGGATGATGTGACAACAACGGTAGCACCTACAACAACAGTGGCACCAACAACGGTTGCACCTACTACGACGGTGGCACCAACCACAACAATAGCACCAACAACGGTTGCACCTACTACGACGGTGGCACCTACAACAACAGTAACCCCAACTACAACAGTGGCACCAACAACGGTTGCACCAACCACAACAGTAGCCCCGACAACA
>ERZ827363.585-NODE-585-length-39425-cov-6.192456_pt1 | contig 39425 bp, 56 predicted proteins | sample MGYA00519776_ERZ827363 | MGnify/ENA primary metagenome ERZ827363 (study PRJEB31778, sample SAMEA3449288) | human gut metagenome | biome: human gut; feature: human-associated habitat; material: faeces | place: United Kingdom | collected 2010/2012 ... | reverse complement strand
GGCAATGCATTTATCACAGCTTTGACGAGCGTTGCCAATGGAATCGCGAAGAATACGCCCCAGAATCCCCATAATCCGCCAAAAATCAGCACTGAAATAATGATTACTAAAGGGTGTAAATTAACGACTTCAGAGAATAAATACGGTACCAACAAGTTTCCATCTAGAAGTTGACTCACCGCAAAAGCCACAATTAAATACCAAAACGTTGGGGAAATGCCAAACTGGAACATCGCCACTAACGCAACAGGGATCGTCACTAATACCGCCCCGATATAAGGCACTAATACAGACAACCCAACGGCAACAGAAAGTAAGAGCGGATAATTCAAACCAAAGCTTAAAAAGATGATGTAAGTCACCACGCCGACAATCAAAATTTCCAACAGCTTACCATGAATATAATTCGCAATTTGTTGCTGCATTTCATTCCATACTCTTGATGCCAAAATACGATTTTTAGGCAAAAATCGGCTCACACCCGCAAGAAGTTCGCTTTTATCTTTCAGCATAAAGAACATCATTAATGGCACTAAAAACGCATAAATCCCCAGTGATACCAGGTTCATTAATGAACTAATCGACAATTTCACTGCAGACTCACCATAGCCCAAAATCTTCGCACGAGCAGCACTAAAAAAGGTGTCAATCATGGTGTAGTCAATGAGTTCAGGATAATGCTCAGGAAGGGCTAACAACCATTCATGTAACTTATTGAACATGGCTGGCAAATCGCTTAATAAGGAAATGGTTTGATTCCATAATGTTGGCACAAGCCCGAAGAAAATTAATAACGCCAAGGTTATAAATCCACCAAAAATGACTAGCGTAGCGAGCATTCGAGGAAATTTTAATTTTTTCGTTAGAAAATTAATCGGCATTTCCAATAAATATGCTAATACAATGGCAATCAGTAAGGGGGCGATTAAATCACTAAAGAAATAAATCGCAATAAAGCCAAACAACAAAATGGCAAGTAGCCCCATCGCCTGAGGATCGCTTAAGCGACGGCTATACCAATTTTTTAGCATTTCTAACATAAAGTCTTCCTAAACAAGTATTTTTTGTCATTATAAGTTAAAATTTGAATCAATCCTATATCCACTCATTCAACATAAAATAGAAGGAAACGTTATGTCTGTGACGATTTATCATAATCCGCGTTGCTCAAAAAGCCGTGAAACCTTAGCTTTATTAGAAGAAAAAGGCATTCAACCGACGATTGAACTTTATTTACAACAACACTACTCTGTTGAAGCATTGCAGCAACTGGCTAATAAATTAGGATTAGATGATGTCAGAAAAATGATGCGTACCAAAGATGAGCTTTATCAATCATTAGGGTTAGCTAATCCTGCATTAACGAATGATGATTTATTAAAAGCCATCAGTGAAAATTCAGCCCTATTAGAACGCCCGATTGTGGTAAAAGGTGAAAAAGCTAAAATTGGACGACCGCCTGAAAGCGTACTCACCATTTTGTAATTCTATTCATTTTCGCTATAATAACTTGCCGTGAAATACTTCACGGCAATTTTTTAGAGGTAAATATGACGAAAAAAACAAAAAGTGCGGTTGAAAATCAGCCCATTTATCAACACACCAAAGGTGTTGTGAAAGATAATGCCGTGATGGCACTATTACACGACAAATTATTCCGCCAACGCGTTGAGAAAAAACGTAAAGGCAAAGGCAGTTACCAACGCAAAGCAAAATATGCGAGCAATTGGTTTGAAAAGCCCGATGATAAAGTTTTTGATTTCAGAAATTTTATCATCGGTTTTTTCGTTTCAATTTCAGTATAAAAAATAACAAGCAGAGGAAGTCTATATGTCAATCAAAACAGAAGTTTTATTTAACAATACTTGGAATGTCCGTATCAGTGATCCGGGTGAAGAAGGGGCTCAAAGCCACTTTTTTGAAACCATTTATCTCACGCTCACGGCTTATTTTGAAGGCGAAAATGTGCGTTATGAATTTGTGCGTAAAGTAGAAGATCAAGTAAAAATCAAACGCTCATTTACAGAATTAAGTGAGTTATTCAAGTTCTTAGGGGATTATTTGGATCCGGTTTCTCTCGGTAATCTTGGTGTAAAAATTGGTAACTTAGGCGTAAAAGCTGAATAACGTCTCTACCAATAAAAAAGTGCGGTCAAATTGAACCGCACTTTTTATTATAAGTTCGCGAAACTTTTTGCATAAAATCGGAATTTATTTTGCATAACCATAAAATCTCTATGCAAAATGAATCACAAATAAAACTAAAATAAAAACGCCCTTTAAATTATCCTTAAAGGGCGTTTAAATTTTAAGTGTTAAAACTTATAAACCATGTTATCTTCATACTTCCCGGAATAACTTGCTGAAGCCTTAACAACAACGCGCTCGGAGTTATAAAAAGCTTCCCAATTATCGACCTTATCTTCTACCATATACTCGATAAAGCGAACAAACTCGCTCTTTGTTGAGCTAAAAAATATATAAGGAGGGCGCGTGATGTTGATTAATCGGAGGAAGTCGATTAAATCAAAGTACGTCGCCTGTTTATAGCTTTCCTGGCGAGTGCATAAATATGGCGGGTCTAGAACAAATAATGCTTTAGGATCGCTGCTAAATTTAGGTAAAAGCGTGTGGAATGACTCGCGCATAATCTCAAGCCCGTCTAAATATCCATCCGCCTTCGGATAATCAGACTGTCTAACACAATGCCAAAAATAGTTCTTAAACAGGTCATCCAATGTTGCCACTTGCTGGCCGCTAAATAGAAGCCAGCTCGCTAGACAATTCAGGTCAATATAACCTTTGAAATTTTGAATGATTTTGATGCATTCTGCTTTACAATCCTTCGTCAATCTTTTGTTTTTTTGCGTAGCGTTACCAACTACCGCGTAAAGCTGTGCGCGAAGCGCATTAATGTCATCAATATGCGTCAATCGCTCAGCGTATCCATCAAAGTCATTATAGATTACGCGTGCTTTAGGCTTGAGCTGTTTAGCAACATGGCTTAATAAACCGCTTCCTCCAAATGTATCAATGATAGTCCAGCCCTCGCCATCATTCTTAATATTGGCGTTCAACACTTCCTCGAAGTGTTTTAAAAACATTCGCTTTTGCCCCACAAATGGAAGCGGCGCTTGCTTGAATTTAATACTGTTTTTTTGCATTTTGGTTATCCTTTAAGGGGTTATAATTTAACTGCTTGGGAATGGTTCATTGGTCATCCATGTAATTATTGGCAATCGCACAGCATCTAAGTCTGCACTCGGTACATTCCCAGCAAATCGCAGCTCGATGTAGTTGTAATTAGTTCTCCCCCCAACATAGACCATGCCAATATGATCCCCATCATCGTTGTAAAATGGAACCATGATAGATATATCCGGTCTAAATCCTATTGGAATTTTTGAGTTGCCTAAAACATCCATCCGTTTAGCGTGACTTTTGCGGCTGAATTTTGGGTTTGCACTCCCGTAGAATGAAATCCCACCCCATGGCCCACCGGAAAAATGACACTCAACAGTGTTATTAACCCTACGTAGCGCCACGTATCCTTGCTTAATATTTACCGCTTGAGTTTGCCGTTTATAACCTGTGTCGCCATAAATAACCGTCCACTTTCCGGCTTGTTTATGCCACAAATACGTTCCGCTTCCCCCACCATTTGTAGAGTTGTAGAACGTGCCGTTTGGCTCATTCCCGGTAATTTTTCCAGCCGTTGTCTCTGGCTGATCAGGCCGACCGTCGCCAGTAATAATTTGCGAGTTAGCGGGGGCATTTACCTGTCCGCTAGCAGTTGGAATTTTATTCTCAACTCGCCGAATCTCACTTCCTAAATATTCGGCAAATTCAGTTAAACCTGCCTGTATTTCCATTATCGGTTATACCCTCGGTTATATGCATCCTTGAGGTTAATACCATCGAGAACGGTAAATCGTTGAACAAGCAATGTTAACGACTGGTTGGTTTGAGTTACTTTTTGGATCAGCTTATTAAGTCCATCCTCGCCGGTTTTAATGCCATTTAGCATGTCACCAAGCTCTTTTAGAGTGTCAATACTGGCGTCCACTTCGCCGCCTAACAACTCATTTTTAACTTCGGATTTTGCCTGTTTTAATAGCTCGAGGATTTTTTTAGCTGATAGCGTCGATGCATCATCGGTTGCACTATCATTAATACCAGCTGCGCGGCTTGATAGCGTGTTGATAGTTTGCTTAATCTCGTTTAACGCCCCAACTAACGTTGCTTTCTGCGTTGTTGTTAGGGTTTGCGGGTCACCGATAAGCTGTCTGATTTCTTTATCTTTCCCCCCTAAGAATTCTGCAAACTCTGTTAAAATCTGTGCGAAGTCTGGTCTTGCCATTGCTAAATTGCTCCTATATTAAAAAATGCTTTCAACTCTTCGAGAGTTGGTAATTTATCTGCTTGGTCGCTTTCAAGTTTGATAACCTCTCCCTTTTCTACAACCGCCACTATTTCTTGGGGTGGGTCAACCACTGCAACAATGTCATCCATTCCGCGCCTCTGTCATATCAGGTGTAACATCAAATTTGAGGTTAATTCGTCCGCCTTGAATTGGCGTTTTAACTCGTCCTTTATTAGATACCGCCTGTAAATCATAGTCCGCTTGAGACCACGTCGCGTCTTTTGTTAAACTGTGATTAAACGTAATTTTTAAAACGCCGCCTGGGGCGTCTACAACTTCGATTTCACCTGTTGTGGATGATAGTGTTAGCACAGGCTTGTTTCTGACTGTAGCCCACAAATCAAAGCGCGCCATATCACTTAAATCTAATGGCTTTAATGATTTATCCAGCTGCTTTTCAAACAGGCGAATAATACATTCCTCGTCATCACCACGGTAAAGGTTAATCGTTGTTTTATCCATTTTTACGCACCATCGCTGCAAGTTGGTTTGGGCTAAATCGCCAGCCTTCTTCGCTGTTATAAATTGCGTTAAAGCACCATTCCGAACAAAAATATTTGCTTCGTTTTTGTTTAATCCCAAGCACAATACCTAACGCGCCCCACCAGTCATATTTAGCGCCGGACGTGCGGTTGTAATAAGATTTAATCTGTGCTTCTGTTACATTATCTAGTAAGACTAAATCCCACTTGTCTGTGTCTGACAAATCAATCTGCTTACATCGGACACCGCCATCGCGCACAGACGATGAATAGCAATCAAAAACTGTAATGTGCTCATAATGATCGCCTTGGACGAATTCCATGCGCTCAATCGCTATCTCGCAGTGAGAGTATTGGCCTTTTGTAAAAAAGCGCGTCACCGCATCAGCCAAGGCTTTAAAAGGTTCTTTCAGAAAGCTGCGTTTATGCTTATAAAACGCGAGATAGATACGGTTAGCCATTGTTATAAGCCTCCATTAATGCATCCATTTGCTTAATAATGTCATCATGGATTGACTGCATTTTTTCGATTGTCAATCCTGGCACTTTAAGCTCATACTTACGCATGCGCTGGTTGGCAAGCTCGACCTGTAATTTCTCAAGCCCAGCGGCTTGCACCAAAATCAAATCTGTTGCGGCTTGGTTATTTAACCCGGCGCGTTTAGCAAAGTCCGTGATATATCGACTACATTCGCCTTGATAGCCAGCTGCCTTATATGCTTCTGCCGCATTTTGGCGCTCGCGATATTCAGACTCAAAACGAGTCCAAGTGCTGTAAATTGACGCAGCGTGAACATCAACATTATTGATTAGTCGAGCTTGTGTTTCCTTGGTAAACTCAGCTTGCTTTGTCTTTGATAACACAAACTGTTTTGTCACATTATCAAAATCGTGAAACTCGCTTGGCGCTTTACCGGAATATTTAACTTTCCCGGCTTCCAACCAAACAGCACCACCGCCGGTTATACTGGCAGAAATCCCATCAATTTCTTCATCGCTCACCTCAATCCAATTTTGATTATCTGTTACGAGATAATCAGGCGCGAACGTGCTTGTTTCTATATTAAATAACATCATATTTTTTACCATCCATACCAACCTATAGCTAAAATTTGAAAGCCTGTTTCTCCACTATTGTGGATTTCAACAACGTTCCCATTTTGGATATTTGCACCAACGCGCTTTTGACCGCCCCCCACATCGGTAGCTTGCACCAAGCAGCTCCCATTAAATGCTTCAGGGAGATTCACTCTTGCGTATCCATTAATCGTTACATTCATGACAATGACACGCATCACGCCATTATCAGCGACAGGTATATCAAACACTTCTGCGCCGCCGTAATGGTGCGGGTAATGCTGGTGTCGGTATCTGTTTTTTCTGTATGTGTTGTTTAACTCATTCCAAACATTGCTAATATCAGCCTGTTTGGCAAAGTATTCATGCAGCCAGCCGTAAGATTTACTCCATAAACTCCCAGCTGATGTAATCGTAAACACCCCTTGTCGGCTATCTCTATTCCAGTCCGATCCTTCTGGCGTGTTTAAAAATTCGATTTGAGTGCTATTTTGTCCGGCATCCCTAAACCAAATTGACGAGCGCGGCACGGTGTCGGACTGGTAAAAATCCACAAATCCGCCTGTATTTTGGCCGCCAGCTTTATTTCTAATCGCCAAGCCACTCGCAAAACCACCGGATTTAACCCCATCGATAAACAGCATCCCATTAATAACATCGCCGTTTTTGGACACTTTTGTATTAACGTCTTCCACCAAAGCCATTGTGCCATTGCGTTTAGCGGGGGCGTGGATAGCGTATGTGGTGTTATCAATTCTCGACCAAAATTTAAAATGGTCAGCTTCGCACTCCATACGGAAAACATGCCCATTTTCCCCGCCTGACATCTCATAACCGCCGTACCCTGCATCGCTAGGGATAACCTTGGCATAGTTTTTAAGGTTTGAAGAATAAGGTACGAAATTTGCTAATTTGTCATTCACTGACTTCACTGCTTTAGGCGTAGCTGCCTCAGTTTCACTTTCACTATCAATAGCAGAATTTAGTTTAACTTCACCTTTATCCTTAGTGGTTGCGGTTTTACGGTTATCACCAATAATCTTAACAATTGATTCATAAAGCTGTGTTTGCTTATTCTCCACAGGGTTGAACCCTGCTTTTATCAATACATAATGAGCTTCAGCCTGAATATCTCGTAGATTTTCCTGAACATTATTCAGCCACACATCTTTAACTTGCGTGCCTTGTTCGCCAGTTGCTGGATTCCCGTTGTGGAATAAGCCGTCTCGGGTATCAACTTTAGGCATTAACGTTTTCATAAATTAAGATCCTTGATAAGCAAAATAACAATAGGTATGTGCTGGTTTTAAATCTTTAAAAAACTCTTCAATGATTCTGTCGCCAAATTCAACTAAATGATTGCCAGCAAAAGAGCTTCCCGCGCGGAAATACACGATATTGTCATCACCATTAAGTACCGATACCCGCCACATAAAAATAAGATTTTCTCTTTCTTCGTTGCGGAATTGAGCTAAATCACCAGGGTTTGGTAAGTCATTAGCAAGAGGTGAGAACTCTTTAATTTCAATTTTGTACCCAATGCTTTCTGCAATTTTCATAAAATAAGGAATAGATAGCCCACCAATAGCATTCAACTGGACAATGACTCTCTTCACTCTTTCTTGATAGCTCTTGCCAAAGTCAGTTTTGATCCCACATAAACGCTCCCAATCTTCCAACATGGAATTCGAGGTGATAGGCTCAACTACGTTTAACATATCATTAGCTTTTTGTTGTAAGCGATTAAAGGCATTACCATCCACTTCACATTGTGCTAAGAAGTGCTCACCATTAATGTTGTAGGAAATAGGTGGGTAAAGTTTAGATAGCACTTGTTTATGGTTAATTTGCATTAGGCCATCTCCGTCACAGTAATCATACCAAGTCGGAACCATTCTATTTTCGTGCGTACATCTGCTTTTAAATTAGTGATGGGTGCCGTAAACTTACGGTCAACCACACCTACCAAGTTATTCACCACAGCTTCACATTGGGACACAATGAGATCATCACCTGGGGTCAATGTATTAAAATAATCAGAAAGTGCGGTTGAAATAGCCACCTTAATTTCTGGCAAAGTCACGCCACTGATTTTCACCTGAATATTAAAGTTCACTTTTGTTACATCAGGTTTCACCACTTTGCTTTCACGCGCTGTCACAGGGCGGACATCATCAATATATGTTTGACAGCGTTGCACTGTTTCATCACTCGGCACATCATTGTTAGAGGTAATGGCAATATCGACCGTACCCAATCCTCGTCTCAGTGGATAAACATAAGCAGCATCCACACCATCTACTGATAATGCCCAGATACGATAGTCATAGCGATTTCCCCCAGCAGGTGGACGGCGAATAATCTCAAGCAATCGCTCAAGTAACGATGCATCACTTTCAGCATCTGTCGCACCAATAATATTGTTTAATACAACATCACTTTGCACGCCAACAGGAGCCGCCATAAAACTGCCTTTTGTTGCAGTAGTAATGTTATAACTTGCCCCCGTGGCTAATGCGCGTACTGGTACGGTAACATCACCATTACTTGAGATAACTGCATTCGCGGTTGTCTCATAAAACCGGTTATCATCGGTTTTAATTTGTAAACCCGCTTTGATCTCTGCACCGACTTGACCTGTGACAGTTGCACCAGTACCACTTGCAGACGTTGCATTACGACGGCGTATACCACGCAAAGCGGCATGTTTTTCTAAAAAATCTGTGTCAGCGGTATCGGGGAAAAATTGCTTGATTATCCATTTTTGATGGGCATAAATACCTTCACCAACGGCAGCTAAACTGCTCGCACGAACATAATAATCGCTATCCACGCTCACATCAGCTAGCGGCTCTAACGATTGCACATCACGCAAGATAGTTTGGCGAATATCATCTAAACTTGGCACAATAAACATGATTTAAACCCTTTTTAAATAACTTTTACCGGGTGTTTAAATTGATAGGTTTCACCTCGGTTATCTCGAATGGATATATCTAAAATTAATAATCCGTTGTGGGGTTGTGTATAAGTCACAATGATTTCGTCTGCACGCCCATCATCAATCAACGGTTGTAAGGCTTCTTCTGCATATTGTTGAGCAAGTGGCCCAACATGTCGCAAATCCTTTTCTTTAGGAATAGTATGGAGCAAAGAGCCTACACGCCCATCTGCCCACCAGGTGCCTAAGGGTGTGGTTAGTCTGATATACACAGCATTTTGCAGTGTACTTATTTGCTTACTTGTGTAGTCGCCGGTAAGCGGGCTGATCTCTCTGTCCATAATGACAGGATAAGGGATTTGGAGAAAAGAAAAGAGGTGACTGACTTCAGCACCTCCTTTTGGAATTTTTATTTAGGTTGACCTGTTTCACCACCGCTATCACCAGGATGCTTGTGATTACGCAATGATATACTACCTGCTTTCACATCTCCGTCTGTAGTAAAACCTCCGCCTTGTTGTTTCACGTTACCGGTAAAACTCGCACCACTACCGCCTTTCACCGCCATACCGCCATTTCCGTTAATTTGACCTTGTGCAGTAAAGACCTGATCTGTTTCAACCAGTGGGCTTGATATATCCACTTTTTTTTTTGCCGCTTTAATCTTTAACACATCACAATCAATCTCAATTAACCGCCCCTTTTTTAACACAATACTAGAGCCACTTTCATCATAAACAGCAACTTCGCCACCTTGCAGATTTTTCACGCGGAAAGAACCGTTCTCAGTCGAAATGACAATGCCATGGCTAGTTTGCCCGCCAATAGGGATAATCACTGCTTGAGTATTTGCAGGCGGCACCGACGTAAACCCAAATTGCTGCATCATCTCTACGTCCTGAAGTGTTTCATCTGATAATCCAGATGCTTGCACTTTCTGAATGTTATCTGCACTTTTCACCAGGTGAAGTATCCCTCTAAAAGCTTGACGAATATCATTTACTGCACCTTGCGCTTGTTGTTGTATTGCTTGTGTTAATCGTCTCATTTCGTCCAACCACCTTGTCCATTTGATGCCCAAAGTTCACCATTATTCTTTTTCTTCTTACCTTTTTTACCTTTACGCTTACGTGCTTTTTCTGCTTTTGCACTATAAGCATCTGGTGTCCAAATACCGTCTTGCTTAAACCGCAACTCGGTTTGCGTACCGCCTTGACGGCTTAACATGAAACGACGCCCCATTAAGAAGAAGATTGCATCAATATCATATTCTTCACATATCACATGCACCCGCTGACCTGGTTGCCACAATGTGCCATCTTGCATTTTATGGTCAGGCACAATAATCGTTAATGTAAACCCTTCAAGTATGCTGTCGGCGATGTATTTCTTTGCCCATTTTTGCAGCGCTTCAAGGTTATCAACATCAGATACCACTACGGTTTTAGGTTTATAGGTAGTCATCTCTGAATCTTTATAAACCCATTTCAGATCGTTTTTGTTATCTTGCTCATGCTTGCCGTGACTTTGAGCTAAAAAGGTTATCTCACTAAACCGATTTGATACATCAAAGCTTAAATCAGCCTGCTCAAAGTTATTTTGACTACCATCTTTCATGCAGCATAGCGTTGCAACAGGTGACGTGCTGTAATCCGCACCGCCTACAATCAGCACGCCATTTGGCTCAAACCACAAGTGCAAGCCAGCAGAATTAGCACAACGCATGGCAGCATTCCACGCAGTTTCACCAACATCAATATCGACCTTATCTAACAATGGATTGTTTTCTGCTTTAAGTTGCACCTGTTTAATCCCTAACGGTTCTACAATCTTTTTTACTGCATCTAACACCGTTAACCCCTTCACGTTCGTAATGGGTGCAGAGCAGTCAACAAGTACACTGGCTTTATCTCTACCATTTAGTCGATAGGTTCGATTTGTTTTACTAATACCATGCTGCACGGTATCCACAATACCGGTCATGACTAACGTATCATTAATACGTACTTTCACTTCTGCCCCAGAGTAGTCCGGCAATACAGTACTGTCTGACGGCACACCAATATCAAAAGCAAAAGCATCTGCAGGGATTAAAAAATCACTGTCTATGTCATAACTTTTCCAATTATTATGGGACTTACCGTCAATCTCAACGACGACATCATTTTCGTAAGGATAATTATCTGACATAGCTATTTAATACCTCACCTTGCTCAATATAATTTGGATAACGCACCTGTGGATTTAAACGCAATAACTCATCCGCACGTTTATAATCACTATAAAAAGCATGAGCAATTTGTTGCACTGTCCCGCTCATGGGTGCAGCTCGAATAATTAAAGGTGGCTTGCGGTTAATCGCATTAATCGCAAGTTGAGTGAACTGATGAGCATGTTGTTTAAGTTGTTCCATGGTGTGGTGTGCGGTGGTGTAAAGTCCAGTATTAGGCTTACCAGCACTATTTACGGCCTGTTGTTCTACTGCAATTTGTTGGCGTAGCAATGCCAAATTCTCTAAAATTTCCGACCGCACTTTCGTGGTAATATAGTCCACATCTTGCGGCAACAAAGCGTCATCTTCAATTAATTCTGTCGCAGATTTAAGCAAAACTCCCGCACTAACTAATCGCATAAACAATGACACCGCATGCATATCGGTATTTGTTAATGTTGATGGTAACGATTTCATAACAGCCTGTTGGCTGGCTGATTTAATATTTTTACCTGTTACCAAATCAGAGGGGATCTGTTTAATTTGTTTTAAGGTACGCAACATTTCATCAAACTTAGCGCGATTGGTTAAATCTCGACGATTGATAATCTGTGAGAGTCCCGTTTCCAACATAGCCGCTAAATGACGAGCCGAATTTAAGCTTTTCACTTTAAAATCTGTAGAGGATACAGTATTAGAGATAGGATATTTATTCTTATCTAAATCAAACAAACTTCTAACTTGCTCAAAACAACCAAATAATGCGCCGAAACTGCCCAATAAACGCGATTTAATATTGGCAGCAAATGACACAACCTCCATAAACTCACCATACAATGCCAATACATCATCAACAAAATCTTCAAGTTGCGTAAGTAGTGCATCAAGACGAGCAAGAAATGCACTTTCAAACACAAAAATCGGCTCTGCTGGGGTGCTTTCAGTAAAGGTTAAATCAATGGCCACATAGTCAATCATGTCCGCTTCATGGTGAAACAATGCCGACGTACAAATCATATTTTGCAATCGTCCGCGAATAGGATGGACTAATACATCCGCCCCTTGTTTTCCCAGTACACTTAAGAATTTTTTGAAATCAGTATAATAACCTTCACCATAAAACACGGCTTGCAAACGTACGGTCAACGGATTTAATCCTAAATCTTCTACATCCGCACCGTTCACAAAAGGATAGGCGTGTTCGATTGTAGCGCGAGTGATCTCATCATCAACCGACATCACTTCAAATCGCACACCACGATAGCTAGCACGTTGTAATGGCGCCGTCCAACCTTTCATCTATTACCCCCGTTTTAAATCTTGATATTGATACTGAGACGTTTGTTCAGCCACAATCCGCCCATCTAAATCTACTTTAATTTCATTTTGAATGGTGAAATTCTGACTTTCCACCGCTGTTTTCAAGCCATCGCTGATGGTTTTACCAAACTGCTGAAAGTCCGCTTGATAATTCGCTAAACCAGATAAATTACCGAGTGTTTGACTCAGTGTAGAATTGGTATCATTGGCAGCAATGGATAACCCGGAATAGCCTTGCCCACGATTATTCATGTTGGCAATTTTTGCAGCACTTTGTGATGTTCTTGCATCATATTCGGCTTGTGTAAGCGTGCCACGTGCTAAACGCTCCTTCGCAACCTCATCTTTACGTGCGATTTCAGCCACTTCACCCGCACGGCCTGCCATTCCCCATACAGAATTTTTGTTATAACCAAACCCCTGTGGTGCATAATGGCTTGTTGTTGATTTATTGCCACCGTAAGCCCTTGCGTAAAATTGATTTTCAAGTTGTTTTTCTTGTGGTGTTTTAGCTTCGGCTTTTTCTTCGGCAATAGCCTCAGCAGTCGTGCGGTGGTCAGCTGCAAGCATTAAACCAGTAAATGCTAAACTACTCAGTGATAACAAGCCTTTTCCGCCTTTCATCCCTTTAGAGATTTTACCTTTTCGACCTAAACCACTTGCCGCATCTGCGATATCACCTCCTAATCCGAAGCTGGCACGCTTGCCGCCTAACAATGCCAATGCACCGCTTGCCGCAACAGCCGCTGCACTTAAAGCCGTAATAACAGTGCCTGCTCGCACAACGGTATTTGTGAGGTCTGGATATGCTTTTGCATATTCCGTTAATTTGACTGCCGCATCGCCAAGGGCATCATTAAAACCCTTAACTCCCTCCATTTGGGCAAATTCAAAGCTATTTTTGGCGTTTTCCAATTTGGCACTGTTGGTGTCTTGTATCACGGCATGTGATTTATCGACAGCTCCTTCTGCGTTACCGACTTCCGCTTTCACTTCTTTCCCTAGTTGCACATTATTTCGGATACCTAGTAACGCCATCAAGGCTTGACGATCTGATATCACTTGCCCAATCGCTGTACCTTCAACCAAATCGACCATCTGATTTAAAAGAGTTTGCTGTTCTTCTTTTTTCGCGGTTTTGAGTTTTTCCTTTAACGATTTATAACGGTCATCTTCGCCAACTACCATATCCATAATAGAGCTAAAGGCCTCAATGGAGTTTTTCCCTTGTTTCTTCTCATTTTCCATGGATTTAATAAAATCAATACCATGGGTTTTACCATCTTTGCCTTTAATTTCTAACTTTCTAAAACGATCAGCCGTTTCTTTTGAGGTAATTTTTGCCAGTAAGTTGACTAGGTTGTTACCCGCTTCATCGCTAGTCCCTGCTGTAACACGTGCTTGTTGGTTTGCAACTAATAATGCTTCAAAACCATTCATACCTGATAAACCTGCAGATTTAGCAGCGGCCATTTGTTGTGGCAACCAACGAGCCATATCTGACAATTCAAAATTACCGGCTTGTCCTGCCGCCACAGCTTTATCTAATACCGCGCCAATTTGATCTTCGCTAATACCAAATTGTTGCATAGCAGATATGGCGATTGCGGATAAATCTTCAGTACTCGCACCAGTGGCAACAGCACCTTTCTGCAAAGTTGGCAATAATTTCATTGCAGTTTCGGCTTTCACCGTACCAGACGCCAATAATTTATCCAGTGCCGCTAACGCATCCTCTTTCGTCCCGCCACCATTTTCTACCGCACTTTTTACTGCTTCATGTAATTCTTTCTTTCCGGCAATTCGCCCAGCCACGTCTCGGTCGGAGAAGGCAGTGTTTGAAACCATCGCCAATCGGCGGTCATAATCCATTTGTTTTTTCATGGGTTGAGCCATTACCATCGCACCTGCGGCCATACCAGCTCCAACGCTTGCCATTGCAGTGCCTACATTACCTAAGCGTTGCCCCCAAGACGTTTTCCCCATTTCGGCATTAAGACCCGCAATTTTTGACCGTGTCGCATCAGCCGCGCGAGCTAACTCTCGGCTGGTTGCAGTACCACTACGTTTCAAACGGTTATAAGCCGCAATAGTGTGATTGATTTCTTGCTGGATCTTATGTTCACTTCGCACGCCTAATGTTTCGCGGGCGCTTGCCATGGCTCGTGTGCTTTGTGTGATTTGGGATTGCGCCTGACGGAATACTCGGCTTGCCTGATCGCGTGCCTTGAGTGTCATGGCTAAATTTAACTCTGCCATTTTTAAACCCTTTTTAAACTTCTTTTAAATCTACAAAAAAAGGGGCTTACGCCCCTTTATTTTTACGACGCATAAGGTTGTAATGCACCGTATCGCCATCTTCAGCCTGTGTTTTAATACCTTGAGATTTTTGCCAACTACCAATCCAAGCAGACACTTCTGTATGGCTCATTGCTCTTACCTCCGCAGCGCTAAAGCCGAATTTAGCTAATAAAATGACCGCACTTCGGTAATTTTTCTCAGCTTCAAACACACTATGTTGTTGTTTTATTCGGCTTCGACTTTGCTCTGGCTTTCCCCAGCGTCGATGTGCTTTTTTCGTAAATCAGCAATAGCTTGCGTAATCAACACATAATCATCTGTAGCAAGGTTATCCAGTAAAAACTGTGGCGTGAGCTTATCTTGTGCAATGCCGATAATATCAAGCTGCTCAGATAAATAAGCCAAGTCCACGAGCATTTGCTCAGCTTTCGTGAGTTTTTCTTTCTCATCTAAACCAAGCTCGGCGATTTTCTCAAGGGCGGCACATTCGCCACCTAAGGTAAGTAATCGCACTTCAAAGTCAAAACGACGACTATTACCGTAAGGAATACCTAACAATAGACGCATTATTCTTTAACCTCTTTGAGAGCAGTCATCTGAATATCAATCACGGCTTCGTTATCGACGGTATATTTTTCACCGACTTGCGTAGTAAAACAGCCAAGATAAGAGGTGCGTTTATCGTCTTGATTAAGTGGATACACTGTAATCTTCGCATCATTGATTTCCGCCCAATCAATCTCTGAACCATCAATCGGCAGAGCGGCAGTCAATGAGAGCTCCCAAGTCGCAATTCCTTTGGCAAAACCACGCGCACGACCTTCTGAGTTCATGGTTTTCACTAATTTTCGGCCTGTTTGTTTTGTAACGTTTAAATCGGTAATTTCAATTTCAACGCCATTTACTTCTAACACTGCCGAACCAGCATATTTTTCAGCCATTTAAGCCCCCTATAAAATTAAATCAATACGGTTAGCTACAACGTGTAAGCCATTTACCACATCCGCTGGGATTGCTGTATCTAAACGATTTGGATCTTGTCCATTGCGTACCACAAGCAATTTATTCTTGTTAGCATCAATATTTTCCAAGATTTCTAAATCTTCTAAGCGATACAACACATCAAGGATTTCCGAACGCACTTTTGGTGGTGTGCGATTGGATAACTTCGCACGTGGAAAACGCAAGGCAATGCGTTGCTCAATCGCTTTGCGTGTATAGTCAAGCGTGCGAATTGTAGTTAAATCTAACCACGCAGGGTCATCTACATTCGCTGGCGACTTGGTATAAGTCGTAATTGCACGCATAATTTGCACACGATTATTCACCACCGTAATAGGTGTTAAACCATGGAAAAGTGCCTGATTGACTTCGGTTTTTAATGGTGTTTGAGTGGCATCAACGGGAGTTAAACCTTTAATCTCAAGCGTATTTAACGGTTTAGCCGGGTCTTCTTCGCCTGCAATAATCGCACCATAACCTGCTGCAATTAATGCATTTGATTCCACCGCACCTTTATACCAACCCACCGTAATGCGGTTCGCATTGATTTTTTCGGTATACGTAGTGCCGCTTGCCAATGTGCCATTAAAACCTAATACACCCACACCAGGTTTTTTCTCAACCGGGCTTGCAACCAAGTCTAAATGTTCACGTAACGCTTTTGCATTTTTATCATCAGCGAATGGAGAAATAATGACGTGATAATGCTGACCTGCAACAGATGCTAGTGCTGCAGTTAAATCCGCATTTTCTGCACCATTACTAAATACAGCTGAGGTCACACTAATACCATCAGCGCGGCTAACTGCATTAATTGAAATTTCATTGCCAATTGCACCTTTACATTTTGCCGTTAAGGTAATGGTGCCTTCGCTCACGGCTGCAGTTGCTGGGCAGTAATCGCCCGCATTAATAACCGCTGCTAAACGGGTGGCAATATCGTTCGCCGCTTCGCCTTTTGCGACAGCAACGGCATAATCTACACCGCCAATAACAGCTTTCACGACACCGCTTAGCGTAGCTGTACCGGCTAACGTCACGGTGCCTGTTGCGGCTACACCTGAATCACTATCTTTTAACCCAATCACGGATAAACGGATTAACGGGTTATTTTGAATCGCTACACGGGTCATTAAATGAGCCCAAGAACCTGCACCGAATTGATTTTTAGCATCTAAATCAGAGTACACTTGAACGGGTGCAGTAAAATGCGCAGTACCATTCACCATTGGTGCAACAATTAATACATTTTGCTCATTGGTTGGTAACGTGCTTACCGCATTGCGCGAATTATATTCACTATAAACACCCGGCTGACGAATACTTGTCGGGATATTATCAAAATCAATGTTAGTTTCAGCCATTGTCTTTCTCCTGTTCTTTGCGTGAACGTGTTTCAGTAATCACAATCAAATCACCGTCATTAATACGACGCTGATAATAAATCGACGGCTCAATATCAACCGGCGTTTGTTCAATATAGGCATAAGGCTGTGTTTCAAATGGCACCTTAATACCTGGTCTTGCTTTAACTTTCATTTTTTACCTCAGTTTCCACCTTAAACGGCTCTTCCGCCTGCGTGGTTGGGTCATAAATCCGTCCTTGAACTTGTTCAAGTAACGGTAATGGATCGGATAACTTGGCTCGATAAGCGCTAAACACATAGTCAGGATTAGTTTTATCCTGCGTGGCTTCTGGGAAATACCCATCATCAAGTGGCTGAAAATCATCATAAACGGCTTCGTATTCAATCGAGTAAGCGGTAATCGCTCCTCCCTTGAATAAGGCATTGTTGAAAATAGTGCGAACTCTTGTTGGTTTTAGTGGTTTAACTAATTGCCCCAAAGTTTGCGCATCCAACAAACGACGCACGGCAGTAATAAGCTGATTAACGCCTACCTCACGCTCATCAATGCCACCTTGTCTAGCTGCGACGTTACTGCGTAAAGATCGCACGGCTAAAATAATGACAAAATTCGCGGTTGATTGATGTCGTCTTGCATTGGTACTCATACGCTCAATGCGAGCCCCTCCAAAGGTAACAAGGCAAATCGGCAAGCGAGACACAGATAAACTGTCGTCGTCTAGCTCTCCACCGTAGCTTTTCACCGTATTAACGAGACGACCCAATCCTTTTTGAAGACGCTCAACAAGTGCTTGTTCGATTTTCGTTATCACGGCTAAACACCCTGTTTTTCGGATTAGTAAACATCACACCATTATCGCCGTCATCTTCTGTATTTGAGTTAGCAATACCAAGTGAAATTTGACCTTTAGCAATTGCCTCAAGCTCTTTTAAGCTTAATTTGTATCGCTCAATAATCTCATCGGTATTACCCACCTGTGACATAGATGCCAAACGATAGCGGGTTAAATCACAACAAATCCGCACAAGATTTTGCGGAATATCCAATAATGGCAATTCATAACGCGCTGACAAATAACCATCAATTTGGCTAGAACTATCCGATAACGCCACATTCAGCACTGTTGTATCAACACTACCGGTACGATCACGATCAGTTAACTCAATTGCATCGAGTTCACCAACACGTAAAATAAAATCCGACACTGTGGCATAATTCATCGTTATTCCTCACACACTGGAACAAGCTCTAACCAAGGATCTTCCGCAAGAATAATCACTTGCTCACCGGTTAAATCATCAGCCGGAATTTCTACCGCACTTTCTTTGTTAAAACGATAACCACATCGACCATAAGACGGCTGCGGATGAATTTCACGTAACGTCACCGCATAAGCAATAGGGTTAATCACCTCACCACCTTCTACAACACTTGATGTTGTTTCTTCTACTTCTTGAGTTTCGGAATTAACATCATCTTGAGTGGTTAATGCTTCTAATTCGGTGTTTTCTGGTTTCTTTGCCATTTGGACTCCTAAAGGGCGATTGCTCGCCCTTGTAATAGGTTATTCTTCAATGATTTGTGGAGACACAATCACTTTCAATCGACCTTTTAAGATATTGGTCGTACCATTGATGATCTCGCTCTCGCAAATTTGACGAGCTTGGAACTCTAATGCAGGTGGCACTAAAATGACATTTGGACGAATGTTCAATAATTTGCCACCGTCACCTTTCAATGATTGCATTTTGGCAATCACTTTCATGATGTTTTCAGCATTGAGTTCTGTTTTCTCAACACGGTGGGCAAGCTGCCAAAAACCAAAACCTGCAGCACCACGTGCACGCACACCCCATTCGTAAATATCTTCATTGAATACGGTGTCAGACTTGGATGGATCAAATTTCGTTTCGATTTCCGGTGCTGTGCGCTCTTGCCAAATTAATGGTTTAATCGCATTGGTGGTGTCGAAAATATAGAACGTTGGTGCTTCTGTTTTCGTACCGGTGGTAATATTGCTTTGCTCTTTGCTTGAGCCTGTGCCGTCCACGTTGTCAAAGACTGGATGGTCGGTATCAAAATAATTTTGGCCGTCATAACAAAGCGTGGTTTTACCTGCTTTTAATAAACCAAACACCAAATCATCAGGTAATTCAGCCGCACTTTGTGCTGCCTGTTGTACCATAGGGCGGAATAAACCCACTTGGTCATCTTCAATGTCAGTGCGCGGAATACCTACCGTACTTTCATAAAGTTTGTTTTCAATGCTTGTACCTTGGGCTTGCATTGCTTTACGTTGACGTTTATTTACCCATTCCACCATTTTCGGGAACTGACCTAAGAAACCATAGGTGTTCACTTTGGTGTTAGAGGATACTTTCATCGCGATAAGATCCCACTGCGGTTTAATTAAGCCTAAACCAGCAGCAAAGTCTTTTTTAAACTGGGTTTCAATCGCTTTTAAAACTTCGGATTTCTTAAACATTATTTTTGCTCCTTGTGTTCTTTGATGAATTCAGCTTCAGTCATACCTAATGCACGAGCTGCTGCTTGTTCTGCTGCACTTAATGCCACTACATTCTGATCAGGATCAGTTTTTGCTTGTGGCTCGCCACTTAATGCGGCCATCGCTGGCGCTTTTTCTAAGTAAGCACTTAACGCTTCTACAGATAAACTTTGCGCCCAATCTTTTAACGCAGGCGATAACTTACCTTGCGATAAGGCGGCTGTGATTAATGCATCTTTTTTATCTGTTTCAACTGATGCTTTAAGGGCGTTAAAATCGGCCTGCAATGCAGCGACTTGTTCAACGGGTACAAATTTAGCTGGATCAGGATTACCCACTTGTGTAGATAACGCTGCCACGGATTGTTCTTTTTCAGCTAATTTTGCGTAAACGTCTAACACGTCCACATCAGATTTACCTTTTGCTGCAGAAAGTGCGGTCACTTTTGCTGTCATTTCAGCCTCTGTGCTATCTGGTTTCAAACCAAACAGAGCACATAATGCTGCCTGTAAGTTTTTATCCATTGGGGATTCCTCTTGTAACAAATTCACGCTCGCTGCCACCATGGCTTCCTCCATGCCGTCTAAAGCGGGAGTATTGGTTAAGGCTGCGTGGAAGATTTTGCGAACATAACCGTCAGTATCATAGGCAAAGACTGCCGAGATATAACGATATTCGCCGTTTTTGATGTAGTCCGCGGCTTTATCAGTCCAACGAACGTCAGCAAAAATACCTTGTGGTGTGAAATAAAAATATTCCATCCAACCCGCACTTGGTGCTTCTTTGCCGTTTTTTAGGGAGTGAATAATTTGATGTTCATAGTCAATTGGCAGAGGATTACGTTGATTGTTAGCCAACGCTACCACATCCGCACCATTTGTATCTGTTACATACCATGCCTCCACATCGGTTGGTCTGCCGTCTGTGGCGCGAAATTTTCCATAAGGTAAAAGTTGGATACGACCATACTTCGCTTTGTCAATTTCAAAACTACAAGCGGCAACTGTTAATTTCATCTGAAACCATCCTTAAAAACTCAATCTAGGATGACAGAATACTTGATAAGAAAGGGTAAAAAGAGATGACCGACTTCAGCACGGTCACATCATTTCAATTTTTTGAAAGAGTAGATATTGGAGGAATAAAAGATTAGATTATAAGAAACAATACAAACCCATTTTAAAACGCTTTAAAACCGTTTTAAAACGTTTTAAAAATTTAAAGATGAAAACTTATACCTTGAAATAATAAAACCGCTATACGTGCGATTTAGAACGTTTAGCGGAATTATTTAATTAAACGTTGAAAATACGCTTGAATATCTTCCATGATATCCGATTCATCTTCAGGTGTTAATTTTAAGAATGGACGAGCAGGAATCGTGGTTTTCCGTCCACGTCCTGCTTTACCGCCGAATTGATGGATCGCCGCATACGGTTCATTCGTTCCTACAACAGCGGTATCGTTAGTGTAATCAGACGTGATACTGCCCATCAAATTTTCTGTATCAACCAACGGTGTACCTTGGCGATATTTAAGCCCCAGCCATTTTGGACGCCCCCCAACATCAAAATTTTGCAGCACAGCAGATTCCATTGTGCCTGCAATACTTCGCATTAACGGGGTGCGATGAGTGGTAGCTTGTGCAAGTCGCTCTAGTACAATGGCAACTTCTTGCGCATTATTGATTTCAATTTCTATCATAATCGTTGATTTTTAAAATTTAACGGGGTATAGTCACATAGCCACTAGAAAAGCGATGAATCTCGAGGATCGCAAGCGATAGGTTGAAATAGTACCTTGGACTGTGTGCGGTGGGTTCGAGCCCCGCCTAGTGGCTTACTCTTTAAATGCCTTTCTCCATTGCTTATCACTTACTAATCTAAACGACTGTACAAAAATTTCTGGTTCTTTGCTTAAAACCTTCAATACTGCAAGCAGTTTCTTACCATTAACATCCTTATAAAATTGGTATCCTAGTTCATCGACTACAATTTTATCTGGAGAATTGATGATATCTGGCAAATCCGCATACTCATCAATCCCAAAATCCTGCCCATCACGGCTATTAAATTGCTTAATCAAAGTATCATCAGAAAGCCACACCGTGCCAGTTTTACTTTTCAATAAATCATTACTTTCCGCGCTTAACACACCTGCTGCAAATTTAAAGTTTTTGGTTAGGCTATCGCGTACCTGTAACATCTGCTCAGTGGTGAGTTTTTTTCCGTCAGGGGTGAGCGTTTGTTTCATCTCGGCCACATGCTTTGCCAATAATTCAAAATCTTGCTTAAACTCCGCACCTTTCATTTCCACTTTTGCAAACTCATGCGCTAGCTTTTCCGGATAAAGATCCAAATTCGGCTTATACGCAATACGCCCTACATTGTAATCAAATCCTTTATCCGTCACGCGTACCGTGCCATCAGGTAATTTAAACCCTACCGTCTTTTCTCGATTACCTTGTTTATCCGCAGGGCGTTCCACCTCTACCAAAAATTCCGAGCTATCGTCAGGCTTATCCATGCCACGACGTTTCAAATCTCTTTCACCTAATGCAATCACCGTACAGCGACAATTAAACCCATTGGGTGGATAGAAGGTTGCCCAGAACGGATCATCATAACGATACACCTTACCGCTCAATGCTAAATGGGCAGGACGCGTGCGTGCATCACCCACGGCGGAATATTGCCAATAAGGGCGATTATCCACGTTATCACGCAAGCGTTGATAACGCGCAGCCGAATAAGCTGACTGCATATTGACACGATAAATCGTATTTAACCGACGCGGCGTGCCAAAATATTCCCCTGTTTTTGGATCAGCCAGTAAATGCCCATCAATACCACGAATAGACGAATCTTTCCCAAAAATCCAGCCTTTACGTTCAAATTCACTTACCAGTTCTTTTTTCCAAGTATGAAAGCCTTTGCCCTCACGCATAGCGGTTTCTAAAGATTGGTAAATATCCTTTGTCATATCAAGACTGGTTAGGCGCGCAATCGTCGTAGCACGTGCCAATGCGCTATCGTGCATTTCTTTTGCTAACACCTTGCTGGCAAGCATTTTCTTTTGGCGTAAAAACTCAATGGCTTGTTTGGGTTCTACGCCAATGGCAAACTTAGGTGCGCTCGGCATTGGCAGCTCCTAATAAATCAGCTAAAAATACCGCACTTGCCAAATAGGCCTGATGGCTTTCACTGGTTAAATCAGGATAAAGTGCGATTAGTTTTTCCTGTGCATCGTCATAGCTTTCACTTGCCATAACCACGCCTACAATTTGTTTCATCATAGGATCAAGCTGTTGATTAAAATCTGCATTAACCATTGCATCATCAATCAAACAGTCCAATTCATCTTGTTCGTCCTTTTTACCATTTTTAGCCGACAACGCAGCAGAACGACAACCGCAAGTACAGCCTTCACCGTGGTTAAATACGGCAGAAAGTGCGGTAGTTTTCTCGTCCGTTTTCTCACCTTGTGGTGTGCTTAAAATCAACTCACCTTCCTGCGGCTCAGGAATGCCTAACTTATCACGCACCCAACTCTCTGAAATTTGAACGCCAATGCCGGTAAGTTTAGGGATTGCATCCGCAAATACGGATAAATCTTCATATTCTTTCGTGTCAAACTCAAAATAAGGGACACGATAAGGGGCAATATTAGGATCAATATTAATCTGCAAATACGGCAAAATGATTTGTTGAGTGATAGTTTGTGCAATCTGTTTTGCATCACTAATCATCAAATCACGACGTACTTCATTATGCACATTACCTAACGCATTGGTGGAACTTTTACCATCAGCCCCAGAGGTTAAGGTTTGCCCCAAAATCAAACGCGCAATAGATTTTTCGCACCAATCTACCATCTGTAAGAATGGGTTATTGCCTGATGCAGCCCCAGCACTTGCTACATTGTGAAGTTCAATCTGCATGGATTCAGGCATAATACCTGCGGCATTATGACCAATATCTGCAAGTGCACGTAACAGTGTACGTTTTTCACTTGTCGTCGCGCCTGCACCGTATTTACCAATACGAATAGGCATACCATAGAGTTCCAAAAACTCAGCAAAGTCACGCACCGAATAATGCTTATACATATAAAGCCATGCCAATGTGCGATACAACCCATCTCGTGCAAGTTGTGTAGAGCGTGATTTATGGCGATGCACCACCCAGCCGAATGGTCGTAAAGGTTCGCCCATTGGATTAGTTGGTGTACGTAATAACAAATTATCATGCTTATCTAATTTAAACCAAGACTGAGGGCAAGGTTTAAAGCCTTTTGGTATCCATTTCCCATCCACTTGCGCCCATTGGATTTCTAGCGCAGAAAAACCATGCCCGACCGCATCCATGAGATCCATAAATAAATCTTCAAGGTTAGGATACTGGTAAAATAGCTCGTCAATTTCAGCTTGTAATTTTTCTTCTGCAGGTGTTGCATTACGTGGTTCTACAATACGCCAATCAAGCGTAAGCACTGAACGCTTACGTGTCATTATGTTTGCTGCAATGCTACTGTCTTGCTCTTCAATATCCATAAAAAGCTGATGCTGAGCCTGAATATCGCCATTTTCTGCATCATCTAAAATTTGTTTCAATTTTGATGGTGTGATTTTGGCTGAAGGATGATCGTCTAACACTCGTCCTGTAGCAGTAACTTCCGCGTCATCAGTTTGCGTAGGCTCTGTCTCATCGTCTTTTAAAAAGTTTTTTAATTTGTCTAACAATCCCATAAATTCACCTTATTGTTTCCACACAGAATAAAGATCCGATTCATCTTCATCCCAATCGCTATCATCTAACTCACTAATACTTATCCATTCAATCGCCGCAGAACTACTTACTGCATTACGCCATAGCATCTCCAGTGCGTCTGGGCCATCATCATGGTCGGCTTTTGGGAAATGGCGTAACTGAGAAATCAGCGTAGCTTGTGAGCTATGTAATAAAATTAACCCATTCGCCATGTGTGGCTGTAAACTTTCAATACGAAGCATTTTGTCTGTATTTGGTTTAGTTGCAGTTGCCGGTACGGGAATGCCTCGTTGTGCCGAACGTTTCACTAACTCGTCTTTTAGGAATTCTTGGAATTGTACGGTTTCAACAAACCAACGCTGACACTGGTATTGTTTCTGCATACGAATCACATCTTCAATGATGAGATCAGGTAGGCGCTTTTTAACCTGTGCTTCAATTACATAAAGCTTACCCGTCTCACGATGATAGCCACCCACCAAGATGGCTGATGGGTCACGACTTGCACCCGCTTTACCTAAAGACGGATCTAGCGCGCCGAAATAAACCAATTCACCTGGCAATTCAGTCCAATAAGTCAGCGCATTAGCAAACATCGCATCATCACTGCTTAAAGGATCGTTTTGATATTCTGAATCAAACGTCGCATGCCCATCACGAGCGCGAATTTTCATCAAGGTTAAAATCGGGCGAGCAGCCCAACTGACTATCGCACCTTTATCCATTGCTGATTTATTTTGGGAATAGAAAGCATCAGCCACCGCTTCACCTTCGTTTAAGTAGAAGTCCTCCCACTTATCCCATAAGCTCATATCATCAGGCTGACGAATTAAGGCTTTAAATTTTGCTGTTTTCCATGCTTTGCTTGATAAAGTGCGGTTTAACACACTGTCGTAATGAAGAATAGTCCCGATATACACCACATCTAACTTATCTCCAGCTGCACCTAAAGGAAGCACGGTTTTCTTCAACCAATCATGCAACTTATCACGCTGTTCTGGGCTACGTACTTGTTCGTCATTTTCAATATCATCCAATACAACCAAATCTGGTCGATATGCACCATGTCGTAAACCACGCAATTTCTTACCAGAACCAGCAACTTGTACTTTCTGATTAGCTTTCGTCACAATGGTTGCAGCTTGCCACACACGACCTTGTCCTGCGATTTCAGGAAAGTCTACGCGTAGCCGTTGGTTAAATTCCAACTCGACTTTAATTGCTTCAAGCATTGGATAGGCTTGGTCGATACTGTCCATCACAATTAATGCATAGCGTTTCTTTTGTGCTACAAGACAATAAAGTGTGAACAATTGAGAAACGAGAGTTGATTTAGCCTCACCACGTGGCGCGGCAATGGCTAAATGCACTGATGATGGCTGTTGTAACACTTGTGGCAAATGCTCAAAAAGATAGTTATGCAACTGTGAACGCGAAGATGAACGCACATAATGCGGAAAGTAATTCGACACAAAAAAGTCATAACCCGAAGCAGGATCTAACACCTTTTTGCGTCGCTCACTAATGGCAGAAAGGGAATCATCCCATCCCTCAAACTTCGCCTCGACTTTTTGTCGCAAGCTGTCGGAATAGGCTTTTAATTCTGCTAATAACTCTTTATTCTTCACAATTATCCTCTACTAATCATTCCCATCCCAGCCTTCAATTGCAACAAAGCCATCCAAACCTTCCATCATGCTTTAAATTCCTTACTTAATGTTTCACCAAATCCATTGAGCAAATCTAAAAAATCACCTGTTAGTTCTGGTTTATTGGTTTGGATATATTCCCCAAAGAGTTTCACCGTTTTAATCGCAGTAGCTAATTCAGATACTTCAGGCAACAACCGCTTACTGCTCGCCACCATTTTAGAGTAGCTGTCGCCCAAGCCTTGAATTAATTTTGCTTTCTCACTCACGGGCAAGTCTTCGGTCTTACGCAACTCATCCATGGTACTTTCAAAATAAAGCACAAAGGTGGTGAGCATACCACGAGCCACATCTTCAACCTTTCCACTTGCCATTGTTGATGCATCACGCACTTTGTCCCAATTATCGCCGCGAGATTCGGCTTCACGTTTCCAGCGTCGAGCAGTGTTATAGGACACTTTGGCTTTTTCTGCGGCTAATTCCAGCGTTAAGCAATCAAACACATAATAACGGCGCACATCTGCCTTGGTTTTTTCATCATGTGCCATATTCACTAGCCTCCTAATTTGGCTTTGATTAACTCAAATCCAACCGATACCAATAAACCGCCCAAACCGCCAACTAAAGCGGATCGCACACCCAATTTAGCCATGCTGTTTTCTACCTTAGCTAAACGGACATCAATATCATCCACACGCCCATCTAAACGGTCGATTTTATGATTGACTGCACGGGTCAAATCTAAAATTTCATCCAGTTTTGCATTTGTTTGTGCGCTTTCGGTTAATTGCTCTAAGCGTTTCCGATCTCTTGCTGACATTATTTATCTGCCTTGTTATCTAATTTTTTCGTAATGGACTGCAATTGCTCAGAAATTGCTCCTAATTTATCTAAAATGCTTTGATTGGTGATACTAGCCACTTCTTTTGAGACATAATCGCGCTTGACTTCTTTAACTTCGTCATGCAGGCTTTTAAACTCACTGTCTAATTTCTTAAACCACACACCAATAAAGAACACTGCAACAGACACCAATCCATTAAAAATCATCATCCCATTAATGTGTACTTCCATTTTCACCTCGCTGACAAATAGTTCGATATGTATCGTTATGCACTTTAATTTGACGCAAGGTTTCTGTCGTATCTTGACGGCTTGCGGAGATCAACGAGAAACCCGCACAGCTTGCATTAATCACGGAGATCCCCTGACTTGTGCAACCCATCAATAAGAGTGTCACGGTCAGCATTACGACTGTTTTCTTCATGTTGTTTTCTCGTTTCATAATGTTTCACCTGCGTATCAGAGACAGCTTTTTCACGCACTAACTGTTCGTTATCTTTTAATAATCGGTCAATTTCACGCCCTGCACGTTTGAGCTTAAAGACCACATAACCACAAATAGCCAGCGCAGTACCTGAGCCGATTAAAATCATCTGTAACGTCATTAAATCCCCCTTGGTCTATCCGTTTGTTCCGGTTCGACATAAACTTCGCCTGTAATCTGTTCTTCTGGCTTGGTTTGTTTAGCTTGATATGCCATTACAGCGCCCTTGGTTGCAGCCGAACCACCGCAAAAACAAGCAAAATAAAAAAACAAATCAGTGACCATAGAACGGTCAAGATAAACGGCATAAATCAGCACACCGGCCATGACTAAGAAACCGAAAAACTGAATAAAACCTGTCGTACTCGCACGACCATCACTATTGGTAAATAATTCAAAAAACTTATTCATTGACATAATCTCCACATAATCACTTCAGCTGGAGTAGGTTTCCCTCGAAAGGCATAGCTCCATGCGTTTTTACTATAAAAGTGCGGTCGATTTTGTGGGAGTTTTCTGCTTGTTAATACTCGGTTTTGCAACCAATTAAAAACACGTTTAAACACGCCTAAAAATTTAAACTTCATTGTCAATTGCTCCATATTTAAGATTGCCCGCCACGCGACGAACCCAGCCTTTACCAAAGGTCGTAAAAGTGCTGAGTTTGCAATAAAACTCAAGACGTTCAGCGTTCAAACGCATAATCACATCAGAAATAGCCATTTTTTTAATAGCGGCAATCGTCATATTGCCAATCACACCGTCATCAACAACACCGACTGCACGTTGCAACATACGACTCGCATTACCTAATCCATGATTTACCGCAGCATCAAAAAACTGATAAGCCACCGCTTCTGGCATTTTGTCGCATTGATAACGTAGCCAAAATGCAGAGTAGTAGATTTTATAAGCTTGCTCACGCGTCATTGCTCGCATACTGCCTTGATAACCGTTTGCCTGAGCAGTACGTTTAGTGATCCCCCAATTGGTTTCCCCACCTGGGTCTCTTGGGTCATTAACGTAGCCGCCTTCATGACCAATTAAACGGTTGAAAATCTGTGTAAAATTTAAAGACATAAAAAAATACCCTTAATCTATTAATGATTAAGGGTATTATCGAAAAAAGAGAGTAAGATGAAGAGTGGAGCACCTTCAGCACTAAAACAAGGCAAAATTACTAGATTCCTCGGGGTTACGTACTTGAGCTACAATTTCCCAACCACTGCGATCCGATAATTGATATTTAGGACAAAGTTCAAGCATGGCCATACGTCCTGATTTGTTCAAATGTTGGGTTAAATAATCAAAATCAGCCTTAAAGCGATAATTACGCAACACTCTCAAAGCTGTTTCGCAGCGAGGAATATAAACCCATTCCCCTCTAAAAACTTCGCGTAATTTCACCGCACTTTCCAAACCAATTAATGCTTTGAGCTTAGGAAAATAATGCGCCCCATCGGTAAATCGAAAGGTTGCCCCACCAAAATTTGTAATGATTTTTTCAACAGCAGGAAACCCAACTAAATCAACCATCTGTTGTACGGTTTCCGGCAGGAGTTCCGCTACATCTTCCAAATTCTCCACCATAATCACCTCCGCAATGTTATTTTTTGCTCATTCTCACACGGAAATTTTAAAAAGGCGGTATTTTGCAGAAAAAAGATAAAAAAAAATCCCAATGTTTTCACATTGGGATCTTGCTATTTTTCAGAACCAAGGATAATCAGTTCTTCTTCATAATCTTTTTTATTCGGTGCATGTTTTACAGCATCTTTACAATTTGAATAGTTTTTTTGGAATTCTGATTTGGATTGGTTAAATGATTTTAAATCAAACGAGTCCTTATCATTCCATTCTGCTACTTTTGTTCCTTTCGGTGAAGCAATCCACATTGCTTGCGCATAACTTACAGCACTGTGGCATGCACCAAAATAACCTAATGCATTTATTTTTTGTGCATATTCATCTGCTTTTTTCATTTTATTAAGAGTATCTTGCCATTTTGCCACATTGCCGTTGGCATGCTGTTCAAAAGCCTGACGAATCCCTTTATCTGTATTAAATACTGATAGCAATGTGATAATAGCTTTCGCATCATCTTTATGGGCATGATAAAATGCCGTATCTTCATCAAATCGTACCTGATCGAATGCTAGGGTATTAAATGTCATTCCCAGTGAAAGCATTGACACAAAAAGTAGTTTTTTCATTATTTTCTCCAATAAAAAAGGCTCCAAAGAGCCTTTAATTTACACCTGATAATTTCATCTTACAACGTCTTTTTATTCCGGTCATACACTGACAACATCTGCACGACTTTCTTTAACTGCCACGGACGTAACCAATGGATAAAATCCACTTTAAAAGATCGTTTTGCAATACCATCGGCATATTCTTTCGGTAAGTTATGTTTGATTAAAAGTGCAGTAATTTTAGCGAGATAAATTTTCTTATCTTCACTTGGTGACGGCCGATTTCCCCAAAAGCTTGAACTGGATTTAAAACCTTTCTGAACCATCACATTCAAGACTTGGTGTAATTCACCGTCACTCATCTCTGTACAGCTGGTTTTACCTGTTGCATTGGCAAGTAAACTGCGATATGTCTCATCATCAAGCCCCAATTGATTTTTCCCAATATGGATTTTCGCAATTAATGATTTACGCTGCATAACCTTTCTCCTGTTCCTCTTTCCAGGCTTTCCAAATCGCAAATTCAGGCATATTTTCCACAAATTGCAACTGCCCAACAGAAGCATAACGTTCAATATACTGAATCGCTGCCATGCGATTGTTGTCTTCCTGTTTTACCGTACTTTGCATTTCGGCTTTGCCTTCATTACGAACCACCGAAAACAAGGGTTTCGCCCCTTCATACACTTTCTTCAAATAGTTATGATTCGATAACGCCTGAATATTTCGGGTTTCCCGACGGTTCTTCATCACCGCTTGCACCGTTTCATTCAACGCATGAGCCAATAATGGACTAGGTTGATACATCTCTAATACTTCCTGCATTAATTTCAACGCACGCCCATTAGATAGCGCAGATTTTTCAGGACGAAACAACCCAATATAACTCACCAACGCACGGGCATTATTGCCTTTTAAATTAGTGATAATCCCCAACATCTCACGCCCTGCATCATCTTCCAATAGTGCATCCAAATGGATGTCACTATGGCAAACCGGGCAACGGCATAATTTCACTTTTAAAACTCCTTTAAACTTGATTTAAAACACATTATTCAGCCCACTTTATCTAACTCATTCCCCTCTTTCGTAAAGAGGGGTTAGGGGAGATTTAATGGGCTGTAAATGGTTTTTATTTTTCTTTTCTTACCTTGATTTTTACATCATTTTCGCCATGTTGATGGTGTCTAATCGTTACTTCGTAACCATCAACCCCATTTTTTCCATCATCCTTCCACTTAATAACAGGTTCCGGATTAACCTGCACAACAACACCAAGCTCTTCGATAGCGACTTGTTTCTTTTGTATAAATGTTTTGCGAATAGCAAACCAATGAATAAAATCAGGCAAGAAACGATTAAACTGTTCTTCGGTTAACTGCAAAAAGTCTTCAACTTGTCTAAATTCATAAATTTTGTCACTCATTTTCTCACCCCCAACTTAACCGTTTCTTTCCCATTTACACCGTGATTCAGCGTAACTTCCTTTCCTTGTTTATAGCCTGCACTTTGCGCCAAACCGTAGTCTTTTGAGTTTCCTTTCTCGCGTACTTTGGTTTCGCTCCATTTCTCTTCTTTAAATGCTTCAGCTTTGTAGCTTTCCATTTTTTGCTTTTCTTCCTGTGTCATTGCAAACTGTTTCACGTTTTGATTCACGCCGACAACCCAGCCTTCACAAAAAGAATCTCCCCGAGCAATCAGCGTGCTACGTTTTAGATGCTTGCTTTGCGTATCTAAAAACGCTTTACGCGCCCCTTGTAATCGGCGATATAACACATCAAAACAGTAAGATGCGATTTCAGGGCGTTCTTCTGCGCCGTAAAATACAACGTGCATTTTGTTTTCACCGTAATTATTGCCTGGGTAAGCGTTAGATAAATAACCTTCAACGCCAAACGCCTTTGTAATCACTGAGATCAGCATGTGTACATATCTGGCGGATTTCATGGCGGTTTTCTGCTTAGCGTGGGCTTGGCTAAATTCAACTTGTGACTGATTAAGCTGATTCTCCGCCATTAGTTTTTGCGCCATAGCCAGCGCGCTTGCTGCTTCATGCGGATTAGTTGATTTGCTCAATGCCAACAATTTTTTGATTTTTCTGAGTAGTTTGTCTTGTTCCATACTCACTCCAACACCGGCATTACCCGCCATGTCACTCTTTTTATTTTTCTAATTGCTCCTTGCAATAACAACAAGCATTCTTTCCGATCACCATCAAGCCAAATTTCTTGAGCCATCTCGATTTGTTCGATGATTTGTGCAAGTTTTATATTAACGTCCCTTCTTTCTTGCTCAGTCATACTTCCTCCACTTCAACCACATCATCAATTTCCGTAATCGTGTGTGGCAGTTTATTGACATCACACACATTTAAATCACACTTTTCTAACACTTGTTCATTGCTTTCGGCATCAACGACTACTTCAACTAAACAATAAAAACGTGCCACATATTTCGTCATAATGTTCTCCTAAAACGGTTTTTCTAATACTCGGTTACAAAATGCAGCACGCCATTTGCACCATTCTTTATTTTTAGGGGATTTTGCATTGAGTTCTGCCACAGCCCATTGTTCTTTGGCATCCTGTAAATCGCCCTGTTGTTCGCTTTTTGCCGCCTTTTCACTGTAATATTTAAAGCGGTTAAACCTGTGGATATTTTTCATACATTGCTCCTTAGTTAATGATTAAAACCTATTACTAATGCCCCTCATCCCGTCCCCCTCTTTTGTAAAGAGGGGTTAGGGGAGATTTAAAGGGCATTTAAATAAGCTTTAAGCCCCAGCTACATCTAACGCAATCGGCACATACTGATCGGTTTCTCCAACACGTTCATAAAGGCGAACATAAGCCTTACTGCTTACTACTTGCACGCTTTCGCTAATCGCCTGCATCGCGTTTTGCCAGCGTGGATCTTGAATATCAACACGACGTAATCCCAAAATCCGTGAAGTGTTAAGGTTTCCCTCTTTATCTACATTAAACGCACGTTCAATTAACGCTTTTAATTCAGGGCGAGAGCCTTCGCTCCATTCATTCAAGCACTCATCAATCAACACTTTTGCCGCCTGGATACGTTCATCAAATTGCAAATGGTCGTTAATCGCACGTTGGATTTTGTATTTGCCGTCATAGCTGAAAAGAGTCACATTGCCTTTGTTGCCTCCCACTTTCGCGCCATATTTTTCGGCTGAAAGCTCAATAAAGGCTTGTACATCACCAAAAATGCCTTCTTTAAAATGGCTAATTTCTTTGCTTAAATCACGACCACGTTCCACCCATTCATGCACGAGCGCATCACGTGCTTTGTCGATTTCTTTCACCAACTCAGCCGGGGTTAAATTGCCTTTTGCATCGCGCCAATATTCTTTGCCTTCAATCATTACTTTCATTTAGATTTCCTCTTTTCCTAACTTAATCACTACAAGCCGCTTACCTTTATCACGTTCACGTCGGGCGGCGGTTGCCGAACAGTAAATCGTTTTTTCGCTCACATTAAGTTTCTTTGCTAATTCTTCTGCCGTCCCGTCACCCAAATTCTCTTCGCCACGATAGACTGCATAAATTTGCCGACGCGTTGCCATCGCTCCTCCTAATTCAAATACTTACGCCAAATCACTCGAATACCTTCTACTGCAAACTGTGCTTCTCTATATCTACCTACATCTTGTCCCACCAGATAGACATAAGCACGTTGTTCTTGCTCTAGTTTATCTGTGACGTCATTCGCCATCACACGCAAGGTTGGTTTGATTTTTTCAAAATGCACATTCACCACAGTAAGCCCCATTTCATTTAAGCGTTTCACTGCTTTTTCTACTTGTTCCAAATAAGCCAACATTAAAGCGTTGTTTTTATTTAGTTGTTTGGTTGTTTTTGCCTGTAACATAATCATCTCCTTAACTAATTAACATTTTGCTGTATTGTTCAATCATCTCTGCGCTAATTTCGGTCTCGTTAATCTCTGCCGAACGTACAACGCCGCGCATTAACTTACTTAATCGACGTGCGTTACCTTTACAGGCTTTCAATAAAGCCGTATTAAATTCGCTCGTATTAAGTGCACTTTCTGCTAACATCGCCAAATCACTTTCAGGTAATGCATTGCCAAGGTCGCAAGCAAAACCCACTCGACTATAAAGCTGTGCCAACTCATTATTTTTGCCTTTTAAATTCACCAACAAGCGAGGCATACCCGCTAAAATCACACCACAATTTGTTAAATCGTGAATACGTCGGATAAATTCCAAAGAGCGGGTAGAAAGTAACTCGGCTTCATCAATCATTAACAAACGTTCCGCACCGTTGAGTTTTTCCACAATACTTGCCAAAACATCATTATTAACACCTCGACTGGTAGCCCCTACAGTCTCAGCAATTTTGCGTAACAGCACTTTCGGTGTGCAGCTTGGATCAACTTCAATTAAAATGGCTGAACTGTGTTCTTTGGCGTATTGTTTCAACATCTGTGTTTTACCTAACCCAGCTGCACCATAAATCACGTTTATTTCGCCCTCTGCGTGGGCAAAGTGCATAATTTCCATACCGCGTTTTGCTGTTTGAGTGGGTACAAATGCATTGTTGTATTTTGCTTCAACTACTTTCGCCTTATGACGTGCCAATAATTCATCCACTTTGTTATCTAACCATTTAGTATCAGTTGGATATTTACCGTTGATATATTGGCTAACAGTCGCAATAGATACATCAAACAAGGTTGCTACTTGTTTTTGGCTCATCTTGTGCGCATCCATAAACGCTTTTAATTCTTGTGCTTTCATCTTGTTCTCCTTATTCATTTACTAACTTTTTTCTTTGTTCCCACGCCTCTTTATCTGCTTTAGTTAAGAAAATTGGCGTTTTCTCATTTTTAGGTTTTGCCTGTGTTTTCAACAATTCAAAATCTGATTGCTGATGCTCAATCGTAATAATCGGATTCATTTCCGCATTAATCTCATCAAGCTGTTCTTGTTTCAATTTCGCACGGCGTGCATGACGCTCTTTGCGAACTTTCTCAACAAAGGCAACTGGGAACGCATCACGTTTATTGCCATCTAATTCGGCATAACAAACAAAAGTGCCGTCTTTTTTTCTTACAATCACTTGGCTTGGGTCGTGTATATCAAAAGATGCTTGCACTTCGATACCATCCACATCTAACAACTTCGTACTGAAGTAAAAGTTATTAAATAATCTCAACCAACCTCGCTCAGGCGTTCTTAATACGCTTGGGCGGAATAGATCTCTTGATTCTGCTGGCGTAACAAATACCAAATCATCAGGGTTCACTTTCTCCATCAACTGACGGCGTTTTTGTGCCGGTGTCATACCGATTTCACTATGCACATGCTCGTTGTTGTACCAATCAACCCCTGCTTGAACTGCATCTAAAAACTGATTCCAGCTTGGCAATTTACCCACGGCCCATTGTTGCTTTGGCGTTAGTTGAGTCGAGCCTTTACGCTTTGCCTTATCTAGTGAAATCACTGCGGTGCTCACTTGTCGAATGGTGTCGCGGTCTGCCCCTGTGCCATGATAGGTTTCAAACTGGCGAGCGATACGATATAAAATCGTTTGGTGCACTCGCTCAATAATCCCACGCCCTTGGGGATTGCCTGGAATCCCTGTTTGGTGATTAATCCCCAAACGTGGCAACATCCCCGTAATATCACCATCAAGCATCCAGTTTTTCTCACCCCCACCGTTATCGGAGTAATAAATTGCCGGTATACCGTAGCGTTCCACGCCATAACGCAAGGCATCAGCCACCGCTAGAACGTTTTCCGCCAAGCTTGCCGACCAACCCACAATAAAACGACAAGATGCATCCATTATTAATGTCACCTCAGGAATAAATGGGCGACCGTGTTCAGGATGGGCGACTTTCAATTTCATCGCATGGCCATCACCCACCCACACATCATTTACCTGCAACACGCTCCAATCGCGTTTCACATAAGTGTTAAGGGCGCGGAGTTCAGAGCCTGTTTTACGACCAATTTCTTTAATGTGTTTTGGCAATTTCGCCAACGCAGCACGAACTTGGTCAATGCTCGGTTTCATCTCTAAACGCAATGGCTCGTCTGCAAAACGTGCATCCCATTCAGCTGAAAAATAGTGATAGGCTTCTGCAACATTGATGCCATTTGTTTGGCGATACACCGCTAAAAAGTCAGGCAACCACACAATTTCTTCAGCCTTTTTCGCCACCCGTTGCATTGGTGCGAGGGCTTTTAATCGTTCTTCAGGCGTATCTGCCTTTTCATAATCCAACACCCACTGGTTCAAAGTGCGTTCAGATAAAGTGCGATTTTTCCCTTTCTTGTTATTGGCGGTTTCCACCAATCTCATCAAATCATCGGACATGCCACCATGTTTGATTTGTTCACAAAAGAACTTAATCGCCTTATAACGTGGCTGAGCTTGTTCGAGCTGTGACACTTGGGCAACTAGCGCCATTCTTGCCCCCGCTACTTCACGTTGTTTTTCCGTTAAGGTTTTTAATTCCACCTGACAGAGATCGGCTGGGAGTGATTTTGGTTTTGCTTTTACAATAGATACTGAAAATCTATGGCAAAGCTCATTTTGTATTTGCTCTGGTAATCCCGAAAAAGCGTATTCAAATGCTTTTGTTCCTTGTCTTTTCCGTTTGATATCAGGTTTATCTTTCACAATCTTGTCCAAAAATTTACGCCCACCTCGTTCCGTATTAGGAAAACTTTGGCAACCTGTTAATTCTTGAACTGTAAACCACATATTCATAACCACTCCTTAGCGATTGATATAACGAGATGGCCAAATAGTTTTAGGGTCAACCCCAATGGCTCCCGCGATAATCTTTTCTCCTTTTGGATAACGGCGATCTAAAGCGTTATTCAATGTTCTAGAATTAAGCCCTGATTGTCGTGATAATGCGGCCAAGGTTGTTCCTTTTTTCTTTAGGGCATAGATAATATCTACCCTTTCCCAATCATTAATCATTGCATTTGTTCCTTTTTCTGCTAAATTAAAAGGTTATTACAGTGAATAATACGTGCGTGTTATTCACTGTAATAATATTATTGATCACAAAAAGGAACATTGCAACATATTTTTGTTCCTTTTTATAAATTATTTTCAAAAGGTAAAAATCAATGGAAACCCTTTTAAATCCTAAAAAGGAACAAAAAGTTCAGAAAAATGAGCAAGTTCCTTTTCATACACCTGGAAAAGGAACTTCTTTCAGTGAAAGATTAAAGGAGTTGATCGGAAATAAGAGCGGAAGGGCATTTGCTAAAGATGCTGGCATTTCGTATAGCACGCTGCATAATTACTTAACAAATACGAGCCTACCAACACTGGATAATTTAATTACATTAGCGACCTACGCAAATGTAAGCGTGCAATGGCTGGCAACAGGTGAAGAAACAGATAAGCAAGAGAAAACAATTGCTGATAACAGTAATGACGAAACTTTTGCAGATATTGAAGATTGCCGAGAGATCCGTCTATCAGCTGGCGGTGGGGCATTTAATAATGGTTACGAAGAAATAACCACAACCAAGGTTGAACGCGCATGGCTACAATCGCGCCGATTAAAAGCGAAGGATTGCGCCATGTTCTTGGTAAGTGGTGAGAGCATGTATCCAACCTTGAAAGATGGCGAAGAAATCATTGTTGACCGCTCTAAGCGCGAATTAACAGAAGGGAAAATATTTGTACTAAACCACAACGGATCAATGTTGGTAAAGAAAGTACAGTTTACCTACGGTGGAGTAGAGTTAATTAGTGATAATCCATCCTATCGCCCATTAAAACTAGACACAGAAGAAGCAAACAGCCTTGTCGTGATAGGGCAAGTTGTGCGTGGTTATCGGGACTTCTAATATGTCACCGACATCAATGTCGGTAACATCCCCGAAAACCGCCTCACAAGCGCTTTCTTAATATATTAAAACACAACGGCACGGATGCCAGTGTTCCTTTCAAATATCGCCAAATAATGGCGCATTTTCGCTAATTCTACCCATAATCACACACAACAAACCGCTAGATTTCACCCAAACGCGCCAAAACAACCATAAATAACCAATAAAAAAGGCAGTTTCCACACAGAAACCGCCTTAAACCCATTTATTAAAAACTTTAAAGCCGTTTTAAAATGGTCTTTAAAATTTTAAAATGGCTTAAAAACCACAAATCCACCGTTCTTTTTTATGCAAAATAAAACCCAATTTTCGACCATTTTACAGCCTTTCTCACCATTTTCATTTTTTGCATAAATTTGACCACAAAATCGCCCAACCCCGCACAACACAAGCCCTAAACCAAATTTTTCCAGCCAAATTTTTTCTTTTCCTTTATGCAAATATTGTCACTACCCCACATTATTTCTCAACTCATATTATTGTGCAAGTAATACACTTAATGCTGAATACAAGGATTGAGCAGCTTCATTTGGTAATGCCTTGCCGTCTTCATCAGTGATCACGACCGCACTTTGTTTACCCACTGCAGAAATTTGCATTTGATAAACACCTTTTTCTAAATTAGGCGGATTCACACCTAAACGTAACCACTCTTGTTTATCTAATGGTTTATATTTTAACTCGCGATAGCCACGGCCAGCAGATTCCGATGTAGCTTTAAAGCCTAATTTCGGTAAAATCGAACCTAAACGTTGCCATGCTTGACCAAAGCTTGCATCCATACCTAATGCCATTCTACCGTTCGTATCAGTAATTAAACCTGATTGGAAAGGTCCTGCAGAAGCATTATTTAAATCTTGTTGTTGCTTGTTATAAGCGTTAGTAAGCGCAGCAACAAAACGATTTAAACGATCCGATGCATAGCGTTGTTTATCTGCTTGATTTGGTGTGTAAATCACACCATCACGACGCATTTGCTCTACAGAAACCGCTAACGCACTTGCATCTTGCGCTGTAACTTGTTCAATTTTATAACGGATCTCTGTATTGGCTTTATCATCTGCACGACCTGTTGGCGCCCAATCGCTAATTAATACCGCACCATTTAAAGTTGAATTCGTGCCTTCTTCTTTCAATAAACGCTCAATTTGTTTGAGATTATAAAGTTCGGCTTGTGCATCCGTATAAACAATCAATGCACGTTCACCATCAAATTGTGTCAAAGAATTTTTGATAATCGCTAATGGGGTTGAAGGCGGACGAATATCCACGCGTTCTTTTTTCGCATTAAGCTGAGGAAGTTCATAAGTCGGATCGGCTTGCGGCAATGTTACACCACCACTTGCTAAAGGAGAAAAGCTCGGTATTTCACGATCAGAATTTTGATAAGTGTCATTAGCCGTCTGCATTTTTTCTACGCTGTTTGAACACGCCGATAACAATGCTGCTGCGACTAAACTCAGTACGATTTTTTTCATTCCTTAAATCCTTCAATAAAAATAATTACAATAATGACCGCTCTTTGACAAATAAAAAAGTCGAAAGTTTAAAGGGCTGTAAAAACAACCCTTTAATTCATTAAATTAAGCCAGCAACTTTTAATGCTTCTTCTACTTTTACTTGCGCGCCTTCGCTTAACACAGTAAGTGGTAAACGTAAGTGTGGAGTCTTAATTAAACCTAAACGATATGTAGCCCATTTAACTGGAATTGGGTTTGATTCAATAAATAAATCTTGATGTAAAGGCATTAAACGTGCATTAATTTCTTCCGCTTTCGCAAAATCGCCTGCTAAAGCATAGCGACACATCGCGGCCATATCTTTTGCAGCAAGGTTATTTGTCACAGAAATAACACCCTCTGCGCCTAATTTCATCGCTTCTAACCCTGTGGCATCATCTCCACTTAATACAATGAAATCTTTACCGGCTAATTCTTTAATCGCAGT
>ERZ827363.573-NODE-573-length-40016-cov-4.595756_pt1 | contig 40016 bp, 30 predicted proteins | sample MGYA00519776_ERZ827363 | MGnify/ENA primary metagenome ERZ827363 (study PRJEB31778, sample SAMEA3449288) | human gut metagenome | biome: human gut; feature: human-associated habitat; material: faeces | place: United Kingdom | collected 2010/2012 ... | reverse complement strand
TTTGCGGCGATTGTACTCTCACCATTAGCGGTTGCCCACATAGGATAGATACCATCAGGGTTGGTTACAGGATGCCATGAATTGTCGCGACGATCTTTAGAATAAGCGGACTGTAAGGAACCATAATGTGTATAATATTTATACATGGCGAATAGATCATTGCCTACGGAGAAGTACATATAAGTACTTAAGTCGAATCCTTTCCAGTTAACACCTAAGTTGATACCTCCTGTTAAATCCGGATGTGGGTTTCCAATGAATGTACGGTCACTAGCGTCGATCTTACCATCGTTGTTCACATCTTTTACTTTGAACTGACCTACATAATTGGCTGCGTTTAACGTAGAAGCATCAGATGTACCATATGGCAATACTGTTCCACCGGCATCATTCTTATAGTTACGGACTTCTTCTTCACTCTTATAGATACCATCTAGCTGATAACCGTGGAATTCACCGATTGCATGTCCCTTCATCAATACGTTCATGTTGGAAATACGAGTTCCGGTAAAGATTCCGGCATCAGTACCAATCTCATCCAGTCTATTCTTGTAATGCGACAAGTTTACGCCTACAGAGTAACCTACCTCACCGATTTTATCATTCCAAGTAATATTCAAATCAACACCTTTGTTCGTCATATCACCGATGTTTACTTTCGGCTTGTCAGCGGCACCGGCCAAAGCAGACCAGTTGGCATCGATCAACATATCAGAAGTTTTCTTGATGTAGTAGTCGAAGTTGGCGGTTAATCGTTGATTAAAAGCTGTAATATCGAAACCTGCATTAAACATCTTAGATGTTTCCCATTTTGCCTCGATATCACCAAGATTGGTTACGCCAAATCCTTGATATACCTCTGTGTCAGAACCATTGATGCTATAGAGATAACGGTTACCAGTACCATATTGGAATGCCCAGTTATATGAATCGATATTGGAGTTACCGGTTGTACCGTAACCGGCACGAATCTTCAAATCGTCTAACCAAGTACGTGATTTCTCCATGAATTTCTCGTCCGACATACGCCAACCTAAAGAGATAGAAGGGAATGTACCCCAGCGATTCTTTTCAGAAAAACGAGAGGATGCGTCGCGACGTACCGTAACTGTAGCCAAATATTTACCTTGGTAAGCATAGTCCGCACGAGCGAACATACCGAACATGGTGGATACAGCGTTCTGGTTTCCGCTATTTCTTAAGTCAGAGCTAGCACCGTTGTTGATTACCCAAGTGTTGGGATCATCTTCGAATGGATAGTTGATACGACCTGCCTGGATCCAACGTCCTAAACCCTCACGAAGTGCCTCTGTACCAATCACAGCATTGATCGTATGATCGTCGTTGATTGTTTTGCTATAAGTAGCGGTGTTTGTCCATTGATAATCTAACCAATAGTTTGCTTGCTCGTAGAACTCGTTGTTGTTACGTCCTTCTTTATTGGTCATGATCGTACGTTTGTTCATCCAGAAGTCCCATGCGCCACCTAAACGTGCGCTGAACTGAGTACGGATCTTCAAATTCTCTCCAAGGCTTTCTAAAGGCATAATCTCTGCGTAGATAGCTGATTGGGCACGTAAGAAACGACGACGATTGTCCTTGCCATAATCAACGGACATTGGTGCGCTCTCAGCACGTCCTCCTTCGGCATTTTGTGAACCGGAATAATCACCGCCAACTGTGTAGATAGGTACCCAAGGTTGGATGGAGAAGGTCTTACCGAAGGTATTATCATCACCTTGACGACCGCGTTCTCCTGAGTTCTCGATTACGGCGATGTTGGTATTCTGACCGATATTGAACCACTTGTTCACGAAGAAGTTTGTATTCGCACGCAAGGAATAACGACGGAACCATGACTCCTTGATCGTACCTTCACGATTCATGTAGCCTAAGCCTACTGAATAAGTCGCTTTTTCACCACCTCCGGTGATAGAAATCTGGTGATCTTGCACCTTACCGGTTTGAACTACTTCGTCGTACCAATTCGTGCCGGCACGAGCTTCTTCCTCAGAGTAGCCGTCCTCAAGCATTTGGTAGTAAGCGGAACGAGACCAAGTGTTCTCACCATTGTCTTTGTAAGAAGCTTCCCAAGCTGCGATACTGCCGTATTGAGAGATGATCTGTTCTTTACTATAACCAGCAGGTTTGATAGCATAAGGCATTGTTAAATGACCTGTACCGTCTTTACCTATTGAACCGAACTGGGCGTGGTTTACTGTTTGGCCACCGCGGTAGTTGAATAAATTACGTTGCCCTTCTTCTTGGAATTCCATAGCTTCCCAAGCGTTCAACAGACCATAACCGTCATTGGCCATCTTGGCTACACCGAAGTAACCGTTATAAGATACTTGTACACGGTCGTTCTTTTTTCCTTGTTTAGTCGTGATAACGATAACACCATTTGCACCTTTCGCTCCATAAATAGCGGAAGCAGCAGCGTCTTTCAAGATCTGCATGGATTCAATATCATTCGCATTTACCGCATCGATATCTACTCCTTGTACACCATCGACAATGATCAACGGGTCTGAGCCGTTTACGGAACCCACACCACGTATACGAATCGTTGTCTCCCCTAATGGACCACCACCTGCTTGTACAAATACACCAGCAGCTTTTCCTTGCAAAGCCTCAGCGAAATTGGAAACAGGAGTCTCTTTTAACTCATCCGTAGCGACAACAGCCACAGATCCGGTAATATCCTTCTTCGCTTGTGTACTATAACCAGTAACGACGACTTCATCCAAAGCTTGTGAATCCTCGACCAGCGTGATCTTGATGTTTGTCTGATTACTCTTCAAAGTAACCTCTTGAGTTACGTATCCGATATAAGAGACTACTAAGATGGCGTTTGCGGGCACATTCTCTATAATGGCTCGTCCATCCATATCAGAAATATTTCCGATAGTAGTTCCTTTTACGACTACGTTGGCTCCAACGATAGGACCAGATTTATCCACGATGTGGCAGTTAATCTGTCGTCCATCTTGCTGGACACTCATAAATCCCGTACTAGGTGTAGGATACAGATGATCCGTTTCTGTTGCGAAGGCCGTTCCGGCTCCGTACAGAAGAAAAGAAGCTCCTAAGACTAATGGCTTCCATGATACAACATTTCTCATACAAATTTAGAATTTAAGGTATAATAAAATAAAAAACACAAACTTTTAACAAAATGAATTCACTACTCTGCCATACCTCTAGGGTATGTTACATCTGTTTACATCTCAAAATAGGCAAACATCACTCTCTTCTTCTCAACTTCATTTGTGTAGCTTCTTCATTATCATGTCTTTAATGATAAAAGCCGCTTCTTGCTTTCTTTCATAATACTAAAAAAACGACTAGTCTAAACGATCGTTTCTATTAGTCGTTTGTAAAGGTCTGTTTTTTTTTCGACACGTGCAACTTTTTGTTGATTTTTTTTTATTTTATCTTATTGCTAATGGGAGAGATAACCCTTCATCGATCTAAAAAAAGCTTTTCTTTTTCAAATCATCATTTCCTCTTTTCAAAAACGCAAGATTTAAACGATCGTTTAGACTAGTCGTTTATGAAAAAACATTTAGACCATAAGTATTCAGAAATTTACTGAAATCTAGAATGTTGTTGTATATGGAAAGATCATTTTGCTGTTAGATTGTGTTTTTTATTGATTTATACCTTAAAATCTAATGTTGTATGAATAATGTAGTATTATGGAAACAGGTGTTTCTAGGAGCCTCTTTATTCTTATGTGGCGCAAGTCCAGCCATGGCCACTGAAGTAGGCGATTTAACACCAGACGTAAGGGGCAATGCACTGCAACAAGATGGACGTAGAGTCACTTGCACTATTTCAGACAAAGCAGGACCAATTGTTGGAGCAAATGTCCTTGTTAAAGGGACAACTATCGGAAATATTTCCGATATGGACGGACGTGTCATACTTGATGGTGTACCGGATAATGCCTATTGGTGGTATCTTACATTGGCTATGTAACTCAAGAGATCTCTCTGAAGAATAGCCAGAACAATATCAAAGTAAAATTAGCGGAAGACACACAAGCCTTGGATGAGGTCGTTGTTGTCGGCTATGGTACCCAAGCGAAGAAAGATATTACGGGATCTGTCGCTGTCGTATCTACGGAAGAGTTGAAGGAGACTCCGGTAGCGACATTCTCTGAGGCTTTGCAAGGAAAGGCTTCCGGTGTGTATATCTCGAACTCGGGTGGACCTAGTGGTGAGACGACTATCCGTATCCGTGGTGTCGGCTCGTTGAATGGTTCAGACCCATTGATTGTTGTGGACGGTGTCTCGAATGTGGATATCAACGCGGTCAATCCGAATGATATCGAGTCTTTGCAAGTCTTGAAAGATGCTTCCGCTACTGCGATTTACGGTGCGCAAGGAGCGAATGGTGTAATCATTATCACGACAAAGCAAGGAACTAAAAGCGGCCGGGTACGAGTATCTTATGATGGTTACTTTGGTGTGGCAAAGATGGCGAATAGTGGTTATGATTTGTTGAATGGATGGGAGGCGATGGAATGGCAAGCACAAGGTATGAGAAACGTGCGGGATTATCGCGGACAAACACCCACCGCTCATCCTCAATTCGGATCGTTGAACGATAAAGATGAATTGACGATGCCTTATGCGATTAAACCGGCCGGTTTATCAAAAGATCAAGTAATCTCGCAGTTTGGTAGTATCGATGCGTGGGTGGCTTCCTATAAACCGGATGGTAGTAATTCGTGGTCGCGTTCCGCTTATTATCAGATGTTGGAAGATGGATATTCGGAAGCGGAGGCCCAGAAAGGAACGAATTGGTATGATATGGTGACTCGTACGGGTAAAGTACAGGATCATCAGATCTCTTTATTAGGAGGTGGAGAAAAAGGAACTTACTCGGCTTCTTTAGGCTATACTAATCGGGAAGGAACGATTATCTCTTCTTTCTTTAAACGTTATTCACTGCGTGCCAACTCTACTTATAATGCGAATAAATATTTCACGATAGGCCAGAATTCCAATATCGCCGTAATGGAGATGGGCGGTGAGCGGGGTCGTCAAGGCGATGCGAGCGTATTCGCCCAAACATATACGATCCAGCCATGGGTACCTGTTTATAATGTAGGTGGCGATTATGCGGGATCACAGGCCTCGGAAGGTGGACGTGCGAATACGGCTTATCAGACAGCCATGAATCAACAGGATGATTGGACTCGTTTCATGCGATTGCAAAGTGCGGCTTTCGCCGAGTTGAAACCGATCAAAGGCCTGAGTCTTCGTACGCAGTTCAGCGTTCGTTTGATGGGTATGTGGAGCCAAGCGTTGAGTGAGAAGACGATCGCTACCAATAAAGAGGGGCAATCTCAAAATTATCTGGAGGAAAACGCGAATTGGAGGTTGGATTATCAGTGGACCAATACGGCGACTTATAAGACGAAATTCAATGAAGATCATGACGTGACATTTATGATCGGTACGGAAGCTATGAAATTTGGTGTGGGACGAAGCATGAAAGCCATTCGCTATGATTATATCTTCGAGAATAATCCCAATACATGGATATTAAACAATGGTTCTTCCGACAATATGAAGAATGAAGGAAAAATGTTTGATAAAAGTACGATGTTCGGCTTGTTTTTCCGTGGCGATTATTCCTATAAAGGTAAATACTTGGCAACTGTAACGGTTCGCCGGGATGCTTCTTCCCGGTTTGGCGAGGATAACCGCTGGGGTACATTCCCTTCTCTTTCTTTAGGCTGGCGTATGTCGGATGAGGTCTTTATGGAAAAGACACGTACGTGGTTGGATGATTTAAAGGTGCGTGCGGGTTATGGAACGACCGGTAACTCTAATATCGGAGCCTATAATTATGCGTTTCAATATGCGACCGGAAATGATTATTTATATGGAATCACAGGTGCGGATTCAGGGGCGTCTCCGGGCTATGCGATCTCAAATCTGGGGGATGTGAATGCTAAGTGGGAAACAACCAAGATGTTTAACGTCGGTTTAGACGTAACGGCGTTGAATAATCGTTTGACCGGAAGTATCGATTATTATATTAAGAAGACTTCAGATTTGTTGGTGAACGCTAACTGGTCCGCTTTGGCCGGTAACGCTACTAAGCCAAAGATCAATATTGGCGATATGCAGAATAAAGGTCTTGATTTCAGTGTGGGCTGGAGAGATAAAGTCGGTGATTTTAGTTACTCGGTAAACGCCAATATCTCAACCTATAAGAATAAGGTTACCCAATTAGGTTCTTCGGATCTATTTACGAATACGCGTTTGAGTAAGGTAAACATCACCACGGTAGGGCAACCGGTAGCGATGTTCTACGGTTATCAAGTGGACGGAATCTATACGAGTGAACAAGATGTGCTGAACTATAAGACCGCGGATGGAAAAACGATTTTACCGTATGCCGTGGCGGACGAGGCCAGCTTGAATCCTCAATCATGGGTAGGTCGTTATAAGATTCGTGACGTGAACGGAGATGGAAAGATTGGGGCGGAAGACCGTACGATTATCGGTAATCCGCATCCGGACTTCACGGGAGGTGTGAACCTTAGTGTTGGTTGGAAAGGTTTTGATTTGAGTACATTCCTTTATTTCTCTGTAGGTAACGACTTGTATAAACATTATCAGTATTATACGCATTTCGGGGCATTACAAAGTAACTTCTCTAAAGATCGCTTGGAAAACTCTTGGGATCCCGTTACAAACCCGGATGGTATCTATCCATTATGGGCTGGTACATCTAATGAAGGTACGGAGGCGGCTAATGAATCCAATTCTACTTATATAGAAGACGGTTCATACTTGCGTATGCAGACATTGACGCTCGGTTATACGTTGCCAAAGAGTATCTTGAATAAGATCAAATTTGAGAAGATTCGTGTTTACGGTCAGGTTTCCAATGTGTTTACATTAACAGGCTATTCAGGTTTGGATCCGGAGGTTCGTAGCAATAATGAAGATAGCAGTAACGATATGATGAAAGGTATCGACTACGGTTCTTATGGTATGCCACGCCAGTTCATTTTAGGCGTGAATATTTCTTTCTAAAAGGATTTTCGATAAGGATATTGATAACGATTAAAAAAAACAGTATGAAAAGACTATTTATATATTCAATGTTAGTGGCGTCTTCATTAGGAGCGATGACCTCTTGCTCTGACTTCTTGGATGTGAAGCCGGTGGGTGCGGTCAGTGAAGAAGAGTTACTGAATCAGGAAGGCGTAAATTATGCGATTACAGGAATGTATTCATCGATGCTTACACAGGAGTATTTTGCGGCTCCTTTGACAAATTATGCCTATGGCGATGTACTGGGTGGAAGCGCGAATAAAGGGTCTACGTTTACGGACCAGTCTGACTTTACGAACTTGGAAACGTATGCGATCACTACGGACAACGGATATTTGAATACCAAATGGAAAGTGGTTTATGAAGGTGTCTATCGTGCGAACAACGTGATTAATATGATCGATAAAATCAAGGACGAGCTTTCCTCCGTAAAAGGCGTATCAAAGGATTTTTATACCGAAGCGATCGCCCAAGCCCGATTCTTCTGCGGATTCTGGCATTTTGAGGGAATGAAATTATTTGGTGCCGCTATTCCTTACGTGGGAAGCGAGGAGTTCGCTAGCGATGTAAACCCAAAAGTTTCCAATGTGGATGAGTCTGGCAATTATATTTACATATGGGATAAGGTGGCCGAGGATTTACAGTTCGCTTATGATAACCTGCCGGATATTTGGGCGAGCGATAAAGGACGTGTCAATAAATGGGCCGCCGCCGCTTTCTTGGCAAAATTGAGGCTGTATCAGTCTTCACCCTATAACGGTACGAATGGTTCTTCCGATCATTGGGCGGATGCCAAGGCTTTATTGGAGGCTATTATCGCGAATGGGCAGGATAATAATGGCACGAAATTCAAACTAGCGGATACTTATGAGGATTTGTTTACGGCAGGTAGTGCCGATTGGAGCGGTGAGTCCGTGTTCGATATACAGCGGACTATCTCTGGTTCTCAGGTAATCACGAACTCTATCGAAGGTTCATGGCATACGGCTCCTCCGGGAGGTATGGGCACATCCGGATGGGGTTTCTATCAACCTTCCTATGAGTTGGTAAACTCACATATCGTAGACGAGAATGGTTTGCCGTATCTGGATAAATCATATTAAGATAAACCGGCGTTGACTACCTTGACAGATAATATTCCACATACGGATTTAGAGGTTTTTACCGATCCTCGTCTGGATATCAGTACCGGTCGTTTTGATGTCCCTTATTGGGACTGAACGGTTCCTTCTATCTTGGATGGGTGGGTACGTGATATCGCGAATGGTGGTCCTTATATGAATAAGAAGCGGCAACCGAAAAAAGCGGATAAAGGCGGTACGAGCGTATCTACGGAGACGAGTTCTACAGCCAAGAATTACCATTTGATCCGTTATGCGGATGTTTTACTTTGGTATGCCGAAGTCTTGATTCACGACGGAAATTATAAGGAGGCCGGGAAGTATATAAATGAGGTACGTGCCCGTGCGGCAAACTCGTATGTGAAGGGCGTTGATGCTGCCACGATGTTGCCCACTTCTACATCTTATGTCTTGGATGATAAAGTGAATGGGAAGTTGGATTCGAACGCTGCGGCTAATTATCGTGTAGGTTTGTATCCGGATTCGCAATTCAACAGCAAGGGTGGTGCTTTAGCCGCTTTACGTTTCGAGCGTAAATTAGAGTTGGCGATGGAAGGTCATCGCTGGTACGACTTAGCTCGTTGGGGAATAGCGTACGATGAGATAAGTAATTATATCACTTACGAGAAGAAGCATCTCGGAAAGTTTGCCAACTGCGTTTATAACGCTAAATGGGTAACTCTTCCGATCCCGAATGATCAAATCGTGACCATGGAAGGCGTTTTAGTCCAGAATGAGAATTGGAAATAAATCGTAGGTTAATAATCTGTATCGGTCAGGCATGTGATATGTCTGACCGTTTTGTATATTTGCGGCATGAAGTCAACAACCCGGAGGGTTTCGGTGTTTTTTAATAAACAAATAAAGAGAATAGGATGAGACTGGTGTATATTTATCATAGCGGGTTTGTTGTAGAGGCGGAAGGCTTCTCCATCTTGATCGATTATTTCAAAGATACGAATCCGGACCCGGCGAAGGGGTTTGTGCGTGGGGAGCTATTAAAACGTCCGGGGACGTTGTACGTATTGGCATCACATTTCCATCCGGATCATTTTAATCCGGACGTGTTGAAATGGAAAGAGGAGAAAGACGATATCAAATATATTTTCTCCAAGGATATCTTGAAACGCCGCTGGGCAAAAGCCGAGGACGCTTTTTATATGAAGAAGGGAGATGTGTACCAAGATGAGCATTTAACGATTAGGGCGTTCGGATCGACCGATGTCGGTATCTCTTTTTTGATCGAGGCGCAAGGTAAACTGATTTTTCATGCCGGAGACTTGAATAATTGGCATTGGAAAGATGAGTCTACTCCACAGGAAGTTGCGGAGGCGGAAGGGAATTACCTGAAAGAACTGGATATAATAGCGAAATATACGCAGGCGATGGATGTTGTCATGTTTCCGGTAGATCCCCGCTTAGGGACCGATTTTATGCGAGGTGCCCAACAATTCATCGACCGGATAAGGACCGGTATCTTTGTGCCGATGCATTTCTGGGAACGTCCGGCGGAGGTCATGGCCTTTGCCCCGTATGCCGAATCGAAAGGTTGCCGGTATGTTGTCCTTTCTGTACCGGGTGAGGGTACCGATATATAATATATTATTAATGTATAGGTTTTAGAAAACATATAAATTTATTTAGGTATGGAAGTTAAAGGCAGATTTGACCATTTCAATATTAACGTATTGGATTTGGAGAAAAGTATCGCTTTTTATAACAAAGCGTTGGGGTTGAAAGAGCATCATCGAAAGGTCGCGGAAGACGGTTCTTTTATATTGGTTTATTTAACGGATGAGCAAACCGGTTTCTTGATGGAGCTGACTTGGCTGCGTGACCGGAAAGAACCTTATGAGCTAGGCGACAATGAGAGCCATCTTTGTTTCCGGGTAGCCGGCGATTATGAGGAGGTACGTAAATACCACAAGGAAATGGGAGCGGTTTGCTTCGAGAATACCAAGATGGGATTGTATTTTATTAATGATCCGGATGACTATTGGATCGAGATATTACCGTTGCGATAATTCTCCATTATTATATAACAATGTTGCTTAACATAAGTTTTCGAAAAAAGAAGATAAAATGACAGGAATCTGTAAAATTTTCTTCAAATCGTATTGCAACTTGTGTTAAACCTCTTATATTTGCTACCCAGAAAGAGGAAAATCATTATTAATCCTAAATATAAAATCATGGAGAAGCCTTATGTAGTAGGTATCGATATAGGTGGTACCAACACTGTTTTTGGTGTAGTTGACGCAAGAGGAACAATCTTGTATAGTGGATCAATTAAGACTGGTAAATATGCAGACGTTAATGACTATGTAGCGGAATTAGCTAAAGGTCTGAAGTCTGTTATTGATCAGGCTGGTGGTCCGGATAAGATTAAAGGTGTGGGTGTAGGTGCTCCGAACGGAAACTTTTTCAACGGATGTATCGAATTCGCTCCGAACTTGCCTTGGAAAGGTAAGATTCCTTTGGCTCAATTGATCAGCGAACAGATCGATGGTATTCCTGTTGCTTTAACAAACGACGCCAACGCTGCCGCTATCGGTGAGATGACTTATGGAGCCGCTCGCGGTATGAAAGATTTTATCGTGATCACTTTGGGTACTGGCGTGGGTAGCGGTATCGTAATCGGTGGTAACTTGGTATACGGACATGACGGTTTTGCCGGCGAGTTGGGCCACGTTATCATGCGTCGTAACAATGGTCGTCAGTGCGGTTGTGGTCGCCAAGGATGTCTGGAGGCTTATGCTTCAGCTACCGGTGTGGCTCGTACGGCTCGTGAATATCTGGAAATCCGTAAGGACGAGAGTGTTCTTCGCGACTTGGATCCGGATGAAATCACTTCAAAAGACGTATACGACGCAGCTATGAAGAATGATAAGATCGCTCTTGAGATTTTCGAGGCTACCGGCTCTATGTTGGGAGAGGCTTTCGCTGATTTCGTAGCATTCTCTAGCCCGGAGGCTATCATTTTGTTTGGCGGTCTTACGAAAGCTGGCGATTTGATCATGAACCCGATTAAACGTTCAATGGAGAAAAATATGTTGAAAGTTTACGCAGGTAAGACTAAATTATTATTCTCTCAATTGAAAGAGAGCGACGCTGCCGTATTAGGAGCAAGTGCTTTGGGTTGGGAAGTAAGAGACCAAAGTGCTGGTTTGGAAGTCTAAATCCGGTTTTGCGTATAACGAAAAGACATTTGCGAAATAAGGCAAGCCGCATCTATATTTAGGTGCGGCTTGTTGTTTTTAATTGAATTATAAATCATAAAGTATGAGACATCCGTTGTATCAATTTCAGTTTTGCCCGGTTTGCGGGGCAAAAGCTTTCGTGGAACATAACGAGAAAGCGAAAAAATGTATGGCGTGCGGTTTTGTTTATTATTTCAACCCGTCATCGGCTGTCGCTTGTTTCATAAAGAACGCTAAGGGGGAGTTATTGCTGGTTCGCCGAGGAAAAGAGCCGGCTAAAGGTACATTGGATTTGCCCGGTGGCTTCGTCGATATGTTTGAGTCGGGGGAGGAGGCCGCTCGCCGGGAAGTAAGAGAGGAGACGGGGTTGCATATCCAGAATTGCCGCTATTTGTTTTCCTTGCCTAATTTATATATGTATTCCGGCTTTGAGGTGCATACGCTGGATATGTTTTATGAGTGCTTGGTAGATGATTTCAATAACGTGCATGCGGAAGATGATGCCGCCGAGATCGTGATCCTTCGCCCGAAGGATGTGAATCCGGAAGACTTCGGTTTAGACTCTATCCGAAAGGCGGTACCGATCTATCTTGGTAAATATTGATAGAACTTGCCTTCTGTTTGGCGCATATTACTTATATTTGCGAATTAGAACGAATAGGCACTGAAGTAAGTGCTTGTATTAAAAAGCAAATGAGTGATGAAAAGAATACTTATTCCGCTGTGTCTGGTAGTAGGCAGCCACATGGCAAGCGGGCAGAGATCGTATCAATTTGATGCGCCGAACCGTTTGTTTGTCGAAGGCAAGGAGTTGTTTAGTTTGAAGAATTATTCAGGTTGTATCGATAAGCTGGAGGCGTATAAACAGCATTCCACGGATGCCGACTTGATTCAAGAGGCCGATTATATGTTGGTTTATTCCGCTTATGAGCAAGGCCGTCTCAATGCCGTTGAGTTATTGAAAGATTATCTGGATGTGTACCCGGCTTCCCGTCATGCGGACGAGGTGAACTTCTTGATCGGTTCCGCCCATTTCGGACTGGGAGAGTATCAGAAAGCTATCTTTTGGTTTAACGAATCGAACATTGATATGCTAAGTCCGGAACAACAGGAGGCTTATTGTTTCCGTTTGGCTTATTCCTTGTTGCAAACCGGGGATATGGAGAAGGCCCGTGGTTATTTCGCACGGATCGAGCAGATCGGAACGAAGTACCGGGAAGCATCTACCTATTATGTCGCTTATATCGATTATGCGACCGGTAAATACAACAATGCCTTGGTGGAATTTACCCGCTTGAAGGACTTGTCTGATTATAAGGAGCGATCTTTGTACTATATCACGCAAATTTATTTTATACAGAATAAATACGAGAAAGTGATCAGCGAAGGTAAGGAATTGCTAGCCTCTTATCCGGATAGCGAGAACAATAGCGAGGTTTACCGTATCATGGGTAACGCCTACTATCATCTGGGGAATGAGGATCAGGCGATTAATATGCTGAGTAAATATGTATCCTCGACGGATAGCCCGTTGAGGGGCGATTTATATATCTTGGGCGTATGTTATTATAATAAGGGTAATTACAGTAGCGCCGTGAACGCTTTGGGACGGACCGTTCGTGAGAACGACGCCCTTTCGCAGAACGCTTATCTGTATCTGGGGCAAAGTTATCTGAAATTAAAAGATAAGAATAACGCCCGTATGGCCTTCGAGGCTGCCGCGACTTCTTCTTTCGATAAGCAAGTGAAAGAGGCGGCTATGTATAATTACGCTTTATTGATCCACGAGACCGCTTTCACGGGCTTTGGCGAGTCGGTGACAATCTTCGAGGATTTCTTGAATGATTTCCCGAATTCCAAATATGCCGATAAGGTAAACGATTATCTGGTGGAGGTTTATTTGACTACCAAGAACTATCAAGCGGCTCTGAACTCTATCGATAAGATCAAGCATCCGAGCACGAAGATCTTGGAGGCGAAGCAAGATATCTTATTCCAGTTGGGAACGCAGGCGTTCACGAATATGGAATTGGATAAGGCGGTCGATCTTTTCAGCCGTGCGATTTCGTTGGGCGCTTATAATCTGGAATCTCGTAACGACGCTTATTTCTGGCGTGGGGAATCTTATTATCGTCAAGGTGAGTATAATAAGGCGATTTCCGATTATCGTACCTATTTGAATAATACCCGCCAACGTAATACGGATATGTATGCCTTGGCACATTATAACTTAGGTTACAGCTACTTCAAATTGAAAGAGTATGGCGAGGCGTTGAACCGCTTCCGTCAATACGTGAATCTGGAAAGCAATCAGCAGACTCCGGCTTATGCGGACGCTTATAATCGTATCGGCGATTGTTTATTCCACAACCGTCAGTTCGCTATGGCGGAAGAGAATTATACCCGTGCGGCGCAATTGCAACCGTCCGCCGGAGATTATTCGGTGTATCAGAAGGGCTTCTTGCTGGGATTGCAGAAAGATTATAAAGGAAAGATCAGCGTGATGGATCGCTTGATCCGTGAGTTCCCGGAATCACAATATGTGGACGATGCCTTGTTTGAGAAAGGACGTTCTTACGTGTTATTGGATAATAATCAAGCGGCTGCGGCAAGCTTTGAGCAATTGATGCGTGATTTCCCGCAAAGCAGTCTGGCTCGTAAGGCCGGCGTACAGCTTGGTTTGATTTACTTCAACGACAATCAGCCGGAGAAAGCGGCCGACGCTTATAAGAGCGTGATTAGCAATTATCCGGGTAGCGAGGAGGCGAAAGTGGCCTTGCAAGACTTGAAGTCCGTATATATCGAGCTGAACGATATCAATTCGTTTGCCGCCTATGCGAATTCGTTAGGTGGAAATGTTCGTTTCGAGGTGAGTGAGCAAGACTCCTTGACCTATCTGGCGGCCGAGAAGTTATTTATGCGAGGCGATAATGAGGGCGCTCGTCGTAGCTTGACGAATTATTTGCAAACCTTCCCGCAGGGAGCGTTTAGCTCGAACGCTAATTTCTATTTGGCAAGTATCGCTTTTGCCAAGAAAGATCTGGAGGAGGCGAAACGTCTGTTCTCGTTGGTATTGGAGAGCGGTGATACGAAATTCAGGGAAGAGTCTTGGGCTCGTAAGGCTGAGATCGAGTATCTGGATAAGGATTACGCCGCCGCTATGGAAAGTTTCAAGCATCTACAGGCGGTAGCGGAGAATCCGGAGAATAAGGAGGCCGCTAAATTGGGCTTGATGCGTTGCGCCGAGTTGACCGGTCAGCCGCAAGAGGCTTTGCTTGCCGCCAACGATTTGCTGAAGGAACCGAAGCTATCTCCCGAGATTATGTCCGAGGCCCGTTATGTCCGTGCGAAGGCTTATATCAGCTTGAAGCAGGAGAACAAGGCGTTGGCCGACTTGAAGGAGATCAGCAAGGATACCCGTACGATACACGGGGCGGAGGCTAAATATCTATTGGCTCAATTGTATTATGATAATAAGGATGATAAGAATGCCGAGACTGTCTTGATGAACTTCATCGAGAACGGTACGCCTCACCAATATTGGTTGGCACGGGGCTTTATCTTGTTGGCTGATATTTATATCCGCCAAGGTGATGATTTCCAAGCTCGTCAATATCTGACCAGTTTGCAAAACAACTACAAGGGCGATGATGAGATCGCCGCGATGATCGAAGACAGATTGGGTAAACTAAAGAAATAAAAGAAAGCGATGAAGACTATATATAATGTAAAGGCGTTGTGTGTGGTAGCTTTGCTGGGTTCGGCTGCTGCTGCGAGTGCGCAAGAGGATGTTACGAAAGAAAAGAACCTGAACCGAGAGATGACGCTTGAACGGGAGTATGATCCTTCCGTGCAGGACGCTAGCAAGGTAAATACGCTTCCCGTGGTGAAAGAGCCGGAGGTTCGTAAGATCCCGATCGATTACTCGAATTATACGATCGCCGCCGATCCGCAGAAAGAGATTAGTTTGTTGCCTTCCGGAAATATCATGACGCAGATGGACTACAACAAGCGCCGGGGATATTTTAACTTCGGTGTAGGCACATATCTGAATATAAACGGTGATTTGGGATATCATATCTTGAGTACCGAGAAGGATAAGTTGAATATTTGGTATTCACATCGTTCTACGAATGGAAAGGTGAAATATATTCAGATGGACGATGAGAAGGTGAAGGCGAAGATCAACGATAATCTGGGAGGCATCAATTTCAAGCATGTTTTTGATAAGACGATATTTAGTATTGGTGCGAAGTACGGATATTCGGCGTTTAATTATTATGGACTGCCTATTGCGGATGCTTGGTCTATGATGGCAGAGGGTAGTTTGGATAGAGTGGATCGGGAAACAAACCAAGTAAACCAGACGATAGCTGCTAATATAGGATTTGAGTCGAAGGAAGATGCCCCGTTCGGATATTTGCTGGATTTAGGTTATATAAATTTCTCCCATAAATATGGGTTGAACAAGAATATAGATGGACCGACGGAGCATACTTTAGAGGCGAAGTTTGATTTGAACGCAGGTTTTAATGGGAATATGCGGATTGGCTTGGGTGGATTGGTGGAGTATTTCAACTACAACTTTCCGGAGGCAGCTTCTAATTCGTATGTTTATGAGTTTAAGAATCATGCCGAGGTGATGTTATCACCATATTATAAAGTTGAGGGTGATAATTGGAAAATCAAATTAGGTGCGAATGTGATGCTGGCTACAGGTGATGACGCGGAGTTCATGGCCTCGCCAAATATTGCCGCTGATGTGGAGGTTGCTGATAAAACGGAGCTATATGTAAAGGCTGACGGAAAGCTTTACTCCAACAGCATGTACGATATGTCACAGATCAACCGTTATCTGTATCCAATGAAAGAGTTGGCTCCTTCTCGTAACTGGTTGAATGCTATCTTGGGTATCCGGAGTGGCGTGGCACCGGGATTTTGGTTCGACGTGTTCGCTGGTTATAAGATAACTAGTAGCGATGTGCTTTTCAGTCAAGTGGCCACATCTAAACCTGACTTTTTTTCCAATTTCAGTGAAGCGATACCGGATGTCGATACTAAGCAGCTTTTTGTAGGGGCTAACTTGAAATATAGCTATCAGCAATTGCTGGATATCTCTTTAAAAGGGATGTATAATAATTGGAAGGCAAATCAAGGGGATGAGAGTGTTGAACTAAGCCATGCTTATGGAAAGCCAGAAATGGAGGTTAACGCAAATGTAACCGTGCGTCCGATCGATAAGTTATCTGTTGCCTTGGATTATTATTTGGCCACCGGACGTTATGCTTTTGTAAAGAATTACTGGGAAGCTGAAAATCACAGTAGCGTGTCTGCGGGAGCTGGCGAATACAAGATGAACAACATCAACGAGCTAAACCTAACAGGTACCTATACCTTCAACGATACCTTTGGTGTTTACGCTAAGTTGAATAATATCCTTTGCCAGAAGTATGAGGTATATTACGGATATCCTTTGCAAAGCTTTAGTGCGATGATTGGCGTGAATATCAATTTCTAACACTTGAAATAGGAAGGATGGGTGACATAAATATCAAACAACTGGAAAGCCTTCGCTGGAGGATGCGGGTGATCGAGACGCTGACCGTGATCGGGACAGCGTGGATCGCCTTGACGGTTTACCAGAAGAAGGAAGAACTGGTTTATTATTTGGTGGGAGCCGTAGTCCTTCTATTCCTGTTAAAGTATTATACGCAATTCCGTCTGCGAAAAAGACAGTTCGTCTCTAATCTCGTGGAGCAGCGGACGATGGAATTGCGTTTCCAGCGGGATGCGATGCAAGCGGAGTCGGAAAAACTATCCCGTGCCCTTTCTGCCTTGGCGGACGCTCAAGACGAGTTGGTTCGTAAGGAACGTCTGGCATCGATCGGCCAATTAACGAAAGGTCTGGTGGATCGTATCTTGAATCCCTTGAATTATATCAATAACTTCGCTCATTTGTCTGCTGCATTAGCGAAAGATATCAAGCAGAATATCGATGAGGACGAAGAGACCGGTAAACACGATAATTATAATGATACGCAAGAACTGCTGGTTCTTTTGACTGGCAATCTGGATAAGATAGCCAAGCATGGTGATAACACGGTGCGGATCGTAAAAGCGATGGAAGAATTGCTGAAAGATCATTCGGCGAATCGAACCTGCGTGGATATTAATGATTTATGTAAGGTCAATCTGGATATCTTGCGAAAGAATTATGCGAAGGAGATCGAGAAGAATCAAGTAGATCTATCATTCTCCGGGCTTTCCGTACCGTTGACAATCGAGGTGAATATCGATCAGATGGGAAAAGCCTTGTCGCAGATATTGGATAATAGTATATATGCGGTCTTGAAGAAGGCCGGAGAGCCGGGATATCAGCCTTCTGTCTCGTTGGTATTGCGTATTCAAGCGGATAAGTTGCAAGTGGTTATCCGTGATAATGGCGTCGGTATAGAAGAAACGATAAAGACGAAAGTCTTTTCTCCGTTCTTTACCACCAAACCGACCGCGGAAGCGGCAGGAACAGGTCTTTACTTGAGTCGGGAGGTCGTGTTGAACCATAAGGGTACGATCGCTATCGAGTCTGAGAAAGATAAATATACGGAAGTTACGATTACGTTGCCTATTTATAGTTAGGAAAGGAGGTTCATCATGATACAGGATTTACATACCGAGATCGATCGGTTAAAAAGGCGGATTAAACTTTGCGAGCGGGTTACGCTGGGTAGCTTGGTCGGTATTTGTGTATCTGTGAAGTTCGGTCATCAAGAATGGATCGGATTACTTTTCTTGATTCTGTTTTGCCAGATCTCTAAGTTCGTTTTCAAGCGGAAACTCAAACAAAAAGAGTATTTGGTAAAAGAGGTAGAGGAGCGTACGCAGGAGATCCGTTCGGAGAAAGACGCGATCCAAGAGGAATCCGAGAAATTGGCGGCGGCTTTGAAAGCCTTGGGTGAGGCGCAGGACGAGCTGGTCCGTAAGGAACGGATGGCTACCGTAGGGCAATTGACCCAAGGTTTGGTGGACCGTATCTTGAACCCACTGAATTATATCAATAACTTCGCAAATCTGACATCGGGGTTGGCCAAGGATCTCCGGGAAAATCTGGATAGTCAGAAAGAGCATCTGAAACCGGATGTGTATGATGACTCGGTAGATTTGCTGAATATGATGACCAGTAATTTGGAGAAGATCTCTGAGCATGGTTTCAATACGGTCCGTATCGTTAAGGCGATGGAGGAATTGCTGAAAGACCGAAGAGGTAATCTTACGCTTACCAACATAAACGGATTATGCCGGATCGCCTTGGATAAATTGAAGAAAACGTATGAGCAGGATATTCAAGAGAAGAATATCCGGATTGTTTTCGATAATTTGACGTTGTCTTTGATGATGGAGGTAAACGTGGAGCAGTTCAGTAAGGTTCTGGCCGGGATATTGAAAAATTCCATGTATGCCCTGTTGAAGAAATCGGAGACCGTGACTTTTAGTCCGGAGATATTCCTTGGATTGAAAGTCAATAAGGATATGCTGGAAATAACGATCCGGGATAACGGGTCCGGTATCGACGAGAATATAAAAGATAAGATATTCGCTCCTTTCTTCACAACAAAGACAACGGGGGAAGCGGCCGGCGTAGGGCTTTACCTATGCCGTGAGATCGTGCAAAACCATCGGGGAACCATCGAGGTGGAGAGTAAGAAAGGAGAATATACCCAGTTTCTAATTACGATCCCTGTATATCAACCGAAAACAATTACACCGCCTAAAGAGGAGGAATAGATATGGAAGACCAGAGTAAGGAAATAGAACGGCTACGTTTGCAAGTGAAGAACTTAGAGAAATTATCTTCTTTAGGTATGTTGAGTGCCGGGATCGCGCATGAGATCCAGAATCCGCTCAACTTTGTCATCAATTTCAGTAAGCTGTCCTCTAAGTTAGTGGATGACTTGGAAGATATTTTAGAAGAAGAGAAAGATGTCTTGCCTCCGGAATCTTGGGAGAAGCTGACCGCCTTGCATGAGGAGTTTAGCGAGATCGTTAACGATTTGCATGGTAACTTGAAGAAGATCGAGGAACATGGAAACCGGGCGACAAGTATCATCCGGGGTATCTTGCTTTATTCCAGAGGGAAGGATGACGAGTACATCCCTACGGATATCAAGAATCTGGTGAAGGAATATGTTTGGCTGGCTTATCATTCGATGCGAGCGAACTATAAAGGTTTCAATATTGCGATCCGGGAGCATTACGAGGAGGGGCTTCCGATGCTGAAAGTGATCCCGCAGGATTTGAGCCGTGCGGTATTGAATGTCATGAATAACGCTTGCTATGCGGTCTATAGTAAATCCAAGCTCTCGCCGATCGGGTATGAGCCGGTTATATCCGTGGATCTACGGAAGGAGGGAGATTCTTTAAGATTAAGTATCGAGGATAATGGTATCGGTATGCCGGAGAATATCCGGGAGCAGATATTCTCCGCGTTTTTTACCACGAAACCGGTGGGAGAGGGAACTGGCTTGGGGCTATCTATCACTCGATCCATTATAGAGGAGAAGCATGACGGGAAGATAGAGGTGGAATCGAAAGAGGGTGAGTTTACCCGTTTCATATTCCTTATTCCATTAACGAAATAAACAGAAGAATTATGGCGATCAAGATATTAAGCGTAGACGACGAACAGGATCTGGAAGCGTTGCTAACCCAATATTTCCGTCGGAAGATCCGTAAGGGAGAGTATGAGTTCTCCTTTGCCCATAATGGTTTGGAGGCGTTGAGGATGATGTTGGACCATCCGGACTTTGATATCATATTGAGCGATATCAATATGCCGGAGATGGATGGCTTGACATTGCTGACGAAGATTAACGAGATGCGTAACCCGGCCTTGAAATGTATCATCGTATCGGCTTACGGGGATATGGAGAATATTCGTACCGCCATGAACCATGGTGCTTTCGACTTCGCTACCAAGCCGATCGATATGGAGGATCTGGAACGTACGATCGAGAAGGCGGTCGAGCAGATTTCTTTTATCAAGGAGGCCCAAAAGGAACATCATCAGCTAGAGGAGATACAATACGACTTGAACGTGGCACGTGAGATACAGCAATCTATCTTGCCGAAGCAGTTCCCTCCGTTCCCACAATATAAGCAATTCGATCTTTATGCGACCATGAGTGCGGCGAAAGCCGTGGGGGGTGATTTCTATGATTTCTTCTTGGTGGACGATAATCATCTGGGTTTTACGATCGCTGACGTGTCGGATAAGGGGATTCCCGCTGCTATTTTCATGGCGATCAGCCGTACGGTGATCCGTGCTACGGCGCTTAGGCAGCTTTCCCCGGCGGTCTGCATGAAGGAATCGAATGATCTATTGTGCCGTGAGAGTGTCAATGGGATGTTTGTCACTACTTTTTATGCGATCTTGAATATCCATACGGGCGACGTGGTTTATTGCAATGGGGGGCATAATCGTCCGGTTTGGATTCGTAAGAACGATAAGGTATCTCTTTTGCCGATGACTGGTGGGATGGCCTTGGGAGTCGTGCCGGGATTAGCTTATAAAGAACAATCCTTGAAACTGGAAGCGGGAGACAGCTTGTTCCTCTATACGGATGGAATCAGTGAGGCGATGAACCTGAGGAATGAGCAATATGGAGATATCCGTTTGGTAGAGGCTTGTAGCTCCGTGAAGAACCAATCCCCCAAATCCATGATCGAAGGTATATCCGAATCCGTCCAATCATTCGTGAACGGCGCTACGCAGAGCGATGATATTACGATGTTGGCGCTGACTTATAAAGGATAATCATTTGGATAAAGGTAATTTCTTAAAGTTTACTTATATGAAAAAAGCATTTTCTGTATTTTTATCATTTCTTCTGTCTGCATGACTATACGATTACTCCCATGGAAGATTGAAATCTAAAGAAACATAAATTCATTGTATATCTTGTAGAGACGGGGCACGCCCCGTCTCTACAAATTACGATGGGCAATGTTAGGTGCTAAGAATGCCCATTATAAGCACTTTATAATGCCCATTATAAGCCTTTAACGATGCCTATTATGACGAGCTTACGTTATAAGTTGTAAATGAGCATTATACAAATAAACGCTATATCAAGAACAACTAACTTCATAAATGCATAAAGTCGAGTTACTTGTACTTCTAGAATTTATTTGGGTACGGGTGCTCTGTCTTCTTAATGGTTGTACATATCCTTATTATAAAAATCCAGTACCTTGATCGCCATATCGTAGGCCGCTTGTGCCGGGCTTTCCGGATTGATCTCTATCGCTTGCAGGTAGCTGTTGAGGGCTAGGCGTACGTTGCCTAGTTTATAATGAGCTTTTCCGAGGAGAAACCAAGCCTCGTCGGATCTCGGTTGCTCCGTGAGGTAAGCGTCCAAGAGCCGGATCGCTTCTTCTAGTTTATTCTCTGAAATAAGTCGCTTTATCTCTTCCATATTTTTGAATAGCTTTTTGATTTTGTCCCGCGAAGGTAAATAGAAACGCATGACTATATATATAATGTATAGGAAAAAACGCTTTTTTAGTGACCGATATACCGCGTACGTTAATTATTTGTGTAAGTTTGCACCCGATTTCTAACCAGCAAAAAATAGATATGCAAAAGAATTTGGTAATAGTGGAGTCACCAGCCAAGGCAAAAACCATCGAGAAGTTCCTCGGAAAGGACTATAAGGTTATGTCTAGCTATGGTCATATCCGCGACTTGAAAACGAAAGATTTCAGTATAGACCTCGAACACAATTATGCCCCGGAATACGTGATTCCCTCTGACAAGAAGAAACTCGTGACCGAATTGAAGAACGAAGCGAAGAAAGCCGAGCAGGTTTGGTTGGCTTCCGATGAGGACCGGGAGGGAGAGGCCATCTCTTGGCATTTATATGAGGTATTAGGATTGAAACCTGAGAATACGAAACGTATCGTTTTTCATGAAATTACCAAGAACGCTATATTACATGCGATCGAGACGCCGAGAGATATCAATATCGATTTGGTGAACGCGCAGCAAGCCCGTCGTATCTTAGACCGTATCGTGGGTTTCGAGCTATCCCCCATTCTTTGGCGTAAGGTGAAGCCGGCTTTATCCGCGGGGCGCGTGCAATCGGTTGCCGTACGTCTGATCGTAGAGCGGGAGCGAGAGATCAACGAGTTTGTCTCGGAGGCCGCTTACCGTGTGATCGCCAGCTTTATCTTGCCGGATGGTACGACAATCCTCAAGGCAGAGCTGAACCGTCGTTTGAAAGATAAGGAAGAGGTGGAGGCATTCCTTGAATCTTGCAAGGACGCTTCTTTCACGATCGATGATATCTCGAAAAAGCCGGTGCGCAAGACACCAGCCCCTCCTTTTACGACATCTACCTTGCAGCAGGAGGCCGCCCGTAAGTTGGGTTATTCGGTCTCGCAGACCATGATGATCGCCCAACGCCTGTATGAGTCCGGATTGATCACGTATATGCGTACTGACTCCGTGAACTTAAGTGATTTGGCTTTGGGGACGGCAAAAGAAGCTATCTTGGATACCTACGGTGAGAAATATTATAAATTCCGTCAATATCATACCAAGAGCAAGGGAGCGCAAGAAGCGCACGAGGCGATTCGTCCGACCTATATCAGCCATGATGAGATAAGCGGGACCGCTCAGGAAAAGAGATTATACGAATTGATCCGCAAACGTACGATCGCTTGCCAGATGGCGGACGCCGAGTTGGAGCGTACGACGATCTCCGTAGGCATCGGCGGCAAGAAAGAGAAGTTCGTGGCTACCGGTGAGGTCATTACTTTCGACGGTTTCCTTCAGGTGTACCGCGAGAGTTTTGATGACGAGAATGAGAAGGAACAGGAAAACGGCCTTCTTCCTCCGGTTACCTTGAACGAGGTATTGAGTATGAAGGATATCGTCGCTACCGAGCGTTTCACGCAACGTCCTCCCCGCTATACGGAAGCAAGCTTGGTTCGCCGTTTGGAGGAATTGGGAATCGGTCGTCCTTCTACCTATGCTCCTACGATCCAGACGATTCAGAATCGAGAGTATGTCGTGAAAGGGGATAAGGAAGGAACGGAGCGTACTTATAATATCATAACCTTGGCTCAGCATACGATCAAGGAAGCCCAAAAGACGGAGATCGTAGGAGCGGACCGGAATAAGTTGATGCCAACCGATATCGGTACGGTCGTGAATGATTTCTTGATGGAGTATTTCCCGGGCGTTATGGATTATAACTTCACGGCGAGCGTGGAGAAGGAATTCGATGCCGTAGCGGAAGGCGAGATGGTATGGACGGATGCGATCGATAAATTCTATAAACTATTCCATCCGATCGTGGAAGAGGCAGCCTCTGTCCGTACGGAGCATAAAGTGGGTGAGCGTGAATTGGGTATCGATCCGAAGAGCGGCAAACCTGTTTTCGTGAAGATCGGTCGTTATGGCCCAGTCGTACAGATCGGGCAGGCGCACCCAGAGGATAAAGAGGCTCCTAAACCTCAGTTCGCTACCTTGATGAAAGGGCAGTCTATCGAGACGATTACTTTGGAAGAAGCCTTGAAATTGTTTGATCTACCCCGTACGATCGGTGAATATGAAGGTAAGGTCATGGTTGCCGCTGTCGGACGTTTTGGCCCGTTTATCCGTCATGACGGAAAGTTCGTATCCATACCGAAGGGCTTGAATCCTTTGTCGATAACAGCCGAGGAAGCTATCGAGTTGATCGAGGCAAAAAAACAAAAGGATGAGCAACGATTTATCAAGAAGTTCGATGAGGACCCGGAAATGGAGATCTTGAATGGTCGCTTCGGCCCTTATATCTCTTATAAGAAAAAGAATTACAGAATTCCTAAGACGATAGAGAAACCGGAGAACTTGACCTTGGAGGAATGCCAGAAGATAATCGCCGAGGCGGGAGAAAAACCTGCCGCGACGAAGAAACGTACGACACGGAAAAAGGCTTGATTATAGCTCTAAAAATTCATAGTTATGATTTACTAAACTCATAACTATGAATTTTTCAAAACATAACTATGATTTTTTTAGACATCGATACCCGTAAATTCTTTTAACGCATATCCGATCAAGAAGCTTAATGCGGCCACGCTAAAACTAAGTACTGCCATCTCGGTAAAACGCTTCCGGAAACTCTCGCTTCTCGCTATGGAATAATAATAGTTGAAAAGGGCGATGATACTCAACGCTATGATGAGCATAAGCCCTAAAGCCATTAATACGTTTGATATAAAGATAAATGGAGCGACCAAGGCGACTACCGTAAAGATATAAGCTATTCCCGTATAGATCGATGCCTTAACAGGATGTTTCCCGTTTTCATTTCCATTCTCGGACTTGGTAGATAGATATTCGGAGGAAGCCATGGATAATGCGGCGGCTATTCCAGTGATGCTTCCGGTCAACGCTATTAATCTAGAGTCGCTCAAGGCAAGGGTAAAGCCTGCTAAAGCACCTGTAAATTCTACCAAAGCGTCATTTAGCCCCAGTACGACAGAACCCATATATTCCAACCGTTCCTCATTGATCAAGGCGATCAACCTCTGCTCATGCTCATCCTCGTCACGTGCGATTTGTTGCAAATCCGGATACTCATCATAAGAGGCGTAATCATTCTTGGCGCTTTCCTCGCTACCTTCCATTAGCTTAATGGCGAAAGTAATCCCCAAGATACGTGCCAGCCAGTAGTATTTGGTGACACGTAATTTATTCGGGGAGATCTCTTGCCCCGTATACTTTTTCAGGATCGTATAATGTCCTTTCTCGTCATTCGCTATCTGTAGTAATACTTCCTTGTTGCTTGGATCTTTCTCGATAGCGGCGAGTTGCGTATAGAGAAGGCTCTCCGTGATTTCATTTTGTTGAAATCGAAGGAGAGCCTTTCTTGTTTTCTCGTTTATGTTCATCTTCTATCGTTACATTCTTTCCGGAACCTCGATGCCTAATAAATCCATACCGGATTTCACGATCTTAGCTACATTGGCGGATAAGACTAAACGGAAGTTCTTCAATTCCGGATTCTCTTCGCGAAGGATGGAGAAATCGTGATAGAATTGATTGTATTCCTTTACCAGATCATAAATATAGTTGGCGACACAGGCCGGGCTGTATAGCTTACCTGCCTCTTTCACGATCTCCGCATAATCGGCGATCATTTGGATCAGGTTCTCTTCTTTCTCGGAAATGGCGAAAGTAAGCGGTAACTGCTCCGGTAATGCGATGCCCTGTTCCGCTGCTTTGCGCAATACGGAACGGATACGGGCGTAGGTATATTGGATGAATGGTCCCGTATTTCCGTTGAAGTCGATAGACTCTTTCGGATTGAACGTCATATTCTTGCGAGGGTCTACCTTTAATATGAAATATTTCAAGGAGCCAAGACCTACGATACGGGCGATATTCTCAGCCTCTTCCGGAGTCATCTCGTCCAATTTCCCTAATTCTTGGGAAATCTCGCGTGCGGTACTGATCATCTCGGCCATCAAATCATCGGCGTCTACGACCGTTCCCTCACGGCTCTTCATCTTACCTTCCGGTAGCTCTACCATTCCGTAGGAGAAGTGGACCAATCCCTTGCCAAACTCGAAGCCTAACTTATCCAATAAGATCGATAATACTTGGAAGTGATAATTCTGCTCGTTCCCTACCACATAGATCATCTTATTGATCGGGTAATCATCGAAGCGCAGCTTGGCGGTACCGATATCCTGCGTCATATAGACGGAAGTTCCATCCGCACGAAGCAATAATTTCTCATCCAGCCCGTCTTTCGTCAAATCAGCCCATACGGAGCCGTCTTCACGGCGATAGAAAATCCCTTTCTCTAGGCCTTCCATCACCTTACCTTTTCCTTCCAGATACGTTTGAGACTCGTAATAAATCTTATCGAAATCTACGCCCATCATCTTATAGGTCTCGTTGAACCCGGCGTATACCCAATTATTCATCATTTCCCAAAGCGCACGCACCTCTTTGTCTCCGGCTTCCCATTTACGAAGCATCTCACGGGCTTCCGCCATCAAGGTGGATTGAGCCTCGGCTTCTTCCTTGGTAAGGCCTTTCGCTTCTAACGCATGGGTTTCCTCTTTTAATTTGTTGCTGAATAATACGTAAAAGTCACCGATCAGATGGTCACCCTTCTTTCCGGTAGACTCTGGGGTAGCTCCATTTCCCCATTTCTGCCAAGCCAACATGGATTTACAGATATGGATACCACGATCGTTTACGATATTCGTCTTTACGATCTGGTTACCGTTCGCTTTCATGATCTTCGATAAGCTGTATCCTAATAAGTTATTGCGGACATGGCCCAAGTGAAGCGGTTTATTTGTATTGGGAGAGGAATATTCGATCATAACCAAAGGCGACTGCTCGGTAACCGGAATGATACCGTAAGCGGGCTGCTTATTGATCGAGTTTAGTAAATCGATCCAGCAAGAGCAAGCGACCGTCAGGTTAAGGAATCCTTTGATTACATTGAATTCAGCTACCGCTGGCTCGTTTCTCAACAAGTACTCACCGATTTCCTGAGCGGTCTGCTCCGGAGATTTCTTCGACATGCGAAGGAATGGGAATACGACTAGGGTCAAGTGCCCCTTGAATTCTTTTTTCGTTTTTTGTAACTGCACTTGGCTAGCGGTGACATCCGCTCCGTACAGCTCTTTGATGCCGGCTATGATAGCCCCGGTAATCTGTTGTTCGATAACCATATTCGTCTAACTATAATTCGGATTTTATTTGTACGCGAAGGTACACAAAAAAAGGATACAATTTGCATCGTATCCTTCTTCTATAGAGAATAATGGTGTTTCTTATTTGATTAGCTCGTTCAATTCAGCACCAGCCTTGAACTTCACGGCCTTGCGAGCTGCGATTTCAATGGTTTCTTTAGTTTTCGGGTTAACACCTTTACGAGCGGCCTTCTCTGACACAGAGAATGAACCGAAGCCAAGTAGAGCGACTTTACCGCCTTCTTTTAATTCGTTAGAAACTGTGTCAACAAAAGCTTCTACTGCCTTTTTAGCATCCACTTTGCTGAGACCTGATTTTTCAGCGACTGCACTAATAAATTCTGATTTGTTCATGATGGTTTGACTGTTAATATATTAAACAAAACTATGATAACCGATAGACGGCTCCAAATGTAGTTTTATTTTGAAATATCACAAAAGAAAAACCTACTTTTTTTACCGATTTACATATGTTTTAGTATTATTATGGGCAAAAACGGCTAAAATATATTTACCTTTGCCGCTAAATTAACGTAGTATATGATGAATCAGACAAATTCGGGGTTCTTGAATAGTATCCCGCCGGTAACGAAAAATCTTATCATTATAAACTTGCTATTTTGGGTAGCCAGCCTTGCACTGCCGAAAGTCGGCATCGATTTGGTGGATTTATTAGGGCTTCACTTCCCGGGTGCTACCGACTTCAAGGCTTATCAGATCGTTTCTTATATGTTCATGCACGATACCCATTCGTTCGCGCATGTGTTTTTTAATATGTTCGCCGTTTATATGTTCGGCCGGGTATTGGAGAACGTATGGGGCCCCAAACGTTTCTTGATTTTTTACTTCGTGACGGGTATAGGCGCCGGTTTGGTACAAGAAGTGGTATGGTTCTTTAATTTGCGGGATGTGATCTTCGCTAGCCAAGACATGATAAATTTGAATGGAGCCCAGATTATCAGCAAAAGCGAGTTCTTGAATTATTTCGTGACCATTGGCGCTTCGGGTGCCGTATTCGGAATCTTGTTGGCATTCGCGATGATCTTCCCGAATGTTCCTTTGTACTTGATGTTCATACCGATCCCGATTAAAGCCAAATATTTCGTAATATTTTATGGTCTTGCCGAACTATTTATGGGTGTGGCTAGTTTTGGTGGCGATACGGTAGCGCATTTCGCTCATTTGGGGGGTATGTTATTCGGTTATTTCCTAATTCGTTATTGGAAAAAGAAAGATGCAGACAATGGACGGTATTTTTACTAATTTGAAGCGTATGTTTCAGTCGGGTAATATCCTGTCGAAACTGATATATATAAATGTAGGCTTGTTTATCTTGATACGTTTGGCCAGCGTATTGTTTATGCTCTTTAATGTGCAAGGGGTACCTTTTTTGCAGTATTTGCAGTTACCGGCTTCTCCGGAACTTTTGCTCTTCCGTCCGTGGACGTTGTTTACTTATATGTTCACTCATTTTGACTTCTTGCATATCTTGTTCAATATGCTTTGGTTGTATTGGTTCGGGGGATTGTTCTTGAATTTCTTCAGTGAGCGGCAGTTGGGAGGCTTGTATATATTGGGAGGTCTTGCCGGTGCGGTATTGTTTGTCCTTGCTTATAATATTTTCCCTTATTTCCAGAACGTGGCTTCTTTTAGCTATTTGATGGGGGCTTCGGCATCTGTTATGGCGATCGTTTTCGCCGTGTCGTTTTACCGGAAGGATTTGGAGATTAATTTATTCTTGATCGGAAGGATCAAATTAATTTATTTGGCTATCTTTACGCTGGTGATCGATTTGTTGGCGATGACTTCTGATAATGCGGGAGGACATATCGCCCATATCGGCGGGGCTTTGTTTGGTATGTGGTTCGCTTCCCGTATTCGTAATGGAAAGGACTTGACCGCTCCAATGAATCGGTTGATCGACTGGTTCGTGAATTTGGGCAAACGGAAACCGAAGATGCGTGTGACTTATAAACGTAACGAGACGGATTATGAGTATAACGCACGCAAACATCAGGAGTCGGTGGATCTAGATACTATACTGGATAAATTGAAACGTTCCGGTTATGAGAGCCTTTCCGCTGAAGAGAAAAAGCGACTTTTCGACGCCAGTAAGAAATAACAGATACTTATGAAAACTCTACGGATTTTTCTTCAATTCTTATTTGTCGTAGCGAATGTGGTGGCTGTCGTGTTGTTGATAGTCTCGGCTTACTCGGATCGGGTGTCTCCTGAGACGAGTATGACGTTATCTTATCTGGGATTAGCCTTTCCAGTCTTATGTGTAGTCAATCTTTGCTTTATTATCTATTGGCTGTTCTTATGGGAATGGAAGTTCTTATTGATCGGCATATTCTCCTTCTTGTTATGTTGGGGTCCCGTGAAACGCTATTTTCCGTTTCACTCGCATAAGGATGTTCCTCGGGAAGAGGTACTGAAGGTGCTGACTTATAATGTGATGGCTTTTGGGTACAAGAATCATACGAAGATAGCTCCGAACAAGATTATCCAATATATCGCTAACTCGGACGCGGATATTGTTTGTTTGCAGGAATATGCCACGGCTAAATCAGAGAAGAGCCTTACTGCCTCTAAGATCTATGATGCGTTGAGCATGTATCCTTATCGTTCTGTATTTTATCAAAGCTCCACGAAATTCCAGAGTTTCGGCATCGCTGTGTTCTCCAAATATCCGCTGTCGAATTCCCGGATGGTGAAATACGATTCGGATTATAACGGCTCTTCCGTACATGAAGTGAACATCAAGGGAAAGAAGTTGACCTTGATTAATAACCATTTGGAATCGTTTAAACTGACGATGGAGGATCGGACCCGTTATTCATCCCTTATAAAGAGCTTTAGCTCGGATGGGTTGGACGATTTGAAAGGAGCGTTCGAGCAAAAGCTAGGACCTGCTTTCCGGATTCGGGCTAAGCAAGCGGAAGCGGTATCAAAAGAGATTAAGAACGCGAAAGGAGATTATGTCTTGGTATGCGGTGACTTTAATGATACGCCTATTTCTTATGCGCACCGTACGATCCAAGGGGATTTGATGGATGCTTTTGCCGAGTCTGGCCGGGGAATGGGTATTACCTATAATCAAAATTTCTTCTGGTTCCGTATCGATAATATCCTGCATTCCCCGAACATGACCTCTATGAATTGTTCCGTGGATAAGGTCGCTTATTCAGACCACTACCCGTTATGGTGTTATCTGAAACTTGAATAAAAGGGTTTCATCACTCGGATTCTGCGTTCTGCGCAGCGTCAAATACGTCGGCGAACAAGTTCTCGACAAAGAAGAAGGTAGCGTTACAGAATAGCTTAGGATCTTTGATCAGCGCTATCGTATTGCTATCCCCATTATTGGCGATCACATCTTCCGCTTTATAGGTCTTGTACTTTTTATCGTTTAGCGGATCGTATTGATATACGATATCGCTCGCCTCGATCGTGTACCGGTTGTCGAAGCAGGTGATACGCATTTTATATTTAATGATAGTCTTGTCTGTATCATTCAACAATAATTCAACCTTAGAGCTTACGAAGATGGTCCCTTTGTTCTTGTTCGAGTTTACGTTGGATAAGAAGACATCTTTTCCATAAGATTTCTTAGCCCATGCGTTAATAGCGTTGAATATTTCTAGTTTAGAGGTATTCTCGATCTCTACATCATCGCTATAGCATACCTTCCTGTTTTTCATGGGGGCGCATTCGTCTACCTCGCCTTTATGCCCCTGCGCCATGACTAGCACAGGGAACATCATATATATTAATAATAGAATCTTTTTCATAAATGCAACTCTCTTTTTCGTTATTTGATCCATACATTCGTAATCTCGCCGATTAACATCGTTTGCTGTCCTTCGGAGGTCTCGCCTTGTTTACGGCACTCGATAATAATCCATGGCGCATCGGCAGATGTGCCGGGCTTGGAGAAGGATAATCGATATACATCGTTATTGCCAATCGCTTTATAAGCAGGACTATCTTTGGATATGGAGATTGTACTGATCGTTTTACCGAACATATTGCCTATGCCTTTCCATTCAACGTTTGCGTCGGTCGTATTTCCTTTTACGGCTTTGATTTGTAAAGCGTTGTCCGGTAACATTTGGAGGATCGTGCTAGGTATTTTGTCTGCTTGGAACGCTACGAAACCTTCCATCGGTGCCACAGCTCGTGTTTCCCGTTGCGGAGCGGATACTGGTTCTACCGGTGCAGCTGTCAGCAACTGTGCGCCTAATGCGTTGGCTGCGCTATCGAACGTCTTATCCGCGAAGTCAATCGTGGCCTTACGGAACTTACCGCTGATACGGTTCAATTTCGTCTTGCTCTTATTCAAGGCATACTCGTCCGTGATCCATTCCTCGGCTAGGTATTTCTCCGGCTCGTTCTGGTAAGACACGTTATATTCATATCGGATGCCCGCAAGTTGCAGGGTACAAGCATGTTCCTTGCATTCAATGATAATACGGTATTTCATCATCGCCCGATCGAGGGATAAGGCTGTGCTGGAGAATACTATATATTCTTCCCCGATAATGGCGATCTCGCCTTTTGCCTCATTTTGATAAGCTACTCTACTTTCCTTTGTGTTAAAATTTTCTTGTCCCCATTTTAATAGTTGTTGGTAGATTTGTGCCTTGCTTAAAGAGGGGGCATTAATCTCTCGGGTAAAAACGACTTTACCGTCTGCAACCGGAACGGCCCCTGCCAGATAGTGTTGATCCTCTTGCGCGAATAGCAGGGCGGGGATAAATAACAGAGCGAATAATAACTGTTTCATGGTATATTTTCCTTATTATTTTAGCCCCAAAGATATACATTTGCGTTTGAAATAAACTATGAGCGTGACAAATAATTATACTAATTGCTCTTTATCAAAGAAAAAAAGTCTATATTTGCACCCTGTGAAAAAACGAATATAAATAATGTAATAACATAAACCTAAGATTCAGATGCAAAACAAAGGATTTGTAAAGGTCTTCGCGGTGTTACTTACGCTTGTCTGTTTGTTCTATTTGTCGTTCTCGTTCGTGACGCAACATTACAACAGTAAAGCCGCTGAGTATGCGGGTGGAGATCCTGCGAAAGAGAGTGCTTATTTAGACTCACTATCTACTCAGAAGGTATGGTTAGGCTATACGCTTAAGCAATGCCGTGAAATGGAAATTAGTTTAGGTCTTGACTTAAAGGGCGGTATGAACGTTGTCCTTGAGTTGAACGTGGCGGATGTAATCCGTTCGTTGTCTAACAACAACCAAGACGAGAATTTCAACAAGGCGTTGGATTTAGCTTATGCGCATCAAGCGACTAGCCAAAAAGATTTCATCGACCTTTTCGCTGAGGAGTATAAGAAGTTGGATAGCGGCGCACGTCTTTCCGCTATTTTCAGTACATTCGAGTTAAAAGATAAAATCACGCCCCAGAGCTCAGACGCTCAGGTTGTTTCTGTTTTGAAACAAGAGTTGCAGAGTGCGATTGATAACTCGTTCAACGTATTGCGTACTCGTATCGACCGTTTCGGTGTGGTTTCTCCGAACATCCAACGTTTGGAGACAGCGGGTCGTATCTTGGTTGAGTTGCCGGGTGTGAAAGAACCGGAACGTGTTCGTAAGTTGCTTCAAGGTAGCGCTAACTTGGAATTCTGGGAAACTTATAAGTTGCCGGAAATCTATCAACAATTGGTTGCCGCTGATAATGTATTGGCTACTATCCTAAGTAAGGAGGCTTCCGCTGATTCTGTTGCTACCGATAATGTTGAGAAAATCGCTGATGCCGCTGATGCGAATGTAAGTGAGGCCGATTCTTTGTTGGCTGAGCTCGGTCAAGATAAAAAAGATACGGAAGCTAATCAAAGCATGGAAGAGTTCGCTAAGCAACATCCATTATTTGCTTTATTGCAGATTAGCCAGTACAACGGTCAGTTGTCTCCGGGTTCGACGGTAGGTATCGCTCAAGCAAAAGATATGGAGAAGATCAGCGAATACCTGAACATGAAACAAGTGAAAGAGGTATTGCCTCGTAACTTGGCTTTAAAATGGGGTGTAAAGGCGATCGATGATAAAGAGCAGTTCTTTGAGTTATATGCCTTGAAGGTAACGAACCGTGACGGAAGTCCCGCTTTAGGTGGTGACGTAGTAACAGATGCTAACGCTGACTTTATGCAACAAGCCGGTCGTTCAGAGCAAATGGTTAACATGGTTATGAATGCCGAAGGCTCTAAGGCTTGGGCTCGTTTGACGAAAGAGAATATCGGTCGCCAGATCGCTATCGTTTTGGATGAGATGGTTTATTCCGCTCCGAACGTAAACGATGAGATCACGGGAGGTCGTTCACAAATCACCGGTCACTTTACACCGGAAGAGGCGAAGGACTTAGCGAACGTATTGAAATCGGGTAAGATGGCTGCTTCCGTACATATCGTTCAAGAAGACGTCGTTGGTCCGTCTTTGGGACAAGAGGCTATCAATGCCGGTGTGATTTCTTTCGTTTTGGCATTGGTGCTGTTGATGGTTTATATGTGCGCATTCTACGGATTGATTCCGGGATTGATCGCCGACGGTGCTTTGGTATTGAACATCTTCTTCACGATGGGTATCCTTGCTTCTTTCCAAGCCGTTCTTACCTTGCCGGGTATTGCCGGTATGGTGTTGACGCTGGGTATGGCAGTCGATGCTAACGTATTGATATATGAGCGTACGAAAGAGGAACTTCGTGCCGGTAAGTCTTTAGGAAAGGCTATCGCCGACGGTTACAGCAATGCGTTCTCCGCTATCTTCGACTCAAACTTGACATCTATCATTACCGGTATCGTATTGTTCTATTTCGGTACGGGTCCTATCCGTGGTTTCGCTACGACGATGATCATCGGTTTGTTCGCTTCATTCCTTACAGCCGTGTTCTTGACTCGTATCGTTTATGAGGCATTGTTAGCGAAAGATAAATTGAAGAACGTGACATTCACGACTTCTATTACGAAAGACTTGTTGACAAACCCGAAGATCAATTTCTTGGGTGCTCGCAAAGTCGGTTATTTAATTCCGGCGGCAATCATCGTTTTAGGTGCTATCTCTTTTATGACGATCGGTTTGAATAATGGTATCGATTTCACGGGTGGACGTAATTACGTGATCCGTTTCAATCAAGAGGTGAAGACTGACGATGTTCGTAATATGCTGGATGCCCAGTTAGACGGTTCTGTTAGTGTTATCCAGATCGGTACAGCGGATCAAGTGCGTGTATCTACCAACTATAAGATCGAAGACAATGATCCTACGGTAGATCAAGAGATCGAGAATAAATTGTTTGAGGGCGTGAAGTCCTTACTTCCGGAAGGAACTACATTAGATGAGTTCACGACTACTTTCATACAGAGTTCGCAGAAGGTGGGTCCTAGCATGGCAGACGATATCAAGAATAGCGCTATCTTAGCGGTAATCTTCGCCATGATCTGTATGGCCGCTTATATCCTGCTTCGTTTCCGTGATGTGTCATTCTCTGTTGGTGCGTTCGCCTCTGTTGCTACGACTACATTGTGTATCATTTCTTTCTATACCTTGTTATGGAAGGTTCTTCCGTTCTCAATGGAGGTAGACCAGACGTTTATCGCAGCTATCTTGACGATTATCGGTTACTCTATCAATGATACCGTGGTTGTATTCGACCGTATCCGTGAGACAATCGCTTTGTATCCGAAGCGTGATCGTTATCAAGTGATCAATGATGCGTTGAACTCTACCTTGTGTCGTACATTTAATACATCATTGACTACGTTGGTGGTTGTATTGTGTATCTTCATCTTGGGCGGTAGCACGATCCGAAGCTTTACGTTCGCTATCTTATTAGGTATCATTATCGGTACATACTCTACTTTGTTCGTCGCTACTCCGATCGCTTACGAGTTGCAGAAGAAGAAGATCAATAAGAAAGCTGCTGCTGAGAAAGCCGGAAAATAATATATTTCTTTAAGGATTTTATGAAGATCCTCTATCTTTCCTGTGTAAACGAGAGATAGAGGATTTTTTTATGTATTAATTCTTAAGGAGATAAAGTATGAATGAGAATGATTTTGTGGTGGGTGTACTTACGTATATCACCTGCCTGCGTGAGAAAAAGCGTTATTCCACGGCGAAGAGTTATCAAGATGCGTTGAGGTCGTTTAAATGTTTTTGTGGCCGGGAAGAGATTCCTTATGCGTATATTAATCGGGATACACTTTTGCGTTATCAATCTTGGCTGTTGGCCAAGGGATGTGCTCGTAACACGGTATCTACTTATATGCGCCGGATTCGTCACATCTATAATTTAGCGGTAGAGGTGGGTGAGGCTGCCTATATTCCTCATTTGTTTAAGCATGTGTTTACGGGGGTTGAGAGTAAACGTAAAAAGGCGTTGCCTTCGGAAAGCTTACGCTTGCTGATGACAAGCCCGGTGACAGATCCACAACAGAAGAGGACCCAATCAGCCTTTTGCCTGATGTTTTTGTTTTGCGGGATGGCTTTCGTAGATTTGGCGCATTTGCGAAAGGAGGATATCAAGGAAGGGATCTTGTCTTATTATCGGCAGAAAAGCGGATCCCTTATACAGGTGGAGATCCCAGCGGAGGCACAAGGGCTGCTGAATGAGTTGGCAGCCGATACAACCGAGGATTCGCCCTATCTGTTTCCTTTTTTAGAGGGAATGAAGACCGGTGAGGATGCCTACAAGGAATATAATACCGTATTAGGAGGTTTTAACCGCAGATTGAAAATACTGTCGGAATCCATTGGCATTCATACTCGGGTTACCTCATACACGATTCGTCACTCTTTCGCCACGACCTTGAAGGAGCAAAACGTACCGATTGAGATGATCAGTGAACTGTTAGGGCATAAATCTATCAAGACTACGCAAATATACTTGAAGAGTTTCTCTTTAGAAAAACTCTCAACCGTAAACAAACTTTGTTTCGAGAGTGTGTATAATTATGCGCCGAAAGTAGGGTGAAGAAAAGTACGCTACTTGGCGAGTAGCCAAACTGACTGCTACTTGGCGAGTAGCGTTCATTTCATGCCGCAAATGTAGTAAAAAATAACATAACACAAGCAAACATTAGGCTTTGTTTGTGTTTCAACCTTAATTCTCTTTAAATCTTCGTTCTTATTTCTGATGTATAGACATGGCAATAGAAACGAAATGGCCTCGTTATTCCCGAAATCATCACGTTATCCGAAGTAAATTCCATATAACATCATGTAGAGATGGAGCGTGCTCCGTCTCCCACCGCCTGATAGTAACTAAAATACCATTGTAAGGGGATGAAACGGGACACGCTCCGTCTCTACAACTAAGGAATATCCTTTCACTCCTCTTGTTAAGGCTACTCGCCAAGTAGCATGAGTATTGAAGGGATGCAAATTTTCAGTAATTCCTTTTTTGTTTTCACATAAGTATTTATTTATCAGGGTATTACAAGAATATCTTGATAAGGCTCTGAATTATCTTCCTCAATGAATATCATGACAAGTAATAGCTCTGATAGAGCTATGGTGCATATACGCAATCGCCGTAGCCAGGAGGCTGTACGCTGGTACGTACTGACGCTTCCTACCGCTGTTGGGGGACGTGATAATATCTATTCGTCAAAAGGATTAGATGCCGAGCTTTCTCGTCGTAAACGTTGTGGGGAACCCTTGTTCGAGTACTTTGCCCCCTCGTATGTCGAGGCTCGCAAGGTGGGAGGCAAGATGGTCAATACGAGGAAGCCTCTTTTATACAACTATGTGTTTATCCATGCTTCGGAGAATGAGATTTTCCGTTTGAAACGTATCATGCCCTTATATAATCTTCTTCCTCGGGTATCCGTGGGCGAACACTCTTATTTTCCTTACCTGTCAGATCATGAGATGGAGACCTTACGCTGGATGGCTGAATCTTATTCCAATGAGCTTCCGGTGTACGTACCGGATAGCGGTCGCTTGCTGAAAGGTGACCGTGTACGTATCACCTCGGGTTCTTTCATGGGGATGGAGGCTGAGGTGGTGGTGCAACCGGGTGGAGGTCATAAGGATGTCATGGTACGTATCCTTGACTGTATGTGGGTTCCTCTATTTGAGGTAAGGCAAGGCGAGTATGAGCTGATCGAGTTGAATACGAAAGGCAAGCATGTTTATACCCATTTGGATAACGATCGTTTATCGGAAGGTATGCACAAGGCGTTGGGGCGTTATTATCTCTCGGGCAAATTGGGAAAGGAAGACGAACTTTTGGTTCATGAGGTGCTGAAGGGCTATGCTTCCCTTCGTGTGGAGACCGACGTGATGCGTTGCAAGGTTTACTCATTACTCCTTCCGGCCTATAAGCTGTTGGATCAGGAAGAGGAGTTTGAACGCTTGTATTCCACCCTACGCAATATGCTTCTATTGGTTAAGGCAGTGAATTCTCGTGCCTTGCTACTCGTCACGCTTTACGGCTGCACGAATAGCAACCTGTATTACCGTATGGCGCATGAGCTGGTAGATCCCTGGCGGGATGACCCTTCGCCTAAGAGAAGCAAGGCCTTGTTGATACAGCGTTTACACGATTACGATATTTGGCTAAAACATTAAATAGTAGACTGTCATGAGAAAGGAAAGCGAAACTCCCTCCGGTATCCGTTTGATGCTATTGCTGAAAGGGCATTTGAGAGAGATCATGAATCGTGAGTGTGCGAATCAGACCTCGATCCATTTATATTGTACGGGATCTTATTGGGTCGCGTTCGAACGTTCCGCTTATCAATTGCGTCGTGCCTTTCCGGATAGTGAGATCACGCCGATGCGCCTGTACGCTTATCCTTTTCCGGTTGTCATGGTTTCCGTAACGGATCGTTCCCTTCGTTTGTATGAACGAAAACATATAGCTAAGCAGAACGGGGCGGATTACAAGTTATTGACTGTACCTGAACTCTCCGCTCCCGCCTACCAAGCGTGGCATACGAGGGAGGTGAAGGGACTCCCTGCGTTAAACTAATCGGAAAACTCGTTCACGACATTAAAACAGGGACAGGATTTCGACGGGTCCAAGTCTTGATGTCCCACGATTAGGGCTTTGGGGAATCGCTGATGCAATTCACGAAGCAAACCCTGTAGGGCTTCTCGTTGGGCTTCCGTTCGGGTATCCATGGGAGTCTTTCCATCGTTGGCGAGTCCTCCGATATAGCAAACCCCGATACTGTACCGATTGTGGTTCTTACAATGAGCGCCCACTTGTTCAAGGGGCCTACCGGTCTCGATCGTACCATCGGTCGGGATAACGAAGTGATATCCGCAGCCTTTCCAGCCGAGAGAGCGATGCAGACGGTCGATGTCCATCATCCGTAAAGTGCTGCCCTGCCTATTGGCAGAGCAATGCACGATAATCAGCGTGATGGTTCTCATCCGATCCAACCGCTAGCGGCTCCACCGGCAGCACCGGTGATGACCAGTTCGACAATACGGATGATGTAGAGCAAGACGCTCTTCCAATTTGTTTTTTTCATACTTGTAGTCTTTAAATAAATGAATAAAATAAGCTTCATGGTTAAGAGCCGTATTTCTCAATGGTAGGATTTAGATCTCATCAGGAGATTCTGAGTCTCCTTTCTTCAATGCAGCCAAGTCCACCGTGTCTTTATTCTCTTTTACCGCCTTCAGCGAGGCGGCTTGGATTGCACGGCTGGTTACTAGGTTGAATTCTGCCTTAGAACGTAGGTTCTCGAAGTCTATACCCGGATTGAATAGAATGTTCACTGCCTTGATATTATCGCTGGAGAAGTCCTTGAGTGTAGCGGCCGGCTCGCAGGTGATGGAGATGCTAAAGATTCCTAGTTCGCCGAATTGTACCTTGTAGCCGTTCAGCAATTGTTCCACTAGACATGAGCAGGTGTCGCTTACCACGCCTTTTACCGTGCCGCGTGTGAAAACACCGTTGTGATCTGAGATGTGCTTCACGAAATCATCGAAACTCATCACTTTCGTCACTTGGTTCTTGGCGTACGCCTGTTCCTTTGCGGTCTCATCCAGTGGACTTTTCCACATGTAAGTTGAATAATTAATCATACTTCTTTTTTTTAAAAGATTAAACTTATTGTTGACAATGCGAAAGTACAACCCCCGGATAGCGAAATCAAATCCGTTGATAACCGTTGACAAACTGTTTACTTTTCATTGACAAACGATTCATATATACCTTATGTCTGATATAACGATTACCATACACGGCGGCAATAACCAGATACTCCCCAACGCTACGGAAGCCATCCAGAACTTCTATGTGGGGGAATATTGCGGGGAGACCTCCCTAGAAGAGGGGGACGGTAGATCCGGTCTCATGCCTGAAACGATCCGTTTTCGTGCCTATATAAATAAAGAAGAGGATCTGGAACGCTATCTTGCGCAGATCGTCGAGTGCCGGACGGTTACCGAGTTGGCCCAAGTCATTCTGGTCATGCAAGAGAACGAGCTGAAAATAACCCCCGAGGAGATGGTCAAAGAGCGTTTCATCCGCCTCTTTCTACCCATCACCCCCCGAATCACGAAGGGTAAAAGCGTCAGCAACATCCGTGCCCGTATCAACGATGCGTGGAGCAGTCGTCTCAGACACCGCTCAACTGGCCGTTTTTGAGAAGATATACTGCATATGCCCGAGGATATATACTGCGTTAGGTAATTGATATATACTTCATAGGGCAATTCATATATACCTCGTTTTCCAAGGGAAACGAAAAGTGATAACCTTACTGAAAAAATTACGATATGACAGAAAACCATGAGCGGGCGGAACAAGCACGTTTCGTCTTCCATATCTACGGTTGCAATGTGCAGATCGTGCCCAATGCAACCCAT
>ERZ827363.549-NODE-549-length-40969-cov-11.550521_pt1 | contig 40969 bp, 32 predicted proteins | sample MGYA00519776_ERZ827363 | MGnify/ENA primary metagenome ERZ827363 (study PRJEB31778, sample SAMEA3449288) | human gut metagenome | biome: human gut; feature: human-associated habitat; material: faeces | place: United Kingdom | collected 2010/2012 ... | reverse complement strand
TGAGAGTTTCTACCGAGATACCGTAAAAATCTTGACTATGAGTGAAATTATTATATACTTAAAATACAATAAATGCTTATTATAGTCAGCTATATTGTATACTTTTTTACCTGTATAGTAATTTCACTTTTAGTATAAAAAGTGGAAACTGTACAGTTTTTTTTATACAAAAATATAATGGAGTAATGTTGAAAGGAGAATAGTATGGCTAAAATAATAAAAGAAGGGTTAACATTTGATGATGTTTTATTAATACCTCAAAAATCAGAGATATTACCAAAAGAGATAGATACAAAAACTAATTTAACTAAAAGTATAGAACTAAATATACCTCTTATGAGTGCTGGAATGGATACTGTTACAGAGTCAAAAATGGCAATATCTATGGCTAGACAAGGTGGTATAGGTATAATTCATAAAAATATGTCTATAAAAGAACAAGCCTCAGAAGTAGATAGAGTTAAAAGAAGCGAAAGTGGCGTAATTGTTGATCCGTTTTTCTTAAGTAAAGACCATACAATTCAAGATGCCGACGATATAATGGGGAAATACAGAATATCAGGTGTTCCTATAGTTGATGAGGATAAAAAACTTATAGGAATAATAACAAATAGAGATATTAAATTTGAAAAAGATATGTCTAAAAAAATAGAAGAAGCTATGACTAAAGACAATTTAGTTACGGCTAAAGAGGGGGTTAATTTAGAAGAAGCCCAGCAGATACTTAAAAAACACAAGATAGAAAAATTACCGATAGTAGATGATGAGGGTCATTTAAAAGGTTTAATAACTATAAAAGATATAGAAAAGAAAATTCAATATCCAAACTCTGCTAAAGATAAAAAAGGAAGACTTTTATGTGGAGCAGCAGTTGGGATAACTGGAGATTTATTAGATAGAGTAAAAGCATTATATGAAGCTAAAGTAGATGTAATAGTTTTAGATAGTGCACATGGACATTCTAAAGGTGTTATAGAAGCGGTTAAAAAAATAAAAGCAGCTTATCCAAATCTTCAAGTCATTGCGGGTAATGTTGCTACAGCAGAAGGTTGTAGAGCTTTAATAGAATCAGGAGCAGACTGTGTGAAAATTGGTATAGGACCAGGTTCTATATGTACAACTAGAGTAGTTGCAGGTATCGGTGTACCTCAGGTAACAGCGGTTATGGACTGTGCAGAAGTTGCAGCTGAATATGGAATACCAGTAATAGCTGATGGTGGAATAAAATATTCTGGAGATATAGTAAAAGCACTTGCGGCTGGAGCTAATGTATGTATGATGGGATCAATGTTTGCAGGAACTGAAGAAAGTCCAGGAGAAATAGTTCTTTATAGAGGAAGATCTTATAAAACTTATAGAGGAATGGGATCTATTGCTGCTATGGAACATGGTTCAAAGGATAGATACTTCCAAGAAGGATCTAAAAAATTAGTTCCAGAAGGTGTTGAGGGTATGGTTGCCTATAAAGGTAAAGCAGAAGATATAACATATCAAATGATAGGTGGATTAAAATCAGGAATGGGATATTGTGGAGCTCCTAATATAAAAACTTTACAAGAAACTGCTCAGTTCGTAAAAATAACTGCAGCTTCATTAAAAGAAAGTCATCCACATGATATAACAATAACAAAAGAAGCACCAAACTATAGTATGCAAGGAGATATGATGTAATGAAACATGAGTTAATATTAGTTGTTGACTTTGGAGGTCAATATAATCAATTAATAGCAAGAAGAGTAAGAGAAAATAATGTATACTGTGAAATAATACCTTATAGCACTGATATAGAAGTGATAAAAGCTAAAAATCCAAAAGGTATAATTTTTACTGGTGGACCAAATAGTGCATATTTAGAAGATTCACCATCAATATCGAAAGAAATATTTGAAATTGGTGTACCAATATTAGGTATATGTTATGGACATCAAATAATGTCTCATGTATTAGGTGGAGTCGTTAGAAAAGGTAATACAACTGAGAAAGAGTATGGAAAAACAGCTATAACATACCAACAATCAAAATTATTTGAAGGAATAACTACAAATACAGTTTGGATGAGTCATACTGATTTAGTTGATACTGTAGCACCAGGATTTGAAATAATAGCTCATACTGAAGATTGTCCAGTTGCAGCTGTAGAAAATAAAGAAAAAAATCTTTATGGAGTACAATTTCACCCAGAAGTTGAACATTGCTTAGAAGGAGATAAAATACTTAGAAACTTCTTATACAATATTTGTAATGTTAGTGGTGATTGGACTACAGATTCATTTATAAATGATAAAATAAAACAATTAAAAGAAACTATAGGTGATAAAAAAGTACTTTGTGCATTAAGTGGTGGAGTTGACTCATCAGTTGCTGCTGTACTTGTTCACAAAGCTATAGGAGATAACTTAACTTGTGTATTCGTTGACCATGGTTTACTTAGAAAAAATGAAGGAAATGATGTTGAAAGAATATTCAGAGATAAGTTTGATATGAACTTAATAAGAGTAAATTGTGAGGATAGATTCTTAGGAAAATTAAAAGGAATTACAGAACCAGAAGCTAAGAGGAAAATAATAGGTGAAGAGTTTATAAGGGTATTTGAAGAAGAGTCAAATAAACTTGGAAAAATGGACTTTTTAGTTCAAGGAACTATATATCCTGATGTTGTTGAAAGTGGTCATGGTGGAGAATCTGCTACTATAAAATCACATCACAATGTTGGTGGAATACCTGAAGATATAGAATTTAAAATAGTTGAGCCTTTGAGAGAATTATTCAAAGATGAGGTTAGAAAAATAGGATTAGAACTTGGAATAGATGAAGATTTAATATTTAGACATCCATTCCCAGGACCAGGACTTGGAATAAGAGTTATAGGTGAAGTCACAAAAGAAAGATGTGATATTTTAAGAGAAGCAGATGCTATATATATGGAAGAACTTAAAAAAGCTGGTCTTTATAAAGAAATATGGCAGGCATTCGCTACATTACCAGATGTAAAAACTGTTGGTGTAATGGGAGATGAAAGAACTTATGCTTACTTAGTAGGTTTAAGAGCAGTAACATCTTCTGATGGAATGACTTCAGACTGGTATAAAATGCCTTATGATATTTTAGAAAAAATATCAAATAGAATAGTAAATGAAGTTGATGGAGCTAATAGAGTTGTTTATGATATAACTTCAAAACCACCAGGTACAATAGAATGGGAATAAAAATATGAGGTCGAAAGATTTTAATCTTTTGGCCTAGAATATTTTGTGCTTGTATAGTTATATAATTGATTAAAAATACTAACAATATAGATAATATTAACATATAGACATAAATTTAAAAGACAACAGGAGGAAAAATATGAAGTTTAAAAAGTTAGTAGCATTAAGTTCTGCAATAATAATAGGTTCTATGAGTTTAATAGGATGTTCAAACAAAGCAGATAATAAAAATAATTCAGGAGCAAAAGAAACAATAAAAGTTGGTATGGTAGCTGATACAGGTGGTATAAATGATGAATCATTTAACCAATCTGCATGGGAAGGTCTTCAAGAGGCTGAAAAAGAATTAGGAATAGAAATAAAAGTAATTGAATCAAGACAAGCATCTGAGTATCTTGGAAATATAGAAACGTTAGTTGATGATGGAATGAATTTAATTATAGGTGTAGGTTATACTATGGCTGATGATATAAAAACACAAGCTGAAAACTATCCAGATGTAAACTTTGCCTTAATAGATGAAACTTATGATGAAATACCATCAAATGTTACACCTATAGTATTTAAAGCTAATGAAGCAGCTTATTTAACAGGATTAATAGCAGGAAAAATGACAAAAACTAATCAAGTTGGATTTATAGGTGGTATGGACAATCCAGTTATAAATCAATTTGAGTATGGATATACAGCAGGTGTAAAAGAAGCTAACGCTAAAGCACAAGTTAAAGCCCAATATGCAGGTACTTTCTCAGATGCAGCAAAAGGTAAATCAATAGCAAATCAAATGTATGCTAATAATTCAGATATAATATTTGCGGCAGCTGGTGGTACTGGAGTAGGTTCAATAGAATCAGCTAAAGAACAAAATAAATATATAATAGGTGCAGATAAAGACCAAAGTAGTTTAGCTCCAGAAAATGTATTAACATCAGCATTAAAAAAGGTTAACGTTGGTGTATTAGAAACAGTAAAAGCATTTAAAAATGGAGATAAAATAGGTGGAGAAGAAAGAGTTTATGGATTAAAAGAAGATGGTGTTGGTATACCTGAATCTACTAAAAACTTAGTTCCACAAGATGTTTTAGATTATGTAAATACTATGGCTGAAAAAGTTAAAAATGGAGAAATAGAAGTTCCATCTACAAAATAATAATAGTATAAATAGTAAAACAAAGTTTTCAAATATAGAGGTAAGAATATTAATATTCTTACCTCTAATTTTTTGATTATAAGGAATTTATACTTAAATAAGTTTTATAAATAAAATAACTAAAAGTTTGAAAATACAAATTATAAAAATGAAAAATGTTATAAATGGACATAATATATAGAAAGGATATTGACACTATATAAATATGATGATATTCTAATGAAGTGTTAGAATGCGAACTAATTTTAAGATATGTAGAGAAATGTTAAGTTGTTTAGGTACAAAAATATCGGAGGTGGGTTTAATAATATGGAAATTACAAATTTATCAAATGATAAAAATAATTTTTTAGAGAAAATTTTTAAATTAAGTGAAAATAATACAAATGTAAAAACAGAAGTAACAGCTGGTATCACTACATTTATGACAATGGCTTATATATTAGTAGTTAATCCAATGATACTTTCTGCATCAGGTATGGATCAAGGTGCAGTATTTGTTGCTACAGCTTTATCAGCTGCAATATCTACATTCTTTATGGGAATCTTAGCAAATTATCCAATAGGATTAGCACCAGGAATGGGATTAAATGTTTTCTTTGCAAATACAATAGTTTTACAAATGGGATACTCATGGCAATTTGCTCTTATGGCAGTATTTATAGAAGGTATTATATTTATTTTACTTACTGTTACAAACTTAAGAGAAAAAATAATTGAATGTATACCTATGAATTTAAAATTTGCAGTAACAGCAGGTGTTGGATTATTTATAGCATATGTTGGATTAAGCAATGCAAGTATAGTAGTAGATGGAGCTTTAGGTAATATACATGACCCATTAGTTATATTAACTTTAGTTGGTTTATTAATAACGGGTGTATTAGTAGCTAAAAATGTAAAAGGTGCATTATTAATATCAATAGCATCTATATCAATAATAGGAATGGTACTTAAATTAGTTGCTTTACCAACTGGAATAGTATCTTTAGATATACCATCATTAAAACCAGTATTTTTACAAGCTTTTTCAGTTGATAAAAGTGAAATATTTAGTTTAAATATGGTAATATTAGTATTTACATTACTGTTTGTTGATTTATTTGACACAGTTGGATGTTTAGTAGGTGTTGCTGAAAAAGGTAATTTACTTGATGAAAAAGGAAATATACCAAGAGCTAAAGAAGCAATGTTATCAGATGCAATAGGAACAACAGTAGGTGCATTACTTGGAACTTCAACAGTAACTGCTTTTGTAGAAAGTGCATCAGGAGTTGGTGAAGGTGGAAGAACAGGATTAACAGCAATAACTACAGGATTCTTATTCTTAATATCTTTATTCTTTGCGCCATTATTTGCAGCAATACCAACACAAGCAACTTCAGCAGTATTAATAATAGTTGGAGTAATGATGGCAGAATCATTTAATAAAATTGATTTTAGTGATTTTACAAATGCTATACCAGCATTTATAACATTCTTATTCATGCCGCTTATGAACAGTATAGGTGACGGTATAATATTTGGTATATTATCTTATACAATATTAAAATTACTTACAAATAAGAGAGATGAAATAAATGTATCAATGATAGTTTTATCAATCTTATTTATTATAAAGTTTATCCTTCTAGGTTAGAAGTTAATAATCAATAATATAATCGTATTTAAAAAGAGGAGTTTATCTCTTCTTTTTTTATTTTAAGGGTTTTGATAGTATAATGTTTAGTTGACATTTAAGTATTGACTTTTTGCAAATTAAATTTAACACAAAACAATATAACAATCAACGATGTAATAAAAGTAGCTAGTTATTAATTAAAAATATGACACCTATAGAATACAGGTGCCATATGATTGCTTAGATAGTATTTTATTAAACTGTTTACTTTTTAGGTATCAATTTAGATTCTATAGTCTCAATTTTTTATACGTTAAATTTTATTCACTGGTCTCATTAAAATCAAAGCCTTATTTTTATTAAATATTTATAATTAACGATTAGTTATATTTTTATTCTGTAAATAATTTACCATCAACTATTAGTGGCTTTCCATTAATATCAATAAATTCTTTATTTGAATTTTCATCAAAATGATAATTAACTGATAAACCTCCTAAATTATTTTTTATTGTTAATTCAGATGTATTATCAAAATCAACCATTGATGTTGGCATTTCAGCATTTAATATTTTTTCTTTATCATTTAAATTTAATTCATCATTTGAAGTTTCAAAATCAATTACTGATTTTATAGCTATATCATAAAACTCATTATCTTCTATTGAAGAAACATCTATTTTACCATTATTCGCACTTATTATACTCATATCTCCACTTGCTGTTTCGTCTGATAAAAAGACTATATATGTCTTTCCTTTTTCCATCTTATTATATCCTTCTGGATGTATATATTCATTATTTGATGTTATTGCTGCCGGTTCTAAAAATGATATAAAATCTACTAATTTTTTATCATTTTTATAAAATTTTTGAACTGTAGCTTTTCTTACACCATAATAACTATTTATAAACGGATCATTCTCGTTATAATTTATTATACTATTTTCTTGACCTAGGTCATCTTCAATTTTTACAAGTGCTATAACTGAAGCATTTTCTTTAAGATTTAAATAATCATATTTCTCAAATGATGCTTTTGTTTGTATATCCTTTAAATCATTACTTGATATCTTATTATTGTAACAAAATATTCCTACTGCTACTATTGTCAAAGCCGAAATCAAAATTATAGTCTTCTTCATAATATTCTCCTTTCTTAATATATTTCTTTTGGTTAATTATAGATTTTATATTTCATAGTAGCAATATTAAAATTTATTATTTATATAATTAAAATTAGTTATAGTTAAAAAATAAATCAAATAAAACACAAATTATACATAATAAAAAAATAAAAATATATTGAATAAAAGCAAATATTAATATAATATATTAATATAAAGTTCGTAAAAATATAAACAATAAAGAATATTGTTCGTAAATATAAAAGTGGGGGAAGATAATGAAAATAGCAGTAATTATGGGGTCTAAATCAGATTACCCTAAGTTAGAAGAAGGAATAAACTTTTTAAGAAAGTATGACATAGAAGTTATTGTTCGTGTTTTATCAGCACATAGAACACCTAGAGAATTAGAACAATTTATCGCAGATGTAGAAAATGAAGTAGATGTAATAATAGCAGCTGCAGGAAAAGCAGCTCATTTACCAGGAGTAATAGCAGCTAATACATTAATTCCAGTAGTAGGATTGCCTATAAAATCATCTACAATGGATGGACTAGATTCACTTTTATCAATGGTTCAAATGCCAAGTGGTATACCAGTAGCAACTGTAACTATAGATTCTGGTCTTAACGCAGTTTTAATGGCTATGCAGATTATGAGTGTAAAATATCCTAAATTAAAAGAGGATTTAAGAAATTATAGACAAGAAATGGCACAAAAAGTATTAAAAGATGATGAATGTTTAAGGGGGTAATTGACATGTTATTATATGAAGGCAAAGCAAAACAAATATACACTACGGACAATGATAATGAATTTGTAGTTTACTATAAAGATGATGCAACAGCATTTAACGGAGAAAAAAAAGCTGAAATAGCATCTAAGGGAATATTAAATAATAAAATATCAACTATAATGTTTGAAGAATTAGCAAGAGAAGGAATAGAATCACACTTCATAAAAAGCATATCTGATAGAGAAATGTTAGTCAAAAAAGTAAAAATTTTACCACTAGAAGTAATAGTAAGAAATATCACAGCAGGTTCATTCTGTAAAAGATATGGCGTAGAAGAAGGTATCGTATTAGATCAACCAATATTTGAAATGTCATATAAAAATGATGAATTTGGAGATCCATTATTAAATGACGATCATGCAGTTGCATTAAAATTAGCAACAAGAGAAGAAATAGAATTTTTAAGAAATCAAACTTTAAAAATAAATGAAATTATGAAAAGATTTTTCTTAAAAATGGACTTAAAATTAGTAGATTTTAAACTTGAATTTGGTAAAGATTCAGATGGAAAAATTATATTAGCAGATGAAATATCACCTGATACTTGTAGACTTTGGGATGTTAATACTAATGAAAAATTAGACAAAGACAGATTTAGAAGAGATCTTGGGGATTTAGTTGAAGGATACGAAGAAGTTTTAGCAAGGTTAAATAAATAATATTAGGAGGATTTCATATGTGTGGAGTAGTAGGGATTTACTCTAAAGACAAAGATATATCAAAACAATTGTACTATTCATTATATTCAATTCAACATAGGGGTCAAGAAAGTTGTGGATTAGCTGTTTCTAATGGAGAAGAAATAAATTATTACAAAGATATGGGTCTTGTTGGAGATGTTTTTACACCTAAAAAATTAGAAAAATTAAAAGGTAATATGGGGATTGCTCATGTTAGATACTCTACAGCAGGAGGAAGTAATTTTGCTAACTGTCAGCCATTATTAGGAAGTGTAAGAAAGAGAAGACTTGCTTTAGCTCATAATGGAAATCTTGTAAATGCTCAAACATTGAAAGATATGCTTGAAGAAGATGGCTATATGTTTACAAGTAATACAGATACAGAAGTTATACTTTATATACTTGCTAGATATTATAAAGGAAATATTGTAGAAAGCTTAAAGCTTACAATGGATTATATTAAGGGAGCATATTCTCTTGTAATTTTAAGCGATGATGAGTTAGTCGGAGTTAGAGACCCTTTAGGATTTAGACCTTTGATAATAGGTAAAAAAGATGATGAATATATATTAGCATCAGAAAATAGCGCTATAGATATATTAGGCGGAGAAGTAATTAGAGATGTGGAGCCAGGGGAAATTGTAGTAATAAAGGACGGAGAATTAAAATCATACAACTTTAATGAAAATTACAAATCTATGAAAAAAAGTTGTATATTTGAACATATATACTTTGCAAGAAATGATGCGACTATAGATAATGTAAATGCTTATGAGTTTAGGGTGAAATCAGGAGAAATATTAGCTAAAGAAGATAATATAAATGCTGATATGGTAGTTCCTGTTCCAGACTCTGGATGGCCAGGAGCGATAGGTTATGCCAATGCTAGTAAAATACCTGTATCTGAAGCTTTAGTTAAAAATAGATATGTTGGTAGAACTTTTATAAAACCAACACAAGAGGAAAGAGAAATAGGGGTAAAAATAAAACTTAATCCACTTTCAAGAATTATAAAAGGTAAATCTATAGTATTAGTTGATGATTCAATAGTTAGAGGAACAACTTCTAAATTATTAGTAAAATCACTTAAAGAAGCTGGAGCAAAAGAAATACATTTAAGAATTACTTCGCCACCAGTTAAATATTCTTGTTATTACGGAATAGATACGCCTAACAGATCAAAACTAATAGCATCTAATATGAATATAGATGAAATGAGAGATTTTATAGGATGCGACTCTTTAAAATTCTTAGATATAGAAGGAATGTTAAGTGCAATTGATGAACCATTTAATTTCTGTAAGGCTTGCTTTGACGGTGATTATCCAGTTAAGAAAATAGACAAGGAGGACATTGCTTCATGCTAACTTATGAACAATCAGGAGTAAATATAGACGAAGGAAATAGAGCAGTAAGTTTAATAAAAAATAAAATAAAAGAAACTTATGATAAAAATGTAATAGGCGACTTAGGAAATTTTAGTGGATTATATAGTTTAAAAGATTTTTTAACTATGAAAGAACCAGTACTACTTGCTGCAACTGATGGAGTAGGAACAAAACTTAAATTAGCTCAAATGATGAATAAACATAATACGGTAGGTATAGATTTAGTTGCCATGAGTGTTAATGACTTAATATGTCAAGGTGCAAAACCTCTATTATTCTTAGATTATATAGCTATAGGTAAATTAGTTCCTGAACATATAGATGAAATAGTTAAGGGTGTTGCAGATGGATGTAAAATATCTGGATGTGCATTAATTGGTGGTGAAACTGCTGAAATGCCAGGAATGTATTCAAAAGATGAATATGATTTGGCTGGTTTTGCTGTTGGTATAGCTGATAAAGAAAAAATCGTATCAGGAAAAGATGTTAAAAAAGGTGATGTATTAATAGGAATATCTTCAAGTGGTGTACACAGTAATGGATTTTCATTTGTAAGAAAGATATTTTTAGAAACTTTAAAATGGGATTTAAATGATTACAAAAAAGAGTTAGGGATGACATTAGGAGAAGTACTTTTAACTCCAACAAAGATATACGTTAAATTAGTATTAGATTTATTAGAAAATAAAAATATAAAAGCTATAGCTCATATTACTGGAGGTGGAGTAATAGAAAATATAACTAGAGTTATACCAGAAGGTCTTGGACTAAATATAAAAACTGGTTCATGGGAAAAGCCTCCAATTTTTGAAATGATAGAAAATCTTGAGATGGTTGATAAAAGAGAACTTCATAAGTCATTTAATATGGGTATTGGTTTAGTTTTAGTAGTAAATAAAGAAGAGGCTAGTGATATAGTTGATTATATAAATAATAATAATTTACAAAATGATATTGAAATAGATAAAAAATATGAAGAATTAATGAAAGATAAAGCTTATATCATAGGTGAAGTTGTGGATAATCACGAAGGTGTTGAATTATGGTAAAGATAGGTGTATTAATATCTGGAGGAGGAACTAATTTACAAGCAGTTATAGATGGATGTGAAAATAAGTCTATAAATGGTGAAGTAAGAGTAGTTATTTCAAATAAAGAAAATGCTTATGGGTTAGAAAGAGCAAGAAATCATAATATAAAAGCTATCTGTGAAAAAGATGAAGATAAAATAATAGAAGTTTTAAAAGAAAATGAAATTGAATTAGTAATTTTGGCTGGCTATTTAAAAATAGTCAGTCCTAAGCTAGTCAATGAATATAGAAATAAAATAATCAATATACATCCATCATTAATTCCTGCATTTTGTGGTAAAGGATATTATGGTGAAAAAGTTCACCAAGGAGTAATTGATTATGGAGCTAAAGTAACTGGGGCTACTGTTCACTTTGTAGATGAAGGAGCAGATACCGGTCCAATAATAATGCAAAAAACTGTAGAAGTAAAACAAGATGATGACATAAAAAAATTAGCAAAAAGAGTGCTTGAAGTAGAGCATGAAATACTTACAAAAAGTATAAGTATGTTTTGTGAAAATAAGCTAACTGTCAATGGTAGGAGGGTTTATATAAATGATTAAGAGAGCGTTAGTAAGTGTAACTGATAAAACTGGAGTTGTAGAATTTTGTACTGAATTAAATAAGTTAGGATATGAAGTAATATCTACTGGTAATACTTTTAAAATGTTAAAAGAACAAGGTGTAAAAGCTATACAGATAGATGAAGTAACTAAATTCCCAGAAATATTAGATGGAAGAGTTAAAACTTTAAATCCATATATACATGGTGGAATTTTATATAAAAGAGATGATGAAAATCATGTATCGACTATAAAAGAACATAATATTAATCCTATAGATTTAGTTGTTGTAAACTTATATGATTTTGAAGGAACTTTAAAAGCAGGAAAATCTCATGAAGATATGATAGAAAATATCGATATAGGTGGACCATCAATGATACGTTCTGCTGCTAAAAATTACAAAGATGTAACTGTAGTAGTAGATGTAAATGACTACTCTATGATAATTGAAAAATTAAAAAATAATTCTCTAACTTTAGAAGATAGAAAAAAATTAGCATATAAAGCTTTCTCTATTACAGGGAGATATGATGCTCTTATATCTAGTTATTTTGCTGGTGAAGTTAAAGATGAATATCCAGAAATATTAAACTTAACTTTCCAAAAAGAACAAACATTAAGATATGGTGAAAATCCACATCAAGCTGGAATGTTATATAGCCAACCTAATGCTAAAAACCCAATATTAAATTACGAACAATTGAACGGAAAAGAATTATCTTTTAACAATATAAATGACTTATATGGTTGTTTAGAAGTGATGAGAGAATTTAAAGATAGTAAAGAAGTAGTTACAGTAGCAGTTAAACATACTAATCCATGTGGTGTAGGTATAGGAAAAGATGCTCTTGAATCTTATACAAAATGTTATGAAGCTGATAAAGTTTCAATATTTGGAGGAATTGTAGGTATAACATCAATAGTAGATGCTCCAACAGCTAAAAAAATGAGTGAAATATTTTTAGAAATAGTAGTAGCTTATGATTATACTGAAGAAGCTTTAGAAATCTTAAGAAATAAAAAGAATTTAAGAGTTCTTAAATTAGCTAAGATTGAATCTAGTTTACAACCATATGATATGAAATATTTAGATGGGAAATTATTAATTCAAGATAGAAATAATAAATTAACTAATAAATGTGAAGTTGTAACTAAATTAAATCCAACAGAAAAACAATTAAAAGATATGGAATTTGGTATGAAAGTTGTTAAAAATATGAAATCAAATGCTATAGCTATAGTTAAAGATGGAGAAACATTAGCTCTTGGATGTGGCCAAACATCAAGAATATGGGCATTAAAAAATGCTATAGAAAATAATAAAGATAAAAACTTTGAAGGAGCTATACTTGCTTCAGATGCATTCTTCCCATTTGATGATTGTGTAACTCTTGCTCATGAGGTAGGAATAAAAGCAATAGTTCAACCAGGTGGTTCTATGAGAGATCAAGACTCAATAGATGCTTGTGACAAAAATTCAATGACAATGGTGTTTACAGGAGTGAGACACTTTAAACACTAGGGGGTATAAAGATGAAAATATTAGTTGTTGGTGGCGGAGGAAGAGAACACGCTATTTGTTGGAAATTAAGTAAAGAAGCAAATGTTGATAAAATATATTGTGCACCAGGTAATGCGGGAATATCAAATGTTGCACAATGTATAGATATTCAAGATAGCGATATAGAAAACTTATTAAAGTTTGCTAAAGAAAATAAAATAGATCTAACAATAGTAGGACCAGAAATACCTCTAGTGGCAGGTATAGTTGATAAATTTGAAAAAGAAGGACTTAAAATTTTCGGTCCAAATAAAAAGTGTGCTCAACTAGAAGGAAGTAAATCTTTCTCAAAAGATTTTATGATAAGACATAACCTTCCTACTGCTAAATATAAAGAATATACTGATTTAGATGAAGCCATATCAGAAATAGATAGCTTTGGATATCCAGTAGTAATAAAAGCTGATGGACTAGCTGCTGGAAAAGGTGTTGTTATACCAGAAAATAGAGAAGATGCAATAACTACATTAAAGGAAATGATGTCAGATAAAAAGTTTGGTAATGCTGGAGATAAAATTGTTGTAGAAGAATTTTTAACTGGTATAGAAACTTCAATTCTTGCTTTTGTTGATAATGACACTATAGTTCCTATGGTTAGTTCAAAAGACCATAAAAAAGTATTTGAAGGTGAAACTGGATTAAATACTGGAGGAATGGGAACATTCTCTCCTAGTGAAATATATACTGAAAAATTAGCCAAAGAAGTTCAAGAAAAAATTTTAGATAAAACTTTAGAAGGATTTAAGAAAGATAATTTAAATTACAAAGGAATTTTATTTGTTGGACTTATGATAACAGAAGATGGACCTAAAATTTTAGAGTACAATGTAAGATTTGGTGATCCAGAAACACAATCAGTATTATTTAGATTAGATACGGACTTAAACAAGATAATAAGTGAAATCTTAAATAATAACTTAAAAAATATAGAAATAAATTATTCAAAAGAAGAAGCTATTTGTGTAATGCTTACTTCTGGTGGATATCCTGAAAATTATGAAAAGGGAAAAGTAATAAGTGGACTTGAAAATTTAGATTCAGATATAGTTGTATTCCATAGTGGAACTAAGTTTGATAATGAAAACATAGTTACTAACGGTGGAAGAGTAATTGGAATAACTGCAAAAGGTAAAACAGTTAAGGAAGCAGGCGAAAAAGTTTATGAAAATATTAAAAAAATAAACTTTGAAAAAATGCATTATAGAAAAGATATATGGAAATAAATTTTCAAATTTGGAGGGAAAGTAATGAATACTACACAGCTACAATCAACTACAAATGATACTTTAGTTATAGAATCAACAGTAAGAAGAGTTTTAGTTGAAAAAAGAGCAGGTTTTGATTTAGAAGCTCAAAGTTTAAAGAAAGATTTAATAGAGAGTTTACACATAGATACTATAGAAAATATAAGAGTTTTAAATAGATATGATGTGGAAGATTTAAGTGAAGAAGTATTTGAAAATGCTGCTAAAACAATATTTTCAGAAACTAACTTAGATGTAGTTTACTATAATGAATTAGAAGATATAAATGAAAATGATAGAGTATTTGCCATAGAATATTTACCAGGTCAATATGACCAAAGGGGAGATTGGGCAGCTCAATGTATACAAATAGTTAATGAAGGTAAAAGACCAAATATATCTACAGCAAAAGTATACGTATTATCAGGAAATATAAGTGATATTGATTTTGATAGAATAAAATCTTACTGTATAAACCCAGTTGATAGTAGAGAAGCTAGTTTAGAAATACCTAAAACTTTAGAAATGGAAATTGAAGTACCTACATCAGTTGCTATATTAGATGGATTTATTGATTTTTCTGCTGAAGAATTAGAAACTTTCTTAAAAAAACAAGGATTAGCTATGACTTTAGCTGATTTAGAACATGTTCAAAACTATTTCAAAAACGAAGAGAGAAGAAATCCTACTATAACAGAAATAAAAGTACTAGATACTTATTGGTCAGATCACTGTAGACACACTACATTTATGACTAAGATAGAAGATGTAAAAATAGACAATGGTAAATACAATGAAATAATAAAAGAAGCTTATGAAATGTATTTAGAATCAAGAAAAACTGTTTATGTGGGTAGGGATAAAGATGTTTGCTTAATGGATATAGCAACTATAGCAATGAAAGAACTTAAAAAAGATGGTAAGCTAGATGATTTAGATGAAAGTGAAGAAATAAATGCTTGTTCAATAAATGTTGATGTAAATGTAAACGGAAAAATAGAAAAATATTTAGTGATGTTTAAAAATGAAACGCACAATCATCCAACTGAAATAGAGCCTTTTGGTGGAGCTGCTACTTGTTTAGGTGGAGCTATAAGAGATCCACTTTCAGGAAGAAGTTATGTATATCAAGCTATGCGTGTTACTGGTAGTGCAGACCCAAGAACTTCATTAGAAGACACATTACCAGGAAAGTTAATGCAAAGAAAAATAACTACAGAAGCTGCCAATGGTTACTCTTCTTATGGTAACCAGATAGGTTTAACTACTGGTCAAGTTGCAGAAGTATATGATGAAGATTTTGTTGCAAAAAGAATGGAAGTTGGGGCAGTAATAGCAGCCGCACCAAAGGAAAATGTAATAAGAAAAAGACCAGTAGCTGGAGATATAATCATTCTTCTTGGTGGTAAAACAGGAAGAGATGGTTGTGGAGGAGCTACAGGTTCATCTAAAGAGCATAGTGAAGAATCAATAAAAACTTGTTCAGCAGAAGTTCAAAAAGGTGATGCACCTAATGAAAGAAAAATCCAAAGATTCTTTAGAAATAAAGAAGTAGCACAAATGATAAAAAGATGTAATGACTTTGGTGCTGGTGGAGTAAGTGTTGCTATAGGTGAAATAGCTGATAGTTTAGACATAAATTTAGATTTAGTTCCTAAAAAATATGATGGATTAGATGGAACAGAACTTGCCATATCAGAATCTCAAGAAAGAATGGCAGTTGCAATAGATAAAGAAAATAAAGAGAGATTTATATCATTAGCTAGAGAAGAAAACTTAGAAGCAACTCATGTTGCAACAGTAACTGATAGTGGATATTTAAAAATGACTTGGAATAATCAAACAATAGTTAACTTAAAAAGAGCATTTTTAGATACGAATGGTGTGAAACAAACAACTAATATACATGTAAATAAAGTTGATGAAGATAAAACATATTTTGAAAATGGAAATGTCAACTGTGAAGCAAATACTATAAAAGGAAAATTTGAAAAAGCATTATCTGATTTAAATATTTGTTCACAAAAAGGTTTAGTTGAAAAGTTTGATAATACAATAGGTGCAAATACTGTATTAATGCCTTTTGGTGGAAAATATCAAGCAACTCCAACTCAAGGTATGGTTGCCAAAATACCGGTACTTGGTGGAGAAACAAATACTTCAACTATAATGACATATGGATATAATCCTAAAATAGGAAAATGGAGTCCATTCCATGGTGCTTTATATGCAGTAGTTGAGTCTGTTTGTAAATTGGTTGCTATAGGTGGAGATTATAAAACAACGAGACTTACTTTCCAAGAGTATTTCGAGAAACTAGGAAAAGATGCAACTAAATGGGGTAAACCATTTGCAGCTTTACTTGGAGCATATTACGTACAAAATAAATTACAAATACCTGCAATAGGTGGAAAAGATAGTATGTCAGGTACTTTTAAAGATATAAATGTACCTCCAACCTTAGTTTCTTTTGCAGTAAACACTATAGATGCTGATTTAGTAGTATCTCCAGAGTTTAAAAAAGCAAATTCAACAGTGGTAGTACTAAAAACACCTAAATTAGATAGTAAAATAGTAGATTTTGATGCATTAAAGAAAAATCTGAATAAGGTGACATCGCTTATAAAAGATAAAAAAGTTTTAGCATCTTATGCCTTAGGTTACGGTGGATTAGGTGAAGCTATAAGTAAAATGGCATTTGGTAATAAAATAGGATTCAAATTTGATGAAAATGTTGATATTGATAAATTGTTTATATCTGCATATGGAAATATAGTGCTTGAAATGAATGAAGAAGATTTATCATTATTAGATGGATATGATTATAAAGTTGCTGGTAAAACTATTGAAGGTCCTAGTATTCTAATTAAAAATGAAAGAATATCTTTAAAAGAGCTATATGCTAAGTTTGAGGAAACTTTAGAACCAATATTCCCAACTAAGGCATTAGAAGTTAAAGATAAAATAAAAAATATAAGTTTTGTTAGTACTGAAAATAGATTAAAGTCATCTTTATCAATTGCTACACCAAAAGTATTTATACCAGCATTCCCAGGAACAAATTGTGAATATGATTCAGCAAGAGCCTTTGAAAGAGCTGGGGCTAAAACTAGTGTGAAAGTATTCAAAAATTTAACAGACAAAGATATAGAGCAGTCTGTAGATACTATAGTAAATGAAATAAAGACTTCTCAAATAATAATGTTACCAGGTGGATTTAGTGCAGGAGATGAGCCAGATGGTTCTGGTAAATTTATAGCAACTGTATTTAGAAATCCTAAAATAGCAGAAGCTTTAAATGAATTCCTAACTAAACAAGATGGTTTAATGTTAGGTATATGTAATGGATTCCAAGCATTAATAAAATTAGGTCTTGTGCCTTATGGAGAAATTAGAGAATGCAGTGTAGATGCACCTACTTTAACTTATAATAATATAGGTCGTCACCAAGCTAAAGTTGTAACAACAAAAATAGTATCTAATAAATCACCTTGGTTAGCAAAAACAGAGATTGGGGATATGCATACAGTTGCAATATCTCATGGAGAAGGTAAATTTGTTTGTAATGAAAATGAATTTAAACAATTAGTTGAAAATGGTCAAATTGCAACTCAATATGTTAATTTAGATGGTGAAGCAACTTATGATATAGAATATAATCCAAATGGTTCATACTTTGCAGTTGAAGGTATAACTAGTATAGATGGTAGAATATTTGGTAAGATGGGTCACTCTGAAAGAATAGGTCAACATGTAATGAAAAATATAATAGGAGAAAAAGATCAAAAAATATTTGAATCTGGAGTAAACTATTTTAAATAAAATGTGAAATAATAAAGCTATCACAAAATGATTTTAAATTATTATGTGATAGCTATTTTTATAAGTTTTGAATTATAATTTAGTATCAAATAAATTTTAGATTGGTGGAGGAAGTGCCTATAAGTGGCATAAATAAATACTATGAATGATAGTAAAGAAAGATTAATTGAAATCAGTAAAATTCTAGCTAAGCATGATATAGTTCATGGGGTAAACCCTGAAAAATTAAAAATAATTTTAGAAGAATTGGGACCTACTTTTGTAAAACTTGGGCAAATTATGTCCATGCGTACAGATATGTTACCAGAGAGTTATTGTGAAGAACTTACAAAACTTAGAGCTGATGTAAAACCGATGACAAAAGAAGAGATAGAAGAAGTATTAACACAAGCTTATGGAGCTAATCCGTATGAAAATTTTAAAACCTTTTATGATGAGCCTTTAGGATCTGCATCTATGGCTCAAGTTCATAAGGCTATACTTAAAAATGGAGAAGTTGTTGTAGTTAAAATTCAAAGGCCTGGAATTATGGAAACTATGTCAAGAGATATGTCATTGCTTAGAAAGGCCACCAGCTTATTAACTTTTGTCAATGTAGGTGGTGGAGCATTAAATTTTAATACAATTTTAGATGAAATGTGGAAAGCATCAATACAAGAACTTGATTTTATGCATGAAATTAGTAATGCTCAAGAATTCTATAAATTAAATAGTGAAGTTCCTTGTATATCTTGTCCAAGAGTTTATCCATGTATAAGTACACCTCAAGTTCTTGTAATGGAGTTTATAGAAGGTGTACAAATAGATAATATAAGAAAATTAAAGTACTTAGGATATGATTTGAAATTACTTGGTAATCGCTTAGCAGAAAATTACGGTAAACAAATTCTTGAAGATGGATTTTTCCATGCTGATCCTCATCCAGGCAATATAAAAATAAGAGATGAAGAAATCGTGTGGATTGATATGGGCATGATGGGGAGAATTTCTATTAGAGATAGACAATTATTAAAAAAGACTGTAGTTGCCATAGTAGAAAAGGATGCATCAGATATAAAGGATATTCTTCTAACAGTAGGTGATTACAAAGAAAGAATTAATCACCCAAGACTTTTAGAAGATATTGATGAACTACTTATCAAATATGTGGATGCAGATATGGCATCTATAAATTTAGGAGAATTGCTTGATGCTATATTGAGTGTGGCGAAGAATCATAATATAACAATGCCTAAAGGAATAAGTATGTTCTCTAGAGGCATTATGACTGTACAAGGAGTAGTTTTACTTTTAAATCCAGATATAAGTGTTATAGATATTATGGCTATGCAAATGTCAAAAGATATATTTAGTGAATTTAGCTTTATGAATGATGCAAAAGATAAGACTAAATCATTAATTTTTTCGAGTCGTAAGGCGATAGATGTTCCTACTTATGTTTCTGATTTACTTAAGATGACGGTGAGGGGGCAAAGCAAAGTAAATATTGAGATAACTGGTTCAGAAGAGCCTCTAAGAAAAATTGATAAAATGATAAATAAAGTGATAATATGTATTTTAATATCAGCCTTATTAATTAGCTCAAGTTTAATATGTTCAAATCAAATTAATATTAGTAGATTTACCCTACCTTTTTTAGGATTAGCTGGATTTGGACTTGCACTTTTTTTTAGTATATTTTTATTTTTTATTATTTTAAAAAAGAAGTTTTAGATTATAAAAATATAAAAACTGACATATAAATTTTAGTAGTTAAAATTAACAAACTTGTAATAAAAAACATATTGAAAGGTTATAAATTGCTCATGTATACTTAATAGGTCGACAAATAATAACAAAATAATTATGAAGATATTAAAAATTTATATTGAATGATTGAGGGAGAATATGAGCAATAAAAAAGTAAATGTAAAAAAAGCGATATTAATTATTATTGCCTGCATAACTATTACTGGAATAGTTAGTACAACTTGGGCTTATGTAGACAATCAAAAGAAAATCAAAGCAGAACAATTAAAAATTGAAGAAGAAAAAAGAAAAGCAGAAGAAGAAAAGAAAAAGTATACAGTTGGTACAAGTCATGAAGGTAAAAAGTACTCTTATGATGCAAGTGTTGTAGCAGAAAAACTTAAAAAATATGATTATTCTAATAATGGAGAGAAAATAGTATTCTTGACATTTGATGATGGAACATCTACAACTAATACTCCAAAAGTATTAGATATACTTAAAAAAGAAGGTGTAAAAGCCACTTTCTTTATAACAGGACAAAATGTAGAGTATGGTGGAGAAAAAGCTAGAGATCTTATAAAACAAGAATTTAATGAAGGTCATGCTATAGCAAATCACTCATATACACATGATGTTAAAAAATTATATCCTAATAGAGTATTAGACATTGATGCTTTTAAAGCAGATTTCGAAAAAAATGATAAAATGTTAAAAGAAGTATTAGGTAAGTATTTCTCGACTAGAGTAATAAGATGTCCAGGTGGATACGGTTCATGGAAAGGTATGGAACCATTAGATGAATATTTAGATGAGAATAAAATGATATCAATTGACTGGACTTCTTTAAATGCAGATGCAGAAGGTAAAAAGAAAAATGCTAAAGAATTAGCAAATTATGCTATTAAAACTTCTGAAGGTAAAGAAATGGTAGTTCTTTTAATGCATGATACTTATGGAAAAGAAGAAACAGTTAAAGCTTTACCAGCTATAATAAAATACTTCAAAGATAATGGATATGAATTTAAAACTCTTTCATAATAAATATATTAGAAAGCACTTTCTCGCATAGAAAGTGCTTTTTAGTTGTAAGGAAATTTTATATAATAATTAGCATAGAAAGAAAAATAGAAAAAAAATTCAAAAAATTATCACTCATAGCTTGACAGTGCTAACAAAAAGACTATAATAATAAGTAAGAAAACAAACAAAGAGCAAATCAGAATACATAAACAAAAATAATTTAAAGTTAAAAGTTATCTTTTACTTAACTAAAGTAAGAAGATAATTGTAAGGAGGAATTAATTATGAAATTAGTACCAAGAAACAATAATTTAGGATTTAGTTTATTTGATAATATGTTTGATGATATGTTCAGAGATCCATTCTTTACGAACAGTAATAATACAAAACTTATGAAAACTGATATCCAAGAAAAGGATAATAACTATATTTTAGATATGGATTTACCAGGATACGAAAAAGAAGATATAAAAGCTCAACTTAAAGATGGATATTTAACAATAACAGCACAAAAAAATACTTCAAATGACGATAAAGATGAAAAAGGCAACTATATAAGAAGAGAAAGATATTGTGGCAAATGCTCAAGAAGCTTTTATGTAGGAGATGGTATAAAAGAAGAAGATATAAAAGCAAACTTCAAAAACGGTATATTGCAATTGACATTCCCTAAAGAAGTTGCTAGAAAAGAAGATGAAGAAACTAAGTATATAACAATTGACTAAGCAAAATTAATCGATTGTCAAAATATTAAAATTTAAATTATTAAAACTAAAATAATAAGATTATTGATATATTTCTCATACTTTAAGTATTAAGAAATATAAAGGAGGCATTTATTATGACATTAGTACCAAGAAATAATAATTTAGGAGTTAGTTTATTTGACAATATGTTTGATGATTTCTTTAAAGATCCATTCTTCACAAGAAATAATGCAGTAAAAGTTATGAAAACAGATATACAAGAAAAAGATAATAATTATGTTTTAGATATGGATTTACCAGGATATAAAAAAGAAGATATAAAAGCTCAACTTAAAGATGGATATTTAACAATAACAGCACAAAAAAATACTTCAAATGACGATAAAGATGAAGAAGGTAATTATATAAGAAGAGAAAGATATTGTGGTAAATGTTCAAGAAGCTTTTATGTAGGAGATAGTATAAAAGAAGAAGATATAAAAGCAAACTTTAATAATGGTATATTAGAGTTAACATTTCCTAAAGAAGTAGAACAGAAAGCAGAAGAAATGAAATATATTACTATTGATTAGTAATATAAATTTTTGAATTTGCCTAGCACTCAATAGTTGACAGTGCTAACAAAACGGTCCTATAATTAAAATGGGAATAAATAAAAATGTAAATTAAAAACTTTAAAATGCAAGGTTGTTTATTTCCCACACCTTGCATTTTATTATATTATACAAAAGGGTTAAACTGAAGGAGGATAAATATGGCAATGCAAAAAGGTTGTATATCAATTGATACAGAAAATATATTTCCAATAATTAAGAAATGGTTATACTCAGATAAGGATATTTTTATAAGGGAATTAATTAGTAATGGTTGTGATGCTATAAGTAAATATAAAAGATTAGTTTCTCTTGGGGAAGTTAAACAATCAGAAGATGAAAAATATAAAATTACAGTATCAGTAAGTAAAAAAAATAAAACTATAAAATTTGATGATAATGGTATAGGAATGACAGCTGAAGAAGTTGATAAATATATAAATCAAGTTGCTTTTTCAGGAGCTGAAGATTTCTTTAATAAATATAAAGATAAAATGGAAGACACTGATATTATAGGGCATTTTGGACTAGGATTTTATTCAGCATTTATGGTATCAGATAAAGTAGAAATAGATACACTATCATTTAAAGAGGGAGCTGAAGCTGTAAGATGGATTTCAGAAGGTACAACAGAATATGAAATAACACCATCTGATACTAGAACTACTAGGGGGACTACAATAACACTTTTCCTTGCAGAAGATAGTGAAGAATTTTTAGATGAATACCATGTAAGAAGTATAATAAATAAATATTGTTCTTTCTTACCTGTTGAAATATATTTGGAAGATGAAGATAAAGAAGTAAAAGAAAATGAAGAAAAAGTAGAAGAGAAAGCTTTAAATGATACTAATCCGTTATGGTTAAAATCACCTAAAGATTGTACAGATGAAGAATACAAAGAATTCTATAAAAAAGTATTTAATGTATTTGATGAACCACTATTTTGGATTCATTTAAATGTGGATTATCCATTTAATTTAAAAGGAATTCTTTACTTCCCTAAATTAAATAATGAGTTTGAATTAGTAGAAGGAAAAGTTAAACTTTATAATAATCAAGTATTCGTAGCAGATAACATAAAAGAAGTTATACCAGAGTTTTTATTATTGTTAAAAGGTGTAATAGATTGCCCAGATTTACCTCTTAATGTTTCAAGAAGTTTCTTACAAAATGATAGAGATGTAAGCAAAATATCTAAGCATATAGTTAAAAAAGTTGCAGATAAACTTAAATCTTTATGCAAGAATAATCGAGAAGAATACGAAAAATTCTGGGATGATATACAAATATTTATTAAATTTGGTTGCTTAAAAGATGAAAGTTTTTATGATAAAGTAAAAGATTATATCTTATATAAAGATATAAATGGCAAATATATAACATTAACAGATTACTTAGAATCAGCAAAAGAAAAACATGAAAATAAAGTATTTTATGTAAATAATGTTGATCAACAATCTCAATATGTTAAATTATTTAAAGATTATGATTTAAATGCAGTTGTATTAGATAGTACAATTGATAATAACTTTATATCATTTATAGAATATAAAGAAATGGGAATTAAATTCAAGAGAATAGATTCAGATTTATCAGATGTTTTGAAAGACAAAGATAATGAAGAAAATAAGGAAGATGATGAAAAAATAATTTCATTATTTAAAGATATAATTGGAGATAGAGTTGAAAAATATTTAGTAGAAAGTCTTAAAAATGAAGAAACACCAGCTATGATTTTAGTATCAGAAGAATCTAGAAGAATGATGGAAATGCAATCTAGATTTGCTGGAATGGACTTTGGAATGAATTTAAAAGAAGAAAAAACTCTTGTTATAAATAATAACAATCTATTAGTTAAAAAATTAGTTTCATTAAAAGATAATGAAGATAAAAAAGAAGAAATAAATGTAATTTGTAATCAAATAGTAGATTTAGCTCTTCTTGCAAATAAAGAATTAAATGCTGAAGAATTAGATTTATTTATAAAAAGAAGCAATTCTCTAATGAGTAAAGTAATATCTCTATAAAATAAATAAAAAAATCACCTTAGGATTATTCCTAAGGTGATTTTTTTAATCCGTTTCAGCAAAGGCAATTTCTTTTAATTCTTTGCTACGATGGAATATATCATATAAAGTTGGAACAATAAATAAAGTTAGTAATGTTGCATATGTTAAACCACCTATGGTAACTATAGCTATTGCTTGTGATATTTCAGAACCCATACCTACACCAAGTGCCATAGTAGACATGGCTAATATGGTTGTTAAAGCAGTCATAAGTATAGGTCTAATACGAGTTCGTCCAGCCTCAACAAGGGCATCTTTTTTATTTAAACCACTTATACGAAGTTGATTAACATAATCTACAAAAACTATACCATTATTAACAACTATACCTGCAAGTACTAAGAATCCAAGCATTGAAATAACGCTTAATTCTTTACCGGTAATAAGTAGTGCCAATAATCCACCTGTAAAAGCAAGTGGTATAGTGAACATTACTATAAATGGAGATAATAATGATTGGAATTGAGCTACCATTATTAAATAAATAAATAAAATAGCAAGAGCAATCATCTTAATTAAATCTGATAAAGCTTCATTTATAGATTCAGTCTCACCAGTTAACTCAATAGTATATCCATCAGGTGTTTTGTATTTATCTAGTTTTGATTGAATTTTTTTACTCACTAAACCTATATTATGATTTTTATCAATATCTGCTGTAACTGATATATATCTAGTTTGGTTATTATGATTTATAGAAGTTGGAGTAGTAGCTTCTTTCACAGTGCAAATATCTGTTAGTTTAACTGTTTTAGATTCTGTATTTTCTGGATTTTTTAAATCTAAATCTTCTAAGTCTTCTAAACTTGAAGTATTATGATTAACTATTATTACAGGATAATCATTGGAATCTATTGTTAAAGTTGTAGAAGTTGTCTTAGTTGATAATTTAGAAGAAACTTGTTGGAAAACTTGAGCTACTGTTAAGTTATGTTCCATAGCTTTGTTTTTATCAATAATAATTCTTTCTTCTTTTGTGTTTGCATCAATACCACCATACACGTTGGTAGTACCCTTTACATTTGACACTAATTTTACTAAATCATTAGATATATCTTTAAGTTTGTCGAGATTATCGCCTTTAACCATGATATTTATACCAGAACCACCTAATGAAGTTGTATCCATAGATGAAGAAGAAACAGAAACTTCACAATCTAGAGATTTTGTTTTTTTCTTGATTTCTTCAGCAATTTCATCATTAGTATGTTTTTTATTTTCTTTTAAAAGAATATATGCAGAAAAATTATTTGAATTACTAGATGAAGAACTAAAAGACATTGATGTGGAAGAGTCCATTGCACCTATACCTTCAACATCATTAATTTTTAAAACCTCTTTAACAACTTTATCTGTAATTTTCCTAGCATCTTCTTTAGATAAATCATTGTCTATATTAATTGTTGCTGTCATCTGTGGTGAATCCATCTGTGGCATAAATGAAGTTCCCATTTTAGTAACAGCAAATCCACATAATACAAATAAAATTAAAGCAAAACCTAAAACTACAAATTTAAATTTTAAACAAAGTTTTAGTAATTTTTCATAAGTATTAACCATTTTATCAAATAAAGGATGTGATTTTTCATCCACTTTTGATAATAAATTAGATGCCATACAAGGTACTAAAGTTAAAGCAACTATCAAGCTTGCAATTAAGGAATAGGCAATTGTAAGACCCATATCTGAAAAGAGTTCTCTAGTCAATCCTTCAGTAAATACAATTGGCAAGAAGACACAAATTGTAGTTAAAGTTGAAGCAAAGATTGCGCCAGAAACCTGTTTAGCTCCAATTACAGCAGCTTTAAACTTATTTATACCTTGATTTCTAAGTCTATATATATTTTCTATAACAACTATACTGTTATCTACCAACATTCCCACACCAAGTGCAAGGCCAGAAAGAGATATAATATTTAATGTAACACCACTAAAATACATTAAAACTATGGCAAATAATAAACTTATAGGGATACTAAAAGCTATTACAAGAGTAGGTTTTAAACTTTTTAAAAATACTAGTAAAATTAAAATAGCTAAAATACCACCATAAATTAAGTTATCTAATACACTAGATATAATAAGGTTTATATAAACGCCTTGATCCATCAAAGATAAAACATGTAACTTTTTATTACTATTATTTAATTCATCAATTGTATCATTAATTTCATTACACACTTTTGTTGTAGATGATGTACTAGTTTTTTGTATAGATAACATAACACCAGGATTTCCGTTTATATTAGTATAGCTATCTTTTGAATTATCAGATACTTTTACATTAGCTATATCCTTTAAATAAACATCACCAATACCATCCATGGAAAATAAAATAAGATTTTTAACCTCATCTATAGAAGAGAATTTATCTCCAACCCTTACAGAGTATTCTGTTTCATTATCAGAAACATATCCTGCAGGCATAGAAAAATTTTCTGCTGTCAAAATTTGATTGATAGTATCTGGGGTAATTTTATCTGTTATATCTGCAGAATCTAGGGCTTTTTGTCTAGATTCATCTAATTGAGTTTGAGTTTTTTCTAGCTCGGCTTCACTTAAAGAAAGTTGTATAGTAGCTTTTGTAAATTCTTGAGAAAGTTTAAGCTTGGCACTTTCTAATTCTTCTTGCTGTTTTTTTAAAGTTTCAAGAGAATCAATAGCATTCATACCTTGACTAGTATTAGAAAGTAATACTTCTAGTGATGATATAATATTTTCTAAGTTTACAATTTCTTCTTCTACTTGTGTTTTCTCTACAGTAGAATTAGAAGAAAGTGTGTTAAGTTGCTTTTTAAAATTATTTAATTTTGATTTGGTATCGTTTAGGGATGTCGTAGTCGTTGTTATGTATTTTTCCAAATCACTTTTATTAGAGTTCGTAGTATTTAAAATACCAGACATACTTTCTAGTTGATTGATACTAGATTGAAGTTGATTACTTGCTTCCAATAATTGTTTCATTTGCGTATTACTTTGTTCTTCTAAGGTAGTTTTTCCATTTTCGATTTCAGATTTGGCATTATCAAGCTTATTTTGTTGCTTGTCTAAATCTGAAGTTACACTTGATTTTAATTTTTTATTAAGTTTATCAATTTTTTCTTTATTTAATGAAATTTCCAATTGTTTTTGAACTAATCCAATACTATTAACGGATGCAACTCCGTTTAAACGTTCAAATTTAGGAATTATTTCATCATTTACATATGTGGAAACTTCTTCGATGTTCATTCCATCTACATCTACACTTAATGCCATTACAGGCATCATATCTGGATTAAGTTGCATAAGTGTAGTTGAGCCCACCCCATCTTCTAAAGAATCTTTGATTAAATCAATTTTTCCATTTAAATCTAGCATGGCTGTATCCATATTAGTATCTTGATTGAATTCGAGAATAATAAGACTGTAATTTTCATTAGATATGGAACTTATATTTTTTATACCATTTGTAGTAGAAACTGCTTGCTCAATAGGCTTTGTAACTGCAGTTTCTATTTTTTGAGGACTTGAGCCAGCATAAGTTGTCATAGCTATAACATAAGGTAAATCTATACTAGGCAAAAAATCAGGGGTCATTTTTGTAAATGATACAAATCCTAATATAAGTACCATAATTACTGATACAAATACAGTAAAGGGTTTTTTCACACTAAACTTTGGTAACAAATATTTCACCTCTCTTTTTGATAAAACCGACTAGTCGGTTGGATATGTTTATTGTAGCTATCTTATGTGTAGTTTTCAATAAATTACATAATTTTATATATATAATTATTTATCGATTGTATTTGATAAAATAGGCCACAAATGCTTGACAATTATCGATAAAAATTGATAAGATGAATAAGAAATTTATAAATATAGAACTATATAATACTTAAAGAAATTGCTATATAGAGGATTTTGAGAAAGCGTTTATTTAAAGCGTTTTTTTATATTTATAGCATTATATAAGGAGATAGTGTACATATTTATTAAAGTAATTTATAAAATTAAATTTTAAAAAGGAGAAAAACATATGTTACATCAATTAGAAAATGTGATAACAATCATTTCAGATGCAGTTTGGCCTGTATTCTTACCATTTATGTTAATAGTAGGAGCATTCACTGCCATAAGAACTATATTTATAGTTCAAAAGAAAGCAACTAAGCCAGCTGGATTAAAATTTAAAAACATAATAGGACCAGCATCTATATCATTAGGTGCAATGATAGGTACTGGAGCTGTTGTAGGAGTTTTAGGTGCATTATCAAAATTTTATGCATCTGGAGAAGTAAATATAGAAGCTATGGCATTATGGGCATTAATAGGTGCTTGTATAATGGTTCCAGTTTCATATTCTGAAACTTTAAATTCAAAAATAATGGGTAAAGGGCCAAGAGAGTATATAAGCCACTTAATTCATCCTTCAGTAGGTATGACTTATGCTGTATGTTTCGTAGCATTAGCAGTATTTGGGTTTGGTGGATTTCAATTTTCAGGTATAGAATCAGTTGCAAATTTAATACTTACTGACTATACTAGTGTAAATCTTACACCATTGAAAAGCTATTTATTTATAGTAGTACCAATATTATTAGTAGTTGGTGCATTAGTTTTATCTAAAAAACATGAAATATTCATGAATGCTATGACTTATATGATAGGAACAGCTGTTGTGGGTTACTTTGCATTCTTTACATTATTTGCAATAAAAACAGTTGGATATATGCCAACTTATTTTGCTCATATGATAGAAGGTATGATGAATCCAGTTAACGGATTTAGTGGATTAGTATTAGGATTTGTACTAGGAATGCAAAAAATATTACAAACTGCTGAATCAGGTCTTGGAGCTTTAGCAATGGCAGCTCAAGAAGCTGATACACAACCAAGAGAAGCAGCAGTAATTTCTTTAATACCAACAATAGTTACAGTAATAGTTGCTATGGTAGTTACATCATATGTTGCATCTTACGGATTATCTGAAGGAATTATTACATTCCAAGGTGGAGCGACTCAAAGATTAGCAGAATACTTATATACAGCTAAAGATGTAACAGGAATGTTTGGTTTAGTTGCATTATCTGCCTTTACAGTATTATCTGCCTTAACAACTATATTAGGATCTTACTACTATACAACAAAATTATTTAAGAAAAATCATATAAATAAAAATATAGCAATATACTTAACATTAATAGTAGCTGCTGGTACATTAGCAGTGTTTGGAGCTAACGTTGTATTCGAAGCCGTGGATTTATTATTATTTGTACTTAGTGGAATAAACGTAACAGCTTTAGCTATATTTACAATTAAAGAGTGGAAAAAATATAGAATAGATATTGATCTTCAATCTGACAATAATGTAGCATAGTTGATTAAAAATATTAAAGCCATTTATTTTATTATCACAATAAAATGAATGGCTTATTTTATTGTGATAGATGTAAGTATTCGATTCATATATATTAAATAAAAGTAATCTATTTTGGAGGAGATTTGTATGAAGATGTATATGAAGAGCAATAAGCGTTCAAAAGAAACATCAAGCCCCGTGCCTAATGCAATAGCATACACTGTAATTAGAAATTTTTTAGTATCAAAAGAATTTGAAGATATGAGAGATGAATTTTGTATTAATAACCTTGATAAAAATCAAGTTAACCAAATTATGATTGATATAAAGTGGTTATTTAGAAATTATAAAGATTTAGAAGTGTTAGTTTTAGAAGATAGTGAACATAAGTATACAAGATTTGTTTTATAAATATTTAAAAAAACAAATGAATATAATAATTTTGTGTGAATACAAAGAAAAAGGAAATGATTACAATAAACATTTCCTTTTTTAATTTCTAACTTACTAACTTAAGCAATAGACGAAGTCGTTGGCGACATGAAGTGTAGTCCTAACGCAGTGGCTTAAGTGAAGCAAATTTTTTATTAATAAAAATTAACTAACTTTTTCAGTTTTGTCAGTTTTACTTTTTTCATTTTTAACTTTAATCATGAACATAGCAAAGAATAATGCACCGGCAATTGCACCAGTTATATTAGAAAGCATGGCATTTAATCTAAATCCTTCTTCAGCTTGTAATATATAAGAAACTGATACATAACTCATAAATATTGCTGGAACCACAGCAATCCAATAATTTTTCTTATTGACTAATAAATAAGCAGCACCAGTCCATAAGAATATCATTGCTAATGTTTGATTAGACCAAGCAAAGTATCTCCAAATTACTTGAAAATCTATTTGAGTTAATGCAACACCAATTGTAAATAGTGGTATTGCTAACATAAATCTATTTTTTAATCCATCTTGTTTTATATTAAAAGCATCAGCTATTGTCAGTCTTGCACTTCTAAAAGCTGTATCGCCTGAAGTTATTGGACAAGCAACAACACCAAGAACAGCAAGAACAGCACCAGCAGGGCCTAATAATGCTTTTGATATTATATTAACAATTTCTGCAGGTTGACCAGCATATTGTATGGATAAACTATCTCCAAAAAATGCTATAGTAACAGCACACCATATTAAAGCAACGATACCTTCGACTATCATTGAGCCAAAGAATACTCTTCTAGCTTCTGATTCTCTATTTATACATCTAGCCATCATAGGTGATTGAGTAGCATGGAACCCAGAAATCGCTCCACAAGCTATTGTAGTAAATAAGAATGGGAATACTGGTAATTTATCTGGATGCATATTTGTAAGACTTAATTCAGCCATGTGCATAGTACCATTAATTTGTCCTATTATCATAGCACCAAATAAACCAGCAGCCATTAATAATAATGCAGCTCCGAATATTGGATATAACTTTCCTATAACTTTATCTACTGGTAATACAGTAGCAATAATATAATATATTATTATTAAAACTAACCAAATATTTTTACTTATACCAGTCATAGAAGTTAATAAACCTGCAGGTGAAGTTATAAAAACTGTTCCAACTAAGATAAGCAGAACAATTGAGAATGCAACCATTACTGATTTCATATTTTTCCCTAAGTACATACCAACTATCTCTGGTATTGAAGTACCATCATGTTTCATTGAAATTACACCTGATAAATGGTCATGAACAGCTCCTGCAAATATACAACCAAATGTAATCCATAAAAATGCAACAGGTCCAAATAATGCTCCAGAGATTGCACCAAATATTGGTCCAGTACCGGCTATATTCAAGAATTGAATAAGAAAAACTTTATGCCATGGCATAGGCATATAGTCTACTCCATCTTCGAGTCTTATTGCTGGAGTTTGAATAGAATCATCGTACCCCACAGTTTTACTTACATAAGAACCATATGTAAAGTAACCTAAGATAAGTAAAGATACACAAGCTAAAAATGTAATCATTTTAGTTTCCTCCTAATAATTGCTATATAAAAATTTCACAGAAATTGTTTTCCTAATGAGGAAAATGTTTTCTGGATTAATAAATTAATTGTATATGATAGTTAAAAAATAATCAATAAGAAAAAAATATAAAATATATTTTAAGATATAAATTATTACAAAATTTTAATATTAAAAAATTGAGAAAAAGATTATATACTCTTGTTTATACTATATAATAAACTTATAGCTAGTAAAATAGGAAGGATAAAATATGTTTGGATACGTTAGAATAAATAAAATGGATCTTACCTTTAGAGAATATGAAAATTATAAAGGATATTATTGTGGTCTATGTAAATATTTAAAAGAAAATCATGGAGAAATATCAAGATTGGGGCTAAATTATGATATTACTTTCTTAATAGTAATTTTAACAGCTATTTATAAACCAAAGCCTAGTATTTTTCAAGAAAGATGTGTAGTAAGTCCTTTTAAAAAGAAGAAAAAAATAATAAATGAAATAACAGAATACGCAGCAAGTATGAATGTTTTATTAACTTATTATAAATTAGAAGATAATTTATTAGATGATAAAGGAATAAAAGATATTTTTGCTTATAATTTATATAAAAACAAATTAAATTTAGCTCATAATAAGTATCCACAAAAATCAAAAATAATAAAAGAGCAAATGAATTTACTTAATAAATTAGAGCAAGAAAAGGAATATAATATAGATAAAGTATCTAATACATTTGGAGAAATTATGGGCGAGATTTTTGCTTATAAAACTGATAAATATGAAGAGGATTTAAGAAAGATTGGTTTTAATATAGGAAAATATATTTATATATTGGATGCTTATGAAGATTTAGAAGAAGACTATAAAAAGGGAAGATATAATCCTTTTATAGAATATATAAATAACAAAGAAGAGTTAAAACAAAGAGTTGATCGATTAGTTAGTATGTCTTTAGGATTATTATCATCATCAATAAATAACTTAAATATACAGGTAAATAGGGGAATTATAGAAAATATAGTTTACTCTGGTGTATATTTAAGGTATAAGAATATATTAAATAAAGGAAGTGAAAATAATGTACAGTAATGCTTATGAAAATGATCATTTTGTAAAAGCTAGAAATTTAATAGCAAATAAAGAGTTTAGAAAAGCATATAACTTATTACAAAGTATAAGTGATAAAAGTAGTGAATGGTACTACTTAACAGGATTATCAGCTATTAATATGGGTTATTATGAAGAAGGTGAAGATTACCTAAAAAGAGCTAAATTTATGGACCCAAATAACAAAGAATATGTCAATGCTTATAACAGATATAATAATTATAGAAATGATTATGATAGACGTTCTTATGACTATAACAGAAATAGACGTTATGATTCCAATGGATGCTGTTGCTGCTGTGGAGATGATTGTTGCAGTGACTTATGTACTTTATATATTTGTGATTCATGTTGTGAATGTTTTGGAGGAGATTTGTGTACTTGTTTCTAAGAAAGGATGAGTAATTATGAGCAGAAAAATAGCTTATGGGGGAATTTTATTAGCTTTAAATTGTATCATATTATTACTTGTAAATATAATACCTATAAACACATTATTTCTTTTAGGTTTATCATCCTTACCAATAGCTGTAGTTATTATGGAGTATGGACCTAAAGCTGGTATACTTTTTTATATTGGCTCAGTTTTATTAAGTTTTATGCTTATGGCAAATAAATCTCAGTGGATATTATATATTTTTACTTTTGGAATTTACGGTTTAGTGAAATATATAATAGAAAAAGATAGAAGCTTTATTCAGGAATATATTATGAAATTAGTAGCAGCTAATATACTCATAATAATAACTTATTTTATTTTAAAATTTTTTGTTTATATTCCTGTAAATATAATTACAATTATTATATTTGAAATAGCATTTATAATTTATGATTTTGTTTATTCAAAATTTATAGATTATTATAATGAAAAATTAAGAAGATTTGTTAATAAATAATAAAATGAGGCTGTAAGTTGTTAATTACAGCCTCGTTTTATTATAACTTGAAATATTCAATTTGAAACTTATTTAACTCTTGATCACAATTTGAACAATTATAAGTTTTATCTTTTTTATCAAATTTTTTATTTTTATCATTAAAACTCATTTTAATTTTTTCGTTTATACCTATTTCTATTAAATCTTTTTTGCAATTTTGACAATGATGTATACAGCATATACTTTCTAGTATTTCAGTAGTAATGTTTTCAATAGATTCATTACAATTGCAACAAAATACTTTATTATTTATTATTTTATTTATCTCTTGAGGTTTATTAGTTTTTTCACAATAGGCAAAACTTATTTCTTTATAAATTTTATAACCTGTTTTTAGGATATTTGTATTACAATGAGGGCAATTAAATACTGGAAAATAATTTTTTTCGCCTTTTTCTTGTTTAATATCACCCATTTTATTTATATTATTGTCATTAATTTTCATATTATTATTTAAGAAATTAAATACATCTTTGCTATTGCAGTCTCTAGCCACAGATATTAAGTGTTCTTTAATAGAAGAATAAGTTCTATTCTTAGATGGATTATTAATATCTACAGTATTATTATCAATGGCAAATTTTATTATATCAGAAAAATTGTATTTAGCAGCATAAAATAAAACCATTTCATCTAAAATCTTTTCATCGATTTTATCGCAAAAATCAATCCATAAATCTGGAGATTCTAAGTATAATTTTTTTCTTATTTCGTCTAAATTATCTTCTATATCTTTAAAATTTAAATTTTGTTTACTTATATTCAAATCATTATCCTCCGTATATAATTGTACTATAAGTCTATATTAAGTGTTTTAACATTACAATCTAAAGAATATATTATATCTTTTCTTTCTACTATAATCTGTGTTTTTTCTTTTAATTCTTTATCTTTAGACATGTGATTAACCAACTCACTTGTAGGGTTGATTGCAATTGGATTGCCAACACGTCTAAGCATTGTTATGTCACCATTAGTATCACCATAAGCATAAGACTTGCTTAAATCTATATTATATTTTTCAACAAAATTATCTATGGCCAAGTTTTTACTAGTGGAATCCCACATTGGAATGACAGTGCCATTGAATCTTCCATCTTCAAAAACATAATTACTACCAGCAAAATCAGTTGCATTATATTTTTTTGCCATTTTTTCAACTAAGAAATTAGGGCTTCCAGAGATAAATATAACTTTATGTCCATTATCTAAATGCCATTTAATTCTTGAGCGAGTATATTTATAAACACGTTCTGCCTTCAATGCTATAACTTGATCGCTAGTAAAATCTATGCAATTTTTATCAACATTTAATAAGGAATGAACGTATAAATCACAAATTTCAAGCAAGTAATCATCATAATTACCTTGCCTTTTATCCCAATCTAAAAATGTATCCCTTGCATGGGCAACCCAAGCTCTTTGATCTACAATCTCATATTTTATAAGCTTTTTAAAATGTTCTACCATAAGAGAATCTCTATAAATTGTACCATCTATATCAAAAAAAGCTCCTATATTTTTCATTGAATCACCTCATCTAAGTCTTTACTTTATTATATTATAAATTTTCATTTTGTTGTAAACTATAATTATAAAATTTGATTTTATTGATTTAAATAAATCTTTTGATTAAAAATAATTAAATAAAATAAGGATGTGGTTTAATGACATTTGATTATGCAAAAATAACAAGATCTAGGCTTATGGGAAGCATGGGTTTAATTATAAGATATGAAGAAAATAAAAAATATATATACCAATATTTTTTACTAGATGGAGAAGGGCTAGGAATAGCTGACTATGTTAGTTTAAAAAATCCAACTTCAAAAGAAGCTTGTAAAGAAGAAGAAAGATTGATGGGTGGTTTAGGTGAAGCTAGAGTATTAGTTGATGAAGATATAGCTTTATTTTTAATAAACCATTTTGGAAATAAAAATTTAGAGTATGGCAAAGAGTTGCCAGGAGATGTGGAAGAATATATAGATATAATAAAAAACTACAAAAGTAAATTAACTTTTGAACAAGTTTATCCAATAATAAGTAAAAAAGTTTATGATGAAGTAGAATTTATAAATTATATGACAATGAGATTTATTGCTAGGGATAGAGAAAGTTTAAAATATTTCTCTGGAAGTGATGAAATTTCTAATAATCATATTACTAAAATAAATGGGTCTCTTTTAAAAAACAAAGTAACTAAAAGAGGAGAAGGTGTGTATATTAGTGAAGCTTTATATGAAGATGAAGATGGATACTACACTTGTAAAATTGCCTTTAATATAGAAAAAGTAAAAGATAATTTTAAAATCAAATCTTTATTAGTTACAGATAAAGAACCTATATATGATTTTGAAGTTTTTGATGAAATATCAAAATCAGAATTTATAGATGTATATAAATTAGAAAATAAAGATGAATTTTTAAATAGATTTTATGAAGACAATCCATTTATGCTAAAAAGTGAAATGGAAGAAGGCGTATTCTTTACAAGATTTAATTTTAATAATAATCATGTAAAGGAAGATGTATATGTAATCAATAATGATATAAAATCTATTTATTATCAACTTGGAGAGGAATTATTTGTAGGTACATATTCTGAGAAAGATAGAAAATATATAAATAAATTACTTTTAACAAAATATAAAGACTTTTTAACTGTTAGTGAAAGTTATTTCTTTGAAGAAAATGTTCTGTATGACTTTGTGGAATCTGGATCAGATGATTTTGAAGATTTTTTAGATTAAAATATATAAAAGGGCTTATTGGAGAAATCTAATAAGCTCTTTTGTGTATTTATAAATAGACATATTATAAAGAAAAAAGTAATAATTATTATTAGTAGAATAAAAAGTGTTATATGGGTGGTGATATATATAATAGGATTTATAAAAAAAGAATTTTTTATTTTTATTGTAATGGGTTGTATTTATACTAATATAGAACTTGTTTGTAGAGGTTATACTCATCCATCTATGTTAGTAGTTGGAGGATTATGTGGAATGTTGATTGGACTTATTAATAATATTGCACCAAATAAAAAATTATATAAACAATGTTTTATAAGTATGATAATAGTAACCTTTTTAGAATTTATATCAGGGTACATATTGAATATCAAGATGGGATTAAATATATGGGATTATTCTAATCTTCCTCTTAATTTTATGGGACAAGTAAGTTTATTGTTTAGTGTTTTTTGGTTTTTTATAAGTATAATAGCAATATGGTTAGATGATTATTTGAGATATAAATTTTATGGAGATAAAAAACCATATGATTTGTTCATTTATATGAAGAACTTAGTAACATTTAGATCTTCAAGATAATACAATTACATAAAAAAGAAGGGCAATTCTAGAAAAACTAGATTGCCCTTTTTGTATTTATAATATTGGGGGAATATTATGAGGAATACATTAAATAGTATAGACAGACTAAAAATATTTATACTCATTTTATTAAAAAAATAAATAAAAATTCCCCTATAAATATTATTAATTACATTTCTTCTTCATCAAATTCTTCCATATTGATAGTTGGAATACTAGGCATTGGGTTAGGAAACATTCCATTTTGGAAAAACATATTAGGATACATCATATTAGGGTATATCATATTTGGAGGAATGAATCCAGGAACCATCATGTTAGGTGGAAACATACCAGGATAAATTGTATTTGGGAACATCATATTTTGTTGAGGAATTGCAGGAATCATAGGTATATTATTTAGTTCATTATTGATATTGTTCATATTATTTGTATTATTACTCATACCATTATTACTAGATTCAATATTACTGTTATTAGTATTTTCGTAAGGGTTAAATTGAGGATTATCTACATATTGATTTGAATAAGTTGAATATTGTGGATTAGTATTTTGATTATTTATAAAATAAGGATTCATATACATCAAAGGATCTATATAAGGTTGAGGATAAATATAGTTAGGGTCTATGTTATCACTTAATCTATTAGTATACATATTATAATTCATTTTATATTTTCTCCTTTCAAGCTAATTAAAATTTTTAAATACTACTAATATATATATTAGAAAATATTTTAGATATGAATATTTTAGTAATTGTAAAATATTAAAAAAATTTTTTCTGAAGTTGTTGCAAAAAATGCAAGAATATCATACTATAAATATATGAATAGTTGTTCATATATTAGTTTCAAAAAGTGGAGGAAATCTTAATGAAAGATATCATAAATAAATGTGACTGTAACTTTATACATGACGAAATAGTAGGGAAAGTTAAAAATAAAATGCCAGAAGATGAAAAATTATATGATTTAGCAGATTTATTCAAAGTTTTTGGAGATACAACAAGAATAAAAATCATATATGCATTATTTGAAGAAGAAATGTGTGTATGTGACATAGCAGATCTTTTGAATATGACTCAATCAGCTATATCTCATCAATTGAGAGTTTTAAAACAAGCTAGATTAGTAAAGTTTAGAAAAGAAGGAAAAACTGTTTATTATTCTCTTGATGATAATCATGTAAATCAAATATTTAATTGTGGGTTATGCCATATAGAAGAAACCTACAACAGATAGGGGGAGTGGAAAATGTCTACAGTAGTATTGATGAAAAAAGAATTGATGCTTAATGGACTAACATGTGCTCACTGTGCAAGTGTTATAGATGAAAAAGTTAAACATATAGATGGAGTGAAAAATAGTAATTTAAATTTTACAAATAAAAAATTATCAGTTGAAATAGATTGTGATAATGAAGAAAAAATAATAAAAAACATAATAGATATTATAAATGATACTGAACCAGGATTAGATATACAAATAGAAGGACAAAGAGAAATTAAAGAAGATAAAACTCAAAAAAGTATTAAAAATAATGAGAAATTAAATCTTTTAAAAATAATAGCTGGAGTTATAGTATTTATTTTCGCATTTTATGAAGAAATAGCAGGTAGAGAAAATAAATATTCCTTATTAATATTTTTAGTGGCATACCTATTAGTAGGTAGTGATGTTTTATACAAAGCATTAAGAAACATAACAAAAGGAAGAATTTTTGATGAAAACTTCTTAATGTCAGTTGCCACAATAGGTGCTATAGCCATAGGTGAACCATCAGAAGCTGTTGGAGTTATGTTATTTTATAAAATAGGAGAATACTTACAAGAATTAGCAGTAGGAAAATCAAGAAAATCCATATCAGAATTAATGCAAATAAGACCGGATATGGCAAATCTTAAATTAGGAAATACTATTAAAGTTGTAAATCCAGAAGATGTGAATATAGGTGATTATATTATAGTAAAGCCAGGAGAAAAAGTACCTCTAGATGGTGTAGTAATAGAAGGTAGTTCTATGATGGATACTTCAGCATTAACAGGAGAATCAGTACTTAGAACAGTTAAAAAAGGTGACAATTTATTATCAGGATTTATAAATAAAAATGCTTTATTAACAGTACAAGTTACTAAAGACTTCTCTGAATCTACAGCTTCAAAAATATTAGATATGGTTGAAAATGCTAGTAGTAAAAAATCAAAAACAGAAAACTTTATATCAGTATTTTCTAGATATTACACTCCTATAGTAGTAGGATTAGCTTTGTTAATAGCTATATTACCACCAATATTTATGCAAGGTGCCACATTTAGCGAGTGGATACACAGAGGTTTAATTTTCTTAGTTGTATCTTGTCCTTGTGCTCTAGTACTGTCAATACCATTAAGTTATTTCAGTGGAATAGGGGTTGCATCAAAACAAGGTGTTTTAATAAAAGGAAGTAACTACTTGGAAGCATTAAGATATGTAGATACAGTAGTATTTGATAAAACAGGTACATTAACAGAAGGTGTATTTGATGTTGTTAAAGTTAAACCAATAAATATTTCAGAAGATGAACTGATAAAATTTGCTTCTATAGCAGAGGTTAATTCAAATCATCCAATAGCAAAATCAATTTTGAATTACTATAATAAAGAAATTGATTTAAATAAAATGGAAGAATACGAAGAAATAGCAGCTCATGGAATAAGAGTAAAATATGAAAATAATATTATATTAGCTGGTAATGAAAAGCTAATGGCATCTAATAATATTAAAATAGAAAAAAGTACAGATGTGGGTACAGTAGTTTATATAGCAATAAATAATGAATTTAAAGGTTATATAGTAATAGCAGATAAAATTAAAACAGATAGTGAAGAAGCTATAAGATTAATAAAAGAACAAGGTATTAAAGAAACAGTAATGTTAACTGGTGATAATAAAGAAGTAGCAAACTCTGTTGCTAAAAAACTTAAACTAGATAAAGTATTTTCAAACTTATTGCCAAATGAAAAAGTGGAAAAAATAGAAGAATTATATAAAAATAGAACAGAAAAAGAAAAAATAGCTTTTGTAGGCGATGGAATTAATGATGCACCAGTACTAGCACGTGTTGATGTGGGAATTGCCATGGGTGGTCTTGGATCAGATGCAGCTATAGAGGCAGCAGATGTAGTTATAATGACAGATGAACCAAGTAAAATAGCTCAAGGAATTAAAATTTCTAAAAAAACTTATAAAATTGTATGGCAAAATATAATATTTGCTTTAGGAATAAAAATAATAGTAATGATTTTAGGTGCGACAGGTTTGGCAAGTATGTGGGAAGCAGTATTTGCTGATGTAGGTGTAGCTTTAATAGCAGTATTAAATGCCATGAGGATAATGAAATAACAATAAAAAAGTGTTGTCTAATATATTTAAGACATCACTTTTTTATTGTTTTATTTAAAATAAATCAAGTCTAAAAGTTATTTTTAATAAAATTTAGAATGATATATAGTTTTAATTAAAAATTATAAAAACTAGTAATTTACTAGGTTGTAGCTATAAATTAAGTTAAATTTTAATAATATGAAAATAAAAAATGAAAAAAATTTAAAAAAAGTGTTGACGGTTATTTATTATGATGATATAGTATTACTTGTCCTTGAGACAAGGGCAAACGAACAACACAAACTTCAGAAAAAGCTTCTGAAAAAAAGTGTTGACAAAAAACGACAAACTTGATAAACTTAAGAAGTCGAAACGAGACAAATAAGAACTTTGAAAATTAAACAGTAGGTTAACATAAACGATTCAATTAGAATCGACGAAACAACAAACAAACCAAGCCAGATATTCAGATAATGATTAGCTGAGCAATTGG